>OJKA01000632.1_pt1 | contig 11712 bp, 10 predicted proteins | sample 1596451 | NCBI WGS metagenome assembly OJKA01 (sample SAMEA4350155, study PRJEB24818) | metagenome | biome: human; feature: gut; material: faeces | place: Denmark | collected 2013-09 | reverse complement strand
GTTTGAACAGGCTTTTGGCGCTGGCGCTTTTGCCGTTGGAGGTTACAGTGATCTCAGAAGTGAAGCCTTTTGCTTCTTTAACAAACTGAGCAGCAGGGCGGGTGTGCAGACCGTTCGGAGCGGTAATAGTAACTTCTTGCTGGAACATTATATTTCCCCAACTTATAGGTTTAGTGTTGTGGACCTAAAGTTTAGCCTAACGGCCAAACTTTAGCCTGTATCGTTAGCGCCGGCATTACGTGTCCGGCTTCGGCACCAGCAGCTGAGAATCGCTGTGGAAACCTTCAGGCCGTTAACGTCTACCACGTCATTAAACATTATGCCGCTAAAGGAAGACTTGAACCAAATCATAAAATCGATTCAGCTTATGGAAATCCCAATCGGAATAATTTCGCGCATCGAAATAAATGTGCTGGTTAAATACCAGACCCAACGAAGTGAATCAATGCCAGGAGGGGTAAAAGTTTGATGTGCGCCACAAAAAAGCACCTGAAAAGGTGCTTTTTTACACGATATTAACAAGCTGGCATTACTGTTGCAGTTCTTTCTCTGTGAACAGATCCGCAAACAATGCAGTGCTTAAATAGCGCTCACCTGAAGAGGGTAGGATAACCACAATATTCTTGTTGGTAAAGGATTCATCCTCCTGCAGCTTCAGCGCAGCGGCAACGGCGGCGCCGGAAGAGATACCAGCCAGAATGCCTTCCTCTTCCATCAGACGGCGTGCGGTGGAAATCGCCTCCTCGTTGGTGATCGCTACCACTTTATCAACCAGTTTCAAATCCAGGTTGCCGGGAATGAATCCTGCGCCAATACCCTGAATTTTATGCGGGCCGGGCTTAAGCTCTTCGCCTGCCAGCGCCTGGGCGATAACCGGGGAATCGGTAGGTTCTACGGCAACGGTAATCAGATCTTTTTTACCTTTGGTGCCTTTGATATAGCGGCTCACGCCGGTCAGCGTACCGCCGGTACCGACGCCGGAGATGAAGACGTCGACCTGACCATCAGTATCTTCCCAGATTTCCGGGCCGGTGGTTTTTTCGTGAATTTCCGGGTTGGCCGGGTTGCTAAACTGCTGCAGCAGCAGGAATTTCTCCGGATTGCTGGCGACGATCTCTTCGGCCTTCTGGATGGCGCCCTTCATGCCTTTTGCGCCTTCGGTCAGGACCAGATTGGCGCCCAGCGCCTTCAGCAGTTTACGGCGTTCGATGCTCATCGTCTCGGGCATCGTCAGCGTCAATTTGTAACCGCGCGCCGCCGCCACGTAGGCCAGCGCGATACCAGTATTACCGCTGGTAGGTTCTACCAGCTCAACGCCGGGTTTCAGCACGCCGCGTTTTTCGGCATCCCAAATCATATTGGCACCGATACGGCATTTTACGCTAAAGCTCGGGTTACGTGATTCTACCTTTGCCAGGATGCGCCCGTTACCGATGCGGTTCAGTCGTACCAGCGGCGTATGGCCGATAGTCAGGGAGTTGTCTTCAAAAATCTTACTCATGGCCTGTCCTTAACTGTATGAAATTTGGGAGTACGGCTTCAGCATACCCGCTTAAAGAATATGCGGAAGTAAGGATTTAGCATATCTATATTCGGAAGGGAAATAATGGCAAGCCAGAAGTAATAAGGAGCGGCATAAGCCGCTCCGAACGAGATAGCGCTATTTCCACATCGCGTGTTTGTCACGGTAGCAATCAACCCACATCGCCGTCGCGCCGCAAATTGCGACGGGCAGGATCACGAGGTTGAGCACCGGGATCATGGTAAACAGGCTGGTCAGAGCGCCAAACTGCATGTTGGTGACTTTGCGGGTGCGTAGCGCCTGGCGCATGGTTTTAAACGGCACTTTATGGTTATCAAAAGGATAATCGCAGTATTGAATCGCCAGCATCCAGGCGCTGAACAGGAACCACAGCACCGGGGCGACGGTCTGGCCGAAACCGGGAATAAAATAGAGAAGCAAAAGGACGATCGCCCGCGGCAGATACCAGGCAAACTTCTGCCACTCGCGCTTCATGATGCGCGGCACATCTTTCAGGATGCCGAAAATTCCGACGTCCGGCGGCGTCGCGCCAGTCAGACGCGCCTCAAGCTGCTCGGCCAGCAGGCCGCTAAAGGGCGCGGCAATCCAGTTGGCGATAGTCGAGAAGAAGTAGCCGAACACCAGCAGAATAGAAATGACGACGATGGGCCACAGCAGATAGTTAAGCCATTGCAGCCATTCAGGAACATGGCTCATCAAAGAAGGGATCCAGCTATCCAGTCGCGTGAACAACCACCAGAATGCGCCACCCATCAGCACGATGTTGACGAGTAGAGGGAGGAAGACGTATCGACGGATCCCCGGCAGCCCGATCAGCTTCCAACCCTGCGAAAAATAGTAGACGCCACTGCGCGGGGTCGTTACGGATGATGAAACCATAGTCAGGTGATACTCCTTTTTTAACATCCAGGCTGAATGTCGGGCTATTTTATCGGGTTAGCCGACAATAACCAGTTAGGAAATGTTCGAAAAAACAGCAAAAAGCACGATTTAGTTCATCTTTATGTAGTGAAAGCCCCAGACGCACTTGCACTTGATGTAATCGGCAAATACTCTTAGTGAGTAAATGTTTGCCGTGGTGGCAAGGTGTTAGAACAACAGAGAATATAATGATGCAGGATTTGCGTCTGATATTAATCATTGTTGGCGCGATCGCCATAATCGCTTTACTGGTGCACGGTTTTTGGACCAGCCGTAAAGAACGTTCCTCGATGTTTCGCGATCGCCCACTGAAACGTATGAAGTCTCGCGACGATGAAGAGTCGGAAGGCGACGACTTTGATGACGATGTTGAAGGCGTTGGTGAAGTCCGGGTTCATCGGGCGAGTCATGCGCCGAACGGCGTTCATGGGGAGCATGAAGCACCTCGTCAGCCGCCGCAGCACCAGTATCAGCCTCCTTATGAGCGTCAGGCGCAGCAGCCTGCGCGCCCGGAAGAGCCTGCCCGTGCAGCGCAGCAGCCGCATCAGCAGCCGGTTCACCCTCAGGCTCCGGTTCAGCAACCGCATTATGCCGCGCCGACGCAGCAGCCGGTGACACAGCCCGTGCAGCCCCAGCAGCCGCCGCAAACGCAGCCACAGCAGTCGCCGCAGCCACAGCAGCATGTGCAGCAACCCGTTCAGCATGTGCAGCAGCCGGTTCAACAGCAGCCTGTTGCCGCTCCGCAGCCGCAGCCGACGCCTGAACCTCCGGCCCCTGAGCCTCAGCCGGCAGCGCCGCAGCCTAAAGAGCGCAAGGAGACGGTCATCGTGATGAACGTCGCCGCGCATCATGGCTCGCAGCTTAACGGCGAGCTGCTCATCAACAGTATCCAGCAGGCGGGCTTCAAATTTGGCGATATGAATATTTTCCATCGTCACCTGAGCCCGGACGGTAGCGGCCAGGTGCTTTTCAGTCTGGCGAATATGGTTAAACCTGGCACCTTTAATCCGGACAGCATGGCGGATATGATGACCCCTGGGGTGACTATCTTTATGCAGGTTCCGTCCTTTGGCGATGAACTGCAAAACTTTAAGCTGATGCTGCAGTCCGCGCAGTACATCGCCGATGAAGTCGGTGGCGTGGTGCTGGACGACCAGCGTCGTATGATGACGCCGCAAAAACTGCGTGAATATCAGGACCGCATTCGTGAAGTAAAAGAGGCGAACGCCTGATCCCGCTTTTTGCGTTTAATCTACTTATCCTGAACCCCCGCCCGTCGGGGGTTTTTTATCATTGATGGTGTGATATGGAATCGAACGAACAAAAACTGACTGAACTGCGAACCACGCTTCGCCATCATGAATATCTCTACCACGTCATGGATACGCCGGAAATTCCTGATGCGGAATACGATCGGTTAATGCGTGAACTGTGCGAGCTGGAAGCTCAGCACCCGGAGCTGATCACCCCAGACTCGCCCACCCAGCGCGTCGGCGCCGCACCGCTAGCCTCCTTTAGCCAGATCCGCCATGAAGTTCCGATGCTGTCGCTCGATAACGTCTTTGATGAGGAGAGTTTCCTCGCGTTTAACAAGCGGGTGCAGGACCGTCTGAAAAATAGTGATGATCTTACCTACTGCTGCGAGCTCAAGCTGGATGGCCTGGCGGTCAGTATCCTCTATGAGAACGGCTTGCTGGTACAGGCGGCGACCCGCGGAGATGGAACGACCGGTGAAGATATTACCTCCAACGTGCGTACCATCCGCGCGATCCCCCTGAAGCTACGCGGCGACAATATTCCGCAGCGGCTTGAGGTTCGCGGAGAGGTGTTTCTGCCGCAGGCAGGGTTCGAAAAAATTAATGAAGAGGCCCGGCGAACCGGGGGGAAAGTCTTTGCTAACCCGCGTAACGCCGCAGCAGGTTCTTTACGTCAGCTCGATCCGCGGATTACCGCGAAGCGTCCGCTCACTTTCTTTTGCTATGGCGTGGGCGTGCTGGAAGGCGGCGAGCTGCCGGCCAGCCACTCGGCACGCTTGCAGCAGTTTAAGTTCTGGGGGCTGCCGGTCAGCGAGCGCGTAAAACTCTGCCATACGCCAGAGGAAGTGCTTACTTACTATCGCAAGGTGGAAGAAGATCGACCGAATCTGGGATTTGATATCGACGGAGTGGTGATCAAAGTCGATTCGCTTGCGTTACAGGAACAGCTTGGATTCGTAGCCCGCGCGCCGCGCTGGGCGGTGGCGTTTAAGTTTCCGGCGCAGGAGCAGATGACTTTCGTGCGCGACGTTGAGTTTCAGGTCGGACGAACCGGCGCCATCACGCCGGTTGCGCGTCTTGAGCCGGTACACGTCGCCGGAGTACTGGTCAGCAACGCGACCCTCCACAATGCCGATGAAATCGAGCGCCTGGGACTGCGCATCGGCGATAAGGTAGTTATTCGTCGTGCCGGAGATGTGATTCCCCAGGTCGTGAACGTTGTGCTCTCAGAACGCCCGGAAGAGACGCGGGAAATCGTGTTCCCAACCCATTGTCCGGTATGCCACTCCGACGTCGAACGCGTTGAAGGCGAAGTGGTAACGCGCTGTACCGGCGGATTGATCTGCGGCGCGCAGCGCAAAGAGTCGCTCAAGCATTTTGTCTCCCGTCGCGCTCTGGACGTCGATGGTATGGGCGATAAAATCATCGATCAGCTGGTAGAAAAAGAGTATGTGCACACGCCAGCCGATCTCTTTCAGCTGACGCCGGGTAAACTCACCGGGCTCGATCGCATGGGGCCAAAATCAGCGCAGAACATCGTGGATGCCCTCGAGAAGTCAAAAGAGACCACCTTCGCTCGTTTTCTTTATGCGCTGGGGATCCGTGAAGTGGGTGAGGCGACGGCAGCCGGTTTAGCGGCCCACTTTGGCACTATTGAGGCGCTTGAGCAGGCCTCGATTGACGATCTGCAAAAAGTGCCGGATGTCGGGATTGTCGTCGCCACGCACGTGCGTAATTTCTTTGCCGAAGAGAGCAACCGCGAAGTTATCGCTCAGCTGCGTAAAGAGGGCGTCCGCTGGCCTGCGCCGGTAGTGGTCAATGCTGAAGAGATTGATAGCCCGTTCGCCGGAAAAACGATTGTTCTGACCGGTAGCCTGAGCCAGCTCTCTCGTGACGATGCGAAAGCGCAGCTGGTTGCGCTGGGCGCGAAGGTTGCGGGCAGCGTGTCGAAGAAAACCGACCTGGTTATCGCCGGGGAGGCCGCGGGTTCTAAGCTCGCTAAAGCGCAGGAGCTGGGAATTGCGGTAATCGATGAAGACGAAATGCTGCGCCTGCTCGGAGAGTCGCGTGGATAAAGAGCAGCTTATTGAAATTGCCAATACGGAAATGCCGTTTGGCAAGTACAAAGGCCGTCGATTAATTGATGTGCCGGAAGAGTATCTGCTGTGGTTTGCCCGTAAGGATCAATTTCCTGCCGGGCATCTCGGCGAACTGATGGCATTAACCCTGTTGATTAAAACAGAGGGGCTGACTGGTCTGGTCCAGCCCCTTAAGCGTCCGCGTTAAGCTTCGGAGGCGCGGTTTTTTTCCTGCGCCTGCAATGCTTCGGCCTGGCGCTTATAGCGCCTCGCCAGCACTGCGCACACCATGAGCTGAATCTGATGGAAGATCATCAGCGGCAGCACCATGATCCCCAGGATTGAAGTCGGGAAGAGAATATTGGCCATTGGAATGCCGTTCGCCAGGCTCTTTTTCGACCCGCAGAAGACAATCGTAATTTCATCCGCTTTATTAAACCCACACCTGCGCGCTACAAACACGTTAATAGCTATCACAATTGCCAGCAGCACGATGCTGACAATAACGATGAACAGCAGTGATCCGATACCCACTTTGTGCCAGATACCGTTCACGACTGCCTCGCTGAATGCCGAATAAACGACCAGCAGGATAGAGGTCTGATCGGTTTTTGAGATCCACTTTTTATGTTTTGTCACCCAGTTGCCAATCCACGGGCGAGAGAGATGCCCCAGCACAAACGGCAGCAGCAGCTGCAGCATGATTTTACCGACCTGCTCCAGACTCCCGCCCGCGCCGTGCAGATTCATCAGCAGGCCGACCAGCAAAGGCGAAATGAAGATCCCCAGCAGGCTTGAGGCCGAGGCCGAGCATACCGCTGCCGCCACGTTACCGCCCGCCAGGGAAGTAAACGCGATGGCCGACTGGACGGTGGCTGGCAGAATGCAGAGATAAATAAACCCGGTGTATAGCGCCGGATCGACGTTGACAGGCGCCCACCAGGCAAACAGCACGCCAAGCACGGGAAAAACGATAAACGTGCTGCACATGACCCAGAGATGTAAACGCCAGTGGCTTCCTCCGGCAACGATCGCCTCACGCGAGAGTTTGGCGCCGTGCATAAAGAACAGCAGCGCGATGGCGGCGGTAGTTAAATGCTCAAAGAAGGGGACAAATCCGCCGCGAGCAGGAAAAAAAGAGGCCAGCAGGACGACGGTGACTAACGTTAGGGTGAATGGATCAAGAATGCGGAAAAATTTCATAAACGCTCCTGAAAATCGATGTCGCTATTGTGCTTTCTTTAGTTTGAGAAATAAAATCGATTTATTGCATCTATTCATGAAAAAAAGAGATGAATTACTCGCTACGACAGTTGAAGGTTTTTGTGACCGTTGCTCGCGTCAAAAGCTTTAGCCGGGCAGGGGAGAGTATTGGCCTTAGCCAGTCAGCGGTAAGCCATAGCGTGAAAGAGCTGGAGCATCAGACCGGGGTACGCTTGCTTGACCGAACGACGCGCGAAGTGGTGCTTACGGAGGCCGGCCAGCAGCTCGCGGCCCGGCTTGATCGTCTGTTGGATGAACTAAACGGCACGCTGCGAGAGGCCGGACGCGTCGGGCAGCAGCTGATGGGAACCGTCCGGGTGGCGGCCAGCCAGACTATTTCCGCCCATCTTATCCCGCAGTGCATTGCCGACAGCAACCGTCGTTATCCGGAAATCGATTTCGTACTACACGACCGCCCCCAGCAGTGGGTGCTGGAGAGTATCCGCCAGGGGGAAGTGGATTTTGGCATTGTGATCGATCCTGGCGCTGCTACCGATTTACAGTGTGAGACGGTGCTCGCCGAACCTTTTCTGTTGCTTTGCCGTAGCGATCACCCTTTTGCCGGACGGAGCGCGGTGAACTGGCAAGACCTCCAGCAGCAGCGGCTGGTTCTGCAGGATTATGCTTCTGGTAGTCGTCCGCTGATTGACGCCGCGCTCTCGGGATTTGCCGTTAAAGCGAATATCGTGCAGGAAATCGGTCATCCGGCCACGCTATTTCCGATGGTTGAGTCGGGGATAGGTATCAGTATTTTACCCGCATTAGCGCTGCCGCTTCCTCAGGGCAGCCATTTGCAGGTGAAACGACTCACTCCGGTGGTGGAGCGTCAGCTGATGCTGGCGCGGCGTAAAAATCGCTCGCTTTCAACTGCCGCAGAAGCGCTGTGGGAGGTGGTGCGGCATCAGGCTGGCCAGCTGACCGCTTTGCGCGAGAATGACCCCTTGTATCAGAAATGAAATCAATAGCTTTTTGATATCGAACGTCCGGGAAAACTGTATTGGTAATCGATTGCGTACCCTCGTTATAACATCATGGTAGCCAATTAACTTATCGATTCTTCAGTTTCTAAGGACAGCTTATGAGCGACACGCTTTTTTCACAGAACCCATGGTATAGCGCAGACATCATTCGCGGACATAAGCCGGACTTTATGCCGCGGGTGGCTTTTATTCTTGGTTCGGGTCTTGGGGCGCTAGCGGAGCAAATTGAAGATGCAGTGGCAATTTCATACGAGAAGCTGCCTGGATTCCCGGTGAGTACCGTTCACGGTCATGCCGGCGAGCTGGTGTTGGGAAACCTGGCTGGCGTACCGGTTGCCTGCATGAAGGGGCGCGGGCACTTCTACGAAGGGCGCGGCATGACGGTCATGACCGATGCCATCCGTACGCTAAAGCTTCTGGGATGTGAACTGCTGTTTTGTACTAACGCGGCCGGTTCTCTTCGTCCAGAAGTGGGGCCGGGAAGTCTGGTGGCGCTGAGCGATCATCTTAATACTATGCCGGGTACGCCGATGGTGGGCCTGAATGATGAACGCTTCGGCGAGCGCTTTTTCTCGCTGGCAAATGCCTATGATGCGGATTATCGCGCCGTTCTGCAACGCGTTGCGGCAGAGGAGGGTTTTCCGCTGACTGAAGGCGTATTTGTCTCCTATCCCGGGCCGAATTTTGAAACGGCGGCTGAGATCCGCATGATGCAAATTATCGGCGGCGATGTGGTGGGGATGTCCGTGGTGCCGGAGGTGATAAGCGCCCGCCATTGCGGGTTGAAAGTGGTGGCTGTTGCAGCGATTACTAATCTGGCTGAAGGTCTGGGCGATGTGAAGTTATCCCACGCGCAAACCCTGGCAGCGGCCGAACTCTCCCGGCAGAACTTTATCAACCTGATCTGCGGCTTCTTACGCAAACTGGCCTGAAAATAATAAATATTGACCCCGCTTGCGGGGTCTTACTTTAATGGCAAGGAACGGAAAAAATGGGTATCGCTTCTCGCTTAAAGCTCATGTCGTTTTTGCAATATTTTATCTGGGGAAGCTGGCTGGTCACCCTGGGTTCTTACATGATCAATACGCTGCATTTCACCGGCGCAAACGTCGGCATGGTGTATAGCTCCAAGGGGCTGGCGGCCATTATCATGCCCGGCATCATGGGGATCATTGCCGATAAATGGCTTCGTGCAGAACGGGCCTATATGTTCTGCCATTTGGTTGGCGCGGGAGTGCTTCTTTATGCGACGACCGTGAACGATCCGGATACGATGTTCTGGGTGATGCTCATTAACGCGATGGCCTACATGCCCACTATCTCCTTGTCTAACAGCGTCTGCTATTCATGTCTGTCGCAGTCCGGCCAGGATCCGGCGACCGCGTTTCCTCCCATTCGCGTTTTTGGCACTCTCGGTTTTATTGCCGCAATGTGGACGGTGAGCCTGATGGGGCTGGAGTTAAGCAGCGCACAGCTATATATCGCCTCTGCCGCGTCGCTATTACTGGCGATTTATGCATTTACGTTACCGAAAATTCCTGTCGTTGAGAAGAAAGCCGGAACCACCCTGGCCAGCCGGCTGGGGCTGGATGCCTTCGTGTTATTTAAAAATCCGCGGATGGCCATTTTCTTCTTTTTTGCGATGATGCTGGGAGCGGTACTGCAAATAACTAACGTCTTCGGTAATCCTTTCCTGCATGATTTTGCCCGTAATCCGGAGTTTGCCGACAGCTTTGTCGTACGTTATCCCTCAATTTTGCTTTCGGTGTCGCAGATGGCGGAGGTCGCTTTCATCCTCACCATACCGTTCTTTCTTAAACGCTTTGGCATTAAAACAGTCATGCTGATGAGTATGCTGGCATGGACGCTGCGCTTTGGCCTTTTCGCCTTTGGCGATCCCTCTCCGTTCGGTTTTGTGTTGCTGCTGATGTCGATGATTGTTTACGGCTGCGCATTCGACTTCTTTAATATTTCTGGATCGGTATTTGTTGAGCAGGAGGTCAGTGCCAATATTCGCGCCAGCGCCCAAGGCCTGTTTATGACCATGGTGAACGGCATTGGAGCATGGGTTGGTTCAGTTCTGAGCGGTATGGCCGTTGATTACTTCTCTATTGATGGCGTAAAAGAGTGGCAGACTATCTGGCTGGTGTTCGCCGCCTATTCATTACTGCTGGCGGTTATTTTTGCCCTGTTCTTCCGTTATCAACATGAGCCTGAGAAACTTATCAACAAAGCGCTGACGCATTAATCTTCTTCAGCGGCGGAGTTTATACTCTGCCGTTTCATTTTCCAGGATGCAGTGTGGTAACTTTGCGCATTATCCTTCGCCTCAGGAGCGCATGTCCCATGGAACGCACGCATCGTATCGAACTGAAATTATTGCGCTATTTTCTGGCTGTCGCAGAAGAGCTGCATTTTGGTCGTGCGGCTGCCCGTCTGAACATGTCGCAACCGCCGCTTAGTATCCACATCAAGGAGCTGGAGCAGCAGCTCGGTACGCTGCTGTTTGTTCGCCACTCTCGTAGCGTGGCGTTGACCCATGCTGGAAAAATTCTGATGGAGGAGTCCCGCCGCCTGCTTTCCAGCGCCAATCAGGCGCTGGCGCGAGTTGAGCAGATTGGCCGGGGTGAGGCGGGGAGGGTAGAATTGGGCGTGATAGGTACGGCGATGTGGGGGAAAATGCGCCCGGTAATGCGGCGTTTTTTGAAAGAGAACCCTAACGTAGAGGTGCTTTTCCGCGAGAACATGCCCGCCATGCAAATGGCGATGCTGGAGCGACGGGAGCTGGATGCCGGCGTGTGGCGGATGGCGACAGCGCCTACGCCAGGATTTACCAGCCTGCGTTTGCACGAGTCCTCTTTTCTGGTGGCCATGCCGGAGGAGCATCCGCTGGCGATGCTTGAGGCGATCCCGCTTGCGGCGCTGCGTAACGAATATTTTGTTACGATGCCTTCAATACATACCGACTGGACGTTTTTGCAGCGCGTCTGTCAGAGTGCCGGATTCTTGCCGATGATTATCCGTGAAGTGATGGAGCCGCAAACGGTACTGGCTATGGTCAGCATGGGAATTGGTATTACGCTCATCGCCGATAGCTATGCGCAAATGACCTGGCCGGGCGTTGTGTTTCGTCCGCTGGAAGAGCGCATACCCGCTGACTTGTATATTGTCTATGACCAACAACAGGCGACGCCCGCGCTGGAGAAGCTGGTAGCGGCGCTGGTGAATTGATGGTCAGTGCCGGATAGCAAGATGAAGGCCTGTGCCGGTTTCGTATATTGCAGATAGCAAAAAAGCGCCTTTAGGGCGCTTTTTTGCATTGGTGGGTCGTGCAGGATGACTCGCTTCGCTTGCCCTTCGGGCCGTCGCCGCAGGCGGCTCCGTTGTCTCTCTTCGCTACTCGTCTCATCCTGAGACTCGCCCTTCGGGCAACGCTACGCGTTGTACAAAATTGTTCCCGACAATTTTGTCGACTCGAACCTGCAGCAGGTTCGAATCTTTTGAATCGCAGATAGCAAAAAAGCGCCTTTAGGGCGCTTTTTTGCATTGGTGGGTCGTGCAGGATTCGAACCTGCGACCAATTGATTAAAAGTCAACTGCTCTACCAACTGAGCTAACGACCCGAAGTGGTGGGTGATGACGGGATCGAACCGCCGACCCCCTCCTTGTAA
>OJKA01000631.1_pt1 | contig 11722 bp, 5 predicted proteins | sample 1596451 | NCBI WGS metagenome assembly OJKA01 (sample SAMEA4350155, study PRJEB24818) | metagenome | biome: human; feature: gut; material: faeces | place: Denmark | collected 2013-09 | reverse complement strand
AATCATGGGATTATTTGTCAAGAAACAAGGCGAAATTAAATTACCACCTGCCAATAGCCTATTAATCGTTTTGCAAGGTGCAAATAAAACCAGTGGCGTTACTGAGAAAGCAATCATCGAAGCTTTTGAACAGTATATTGAATCAGGTAAAACAACCATGGATCTATTTGGTGAAATCAATGACTTCTTGGATGAAGCTGGTTTTTTCGGAAAGAAAGAAACGGCGAACGAAGCGACAGATGGGGAATCTTTGGATCAAACGAACAGCGAAGACAGTCTTCTGTAAAAAACTTCGATAATCTATCCGAAATGCTTGAATACATGTATCCACAAGCTGTTGAAGCAGGAATCCCCTCTACAGAGTATTGGGGAATGACGCTTGAGGAAATCATGATACAAGTTCAAGCAAACAAGAAGATCAAGGAAAACGAGTTGCGAGAAAGAGCGATGTTCGACTATTCGCAGCAAAGACTAGCGGTTTTTGCATTTAACGATCCCAAGCATATGCCGAAGTTTGAAGAGGCCTATCCTTTTCTTAAGCAAATTGAACAGGCCGTTGAAGAAGCGAAAACCGAGGAAGAAACAAAACAAGAAGCTATGCAACGTGAGCAAGAAATATTCTTGGCACAGGCGCAAGCAATCAGAGCAACAAGAGAAAGAAAAAAACTCATTGAAGAAAGGTAGGTGAGAAAGCATGGAATTAGAAACACTTGAAGTCATGTTGGATGTCAATACTGCACGAGTTGAGCAATCGTTAGAAAATGTGCTGCCAAAAATCGAGGGTGCAATGAATCGTATTCAGCAAATGTCTGGTAACTCTATGGATCGTACTGAAAAGAACATGAACATCGAAAAAGGTGCAAACAACTTCTCCAAGCAATTGGATAAGATGACGCAGTTGCTTGAAAAGTCACTCAATAACTTTGAACGATCAACGAAGCAAACATCTGAAACGGTGGGAGATAACTTTTCTTCTGGAATCCGCAAAGCGCGTCCAAAAGTGACCAAAGAAATCGATGCCATGGTCAACGAAATCAACGCCAAGATGGGTCAAGCAAAAGCAGCGCAAGAAAAGGTTGCTTATCTGAAATCACAAAGGCAAACGGCATCCAGTCAAGGAGATACAGGGAAAGTCGTTAAATACGATGAACAAATCGCTCGAGCGCAAGCTCAGATGACAAAATTCCAAGATCAGGCAAAAGGCATGGGTAATACAATCAAGCGTGAATTAGACGCTGTTCCATCTTCCTTGGAAAATATAACAAAAGGCATGAGCCAAAACGAAGCCCAAATCGAAGCAATGCGAAAACGAATTCGGACGTTGAAGGCGGAGTACAACGATCAACGTGTGCCAACTGGCAGCTTTACATCTGGATTCAAGAATTATGAAGATACTCCTCAATCACTGAAAACGTCTGGAGAGATTCAAAAACAGTCGATCAAAATGAATAAGCTTATAAGTGACAATGATCGTTTGCAAAAGGAATACGCACAAACAGAAGACAGAGCAGATGCGTTGAGAAAGGCTCTGCAACGAGTTAACTCTGCTTTGGGACAATCATCCATTCAAACGGGCAACGCTTCTAGCGGCGCTAGTATGACAGGCACAGGACTGAAGCAATCTGAGCGGGCTGTTTCTAAATATGGCGGTGTATTCAACCGCATGTCCAATGCTGTTTCACACGGATTCGGGAGCGTCGGAAATGGCTTAAGGAACTCTCTTGGATTTATTGGAAAGTTCGGAAGTCTATTTTCTAGTAACTCCAACAAAGTTACAGCTGCAACAAATCGAATGACAGGAAGCACGAATGCTTTTGGTCAGTCGATGAAATATCTGTTACCTTCATTGGTTGTTTATCAGCTATTAGGTGGCGCAATTACCAAAATGGCTAGCGGTATGATGTCAGCATTGAAAACGAACGATCAATTCAGCGCCTCGTTGAATCAGATTAAAGTCAATCTTATGACGGCATTCTATCCAATATACACGGCAATCTTACCAGCGTTGAATGCGTTAATGAGTACAGTGGCCCAACTCACGGGGCAGCTTGCTTCATTTATTGCAATGTTATTCGGGACAACCTATGACGCGGCAAAACAAGGCGCTAGCGGTCTTTACGACAATGTGCAAGCCATGAATGAAACTGGCTCATCGGCAAGTAAAGCAAATGAGAAAGTCAAAAAGCTGCAACGATCGTTAATGGGATTTGATCAAATCAACAAGCTAACGATGAATACTGATGATGCAAAGAAAGAAGATCCTGCTCCTGGTATTGATTTTGGGTCTGCAACTGGTAACTATTCTACGCCTAAATGGATGAAGGATATTCAAAATATTTTGAAGGATTTCTTCAAACCTTTCCAAGATGCATGGAAAAACCAAGGACAACGAGTGATCGATGCTTGGAAGTATGCATTAGGTGAAGTAATAGGTTTGGCTTCTGCTATCGGCAAGTCATTTATGGAAGTTTGGACAAACGGAACTGGTCAAAAGTTTATCGAGAACATCCTTATTCTTTTGGCAGATGTACTCGGAATAATCGGTGATATCGCTGGTGCTTTCAAACGAGCTTGGGAAGACAACGGACGAGGAACACGCTTGATTCAATCCATTTTCGATATGTGGAACCGAATCCTTGAATTGCTTCATGAAGTGGCTGTTGCTTTTCGTAATGCATGGAACGATGGTCGTGGAGAAAGTATAGCTGCGAACATCCTTGAAATCTATACGAATATCTTCAACACAATCGGCAACATTGCTGAGCAACTTAAAAAGGCTTGGAAAGAAGGAAAAGTTGGAGAATCAATCTTCGGAACAATCCTTGATGCAGTAGATGATTTATTAGGTAATATCAACGGCATGACCAAAGCGACTGAAGAATGGGCGAAGAATCTTGATTTCACACCATTACTCAAAGCTATAGATGGATTATTCAAATCGATTCGTCCAATCTTGAAAAATGTAGGTGATGGGCTTGAGTGGTTGTATAAAAACGTATTGTTGCCACTGGCAAGTTTTTACATTGAAGACTACGTGCCCAAATATTTTGATTATCTATCAGCTGCTCTAGATGTGCTGAACCAAGTGATTGAGATTTTCAAACCAATCTTTAAATGGTTCTGGGATGTCGTTATTGTTCCTCTTGCTCAGGTGGCTAAATTCCTGATTATTGGACAAATTGAACTCTTGACAAAAGGGTTAGAAATTCTTGCTGGCGTGTTAGAAAAAGTTGCTAACGCAGTTAAGAATCCTAAAAAAGCGATTGGTGAACTTAAAGATGTCATAGATGACAAGTTTGGCAGCATCATGACATTTGTTTCTGATACTTGGGGAAATGTTCAAAAGTGGACTAGTGACACTTGGAATAATGCCAAGAAAACTGTTTCGGAAAAAGCTTCTGATATATGGAAGAATGTTAGCGGACGATGGAGTGACATCAAAAAAAATACCAAAGAAACTTGGGACACTTTTACTACAGATGTATCAAACAAAGCAAGAACTGCTAAGGATAATGCATCAAATCGTCTGCAAGAACTTAGGAATAATGTTTCTGATCGATGGAATAATGTTAAAAGTAATACTGTAGAGAGATGGAATGAAATCCGAGACAAAGTTTCAACATCGGCTGAATCTGCCAGAGAAAAAGCTAGCACTGCAATCTCTAACTTGAAAACAAGCATGGGTGGATCTTTTGATACCATGAAAACTAATGCCTCAGAAGCTTTCGGGAAAATTACTGGCTGGGCTAATGAGTTGGGAGATAAGATAGGCAAAGGTTTAAGTAATGGGGTCCACAAAGTTAAGGAAGGAGCTGGAAAAATCTTCACTGGCATGGTTAGTGTCATCGGAAAAGGAGTTAACGGCGTTATCGAAGGGATAAACTGGGTACTGAAAAGGGTCGGCGCTGGAAAAAGCACATTAGATCCATGGAAAGTTCCAAAGTATGCGAAAGGTACTGGTTATCATCCGGGCGGCCCTGCTCTAGTAAACGACGGACTAGGATCTAATTATCAAGAAGCTTACCGGACACCTGATGGACGAACAGGAATTTTTCCTGCTCAAAGAAATCTGATGGTTAACTTACCAAAAGGAACGTCTGTTTTAAGTGGTCCAAAGACTGCTGCAATGTATGGCGTACCAGCTTATGCAAATGGTATAGGCGAATGGTTAAAAGAGAAATGGGATGGTGCAAAAGAGATTGCTTCTGATATTTGGTCATATGCTTCGAATCCTAAAAAACTTTTAAATGCTGCCATTTCTAAATTTGTAGATTTAAAAGGTGCTGTTGAACCGGCTTTGTCCATGGCTAAAGGTTCCGTGGGTACGATTGCGGAAGGGTCTTATGAATGGTTCAAGTCAAAATTCGATGCAGGCTACAAAGAGCAAAACAGCTCATTTGATGGCTCAATTGGTAGCTGGGGTGTTTATAAGTATCTGTATGACATTGCTAGGAAAACAATTGACCGATACCCTGACATGCGGATCACTTCTGGATTCAGACAAGGGGATCCTCACTCCCACGGTAAACACCAAGCGATTGATATTGCATATCCAGCAAGTATGAATGGGTCTTCAAAATACTTTGCTCCAGCGAACTGGGTGTTTGATAACTTTGCTTCAAAAGTAGCTTACGTAATCACTCAAGGTAAAGTTCGAGACCGTAAAGGAATGTCTGGTACTGGATCAAGCGGAAGTTGGGTAAGATGGCCACAGAACGACCATTACGATCATTTGCATATCAACGGCTCTCTTGGAGCAAGTGATATTGATAAGAATGCTTCGTTTGGTGCATCTGGAGGTGCAGCTGTAGGTAATGGTGGATGGACATCGAAAATCAAACAGGCTGCAAGTAAACTAGGTCAGCGGATCAGCAGTTCTGAAATTAATGGAGTTCTCGCTCAAATTCAAAGAGAGTCTGGCGGTAATCAGAGTATTACTCAAAGTTCTGCTGTTTGGGATATAAACATGGCAAACGGTAATCCAGCGAAAGGATTGCTTCAGTATATCCCATCAACGTTTAATGCATACAAACTTCGTGGCTACGAAAATATTTTTAATGGTTATCATCAATTGTTAGCTTTCTTTAACAATTCAAACTGGCGGTATGACCTGCCTTATGGCCGAAGAGGCTGGGGTCCTACTGGTCGAAGAATTGTTGGGTACGAGAATGGCGGGCTAGTTACCCAAGACGGCTTGTACCGCATGGGAGAAGGTAATAAGAAAGAAATGGTCATTCCACTTGAGAAACCGCAACGTGCTGCTGAATTAATTCAACAAGCCGTTGAGTATCTTGGCATGGATATGTTCAACTCAAGCATAATGTTGCCAGAAATGTTCCAAACACCAACATTCTCACCGTCGAATAGTACGTTTAGTAACAATAACCAAATGAACTATGAAGGTGGTGGCATGAAAGACTTTACAACTTCAATGGTAACAACATTGATGAATGCCATTTCTGCCATGGGTGCAACGCCAACACAGGCTGCTAATGGCGATATTATTATCAATATCGGCGGTAAAGAGTTTGGTCGTATCGCTGTAAAAGAAATAAATAAATACCATCAACAACTCGGTTATACCGAGCTAAACATTTAGGGGGATTGATTTGATGGCTGGATATTTAAAAATAAACGGAGTCACGATCAAGACTCCTAAAAAATTTACTGTTAGTATTCAAGCGGTTGATGGAGAATCAGGACGAAACGCTAACGGTGATATGGTTCGTGATTATATCACTACAAAAAGAAAAGCGGATCTCGAATGGGGTGCGTTATCAGATACGGAGATTTCACCAATTTTACAAGCGGTGATGTCTCCTTTTTTTGAAGTCACATATCCAGACCCAATGGTTGGCGGAATCACTACAAAAACATTTTACGTTGGTGATCGTTCTTCTCCATCTTATTCATGGCATGACAAACTTCCCAAGTGGGAAGGGCTGACAATGAGTTTTATTGAAAGGTAGGTGAGGTAAATTTGTTAGCTACGAGTAATGAAATTATAACTGCATGGCTGAACCATTCCAGGCAGTTATCTATAAGGGTGCAAATCGATAGCGTTACTTATGGGAGTGAGGAAATTACCTCACTCTCTTTTGATTCTGGAAGCATTTCTGGCGAAGTGTTTCAAATAGGGTCAACTTACATGAATTCGGTGCAGATTGTTTTTCCTTCAATTATTGAATCTATTGCTGAAGACATTGAAGTGATACCAGAACTTGGGGTAATGGTCAATGGATCATATGAATATACAAAACTAGGTCATTTTTATATTGATGATTTTGATCGGAATAAGAACAACCAAACAACAAGCATTACTGCAACGGACAAAATGCGTTTTATGGAAGGTGAGTATATATCTAAACTTACTTATCCAAAAGCTTATAGAGAAGTTGCCTTAGACGTTGCGAATTCGGCAGGTGTGGAGGTTAACACTAATTCCTTTGCTTCATTGGGAACAGGCGCTATCAATCAGCCAGAAGGTTACACACACAGACAAGCGATAGGGTTGATTGCCCAGTTTGAAGGTGGGTTCGCTAGTTTCAATCGTAATGGTGAATTAGAAATCAGAAGATTAGCACCAACTACTTTTGAAATCACGCCAGAAAGTTATCTGCTTAAAGGATTCACGAAAAACGAAGCCAGCTATCGGATTGGTGGTATTTCTGTAAAAACTGGTGAAGAAGAAACAGATGTCATTAGAGTAGGTTCCACAAATGGTTCACAAGTCGAACTTGAGAATAAAGTCATGACTCAAACACTATTGAATCAGATGTGGGAGTTAGTCAAAACATTAAACTATTTTCCATATGAACTTAAATGGCGAGGGTGTCCACCGCTTGAAGCCGGTGATTGGATTTATGTTTCAGATAAGGATGGAAACAAATATTCTGTGCCAAATCTTAGCTACAGCATCACTTTTAACGGAGGAATGTCTGCTGAATCAAAGGCCTTAACAAGTTCAACTTCACAAGCAACTTATAAGTACAGAGGTTCGTTGAATCAAAAAATTGATTATTTGGATTCTGTGCTAAGTGCGAATAAATGGAATACGAATTACTATGATACAACCGAACCTCTTAATCCCAAAGAAGGTGACATTTGGTTTAAACCGAATGGACAAGATACCGAAATATGGGTTTATAAAAATATTGATGGCGTTCTAAAGTGGGTTATGGAAATTTCATCTGCTGTTGATCCAGATTTATTGCAAGCTATAGAGGATGCAAAAAAAGCCGGACAAGATGCTCAACTGGCAGCTGAAGAAGCAAAAACCGCGGCCGATGATGCTAAAGAAGTTGGCGAAGAAGCAAAACAGGCAGGAGAAGCAGCCCGGCTATTAGCCAACGAAGCAAAAAACGCAGCTGCAGATGCCAAACAAGCTGGTGAAGATGCACAAAAAGTTGGCGAGGATGCGAAATCGGCAGCCGAAAATGCTAAAAGTGCAGCCGACGATGCAAAGGCAGTCGGTGAAAATGCCCAACTGGCAGCAAATGACGCTAAGCAAGCAGGCGACACAGCGATATCGTTGGCTAATCAAGCACAGGAAACCGCAGATGATGTGAACCAACGGATTGGTGACGTAGTTATAGATATTGGTGATATTCAGGGTGACGTTAACACAATCGTAGCTGATGTCGGGAATGTTCAAACGGATATCGGAAAAATCATAACTGACGCTACTGCTACGACTAACAAGGCCAATGACGCATTCAATAAAGCTTCTGCCGTAGAAGGCAGAACTAGCACCTTAGAAACTAGTGTCGGAAGTATCAAATCAACTATGACCGATATTGAAATGGATCTAGATTCCACGACCAAGAAAATCAATGAAGTCTCCACAACCGTAGACGGTCAGAAGTCTGAGATTGCATCAGTTAAAACCACAGCTAACTCCGCATTAAGTAAGGCCAACACTGTTGAGACTACCGTTGATGGTGTTAAGTCTACTTTGACTAGCTTGAAGACGGATTTCAACAACCTTTCGATTGGCGGGCGAAACTACATTACAGATACATCCCGAGTCCGTTCGTATACTGGTAGCGGGACAGCCAATAGCGTTCCTGCTGAAACAATGTTTTATTTTTCTCTTCCTTTAAAGGATTTTGCAAAAGTTGGCGATACATTTACTTTTTCAACCACAGCAGAAATAACTGGTTCTAATTTTGCGGGAAGCTTTTTTCCACAAACAGCTAATAATGCTTGGGTATCTTTAACGCCAGTTATCAATGTTACAAAAGCTGAAACAATTAATATAATTAGAACACTTACAGTTACGCAAGAAATGCTAAATGTCCCAATAACTATGATTCGCATACGTTTTGATAACGTACCTACAACGGTAAAAGTTGATTTTAGTAAGGTAATGCTTTCTAAAGGCAATAAACTTACAGATTGGACACCCGCCCCAGAAGATCTAGCCACGACGACTAAAGTGAATCAAATATCCGACACAGTAGACGGTCACACACAGTTGATAGCAACCACTAAAACCACAGCGGACAGTGCTTTGACAAAGGCTAACACAGCTCAATCAACGGCAGATGGCAATACTACTAAGATCACAGCTGCTCAGACAACTGCAAATAATGCTTTAACTAAAGCTAATACTGTTGAGCAGACTGTGGATGGGCAGAAGACAACTATAGCTAGTATTCAGACTAACTTGGATAACAACATCACCAAAGTAAATCAAATTACAGAAACGGTAGACGGCCATACGCAACTTATCGCTTCCACTACGACAACCGCCAATTCAGCTTTAACTAAAGCTAATGGTGTGTCTAATACAGTTGACGGATTAACCGTAAAAGTCGCAAGTGTCGAAACAACGGCTAACGCTGCAAATACTAAAGCTTTGCAAGTTGAGGCTACTGCTAGTAGTTTGACTACGACTATCCAGAATATATCCAACGCTGGATCAAATATGGTTACGAACGGCGGATTTGAAAATGATTTTGTAGGTTGGAATTCGGGAACTAGACATTCAATAGACAGTACAGAATCGCATACAGGTTCTAAATCTCTAAAAATCTCTTCCGGATCGGGAATAACGACAATTACTCCTAAAGTGAATACATTTCCAGTCATACCTGGTAGAAAGTATGAAATATCATTCTGGTATAAAACTTCGGCCGATGCAAACGGTAATACGGACAACCAAAAACTTAGATTGGCGAATTCATCTGGTAGTTTACTCGGAGCTTTAGCATGGACTGGTGCTCAGGCTGAATGGGCTATGAAATCTGCCATTTTTACAGCCGGATCAAATATCTATGAATGGCAATTCTCGTTAAGCGCAAATCATACGACAGGAACTGTTTGGTGGGATGATATTTCCATAGTCGATGTAACTGATCGTGAATCTGCCTCAACTCAATTCACCCAATTAGCCACAGACATCAACCTAAAGGTGTCTAAAGGCGACGTCATTAACCAGATCAACGTAGGTACGGAGTCTATATTAATCGCTGGTAACAAGCTTAATATCACAGCACAGACTACGATTGATAATGCTGTAATCAAAACAGCCCACATCGTTGACCTTGCGGTGTCCACAGCTAAGATATCTGACCTTGCAGTAAGCGAAGGTAAGATTGGCAACCTAGCGGTAACAAATGCCAAAATCGCAAATTTGTCGGTTACAGAAGGTAAAATCGGCGATGCGGCAATCACAAATGCCAAAATTGGCAACTTAGAAGTAAGTGAAGGTAAGATTGCAAACCTAGCAGTTACCAATGCAAAAATCGCTAGTCTTGCAGTCACAGAAGGTAAGATCGGCGATGCCGCAATTACTAACGCCAAAATCGGTAATTTAGCGGTTAGCGAAGGTAAGATAGCAAACTTGGCTGTCACTAATGCCAAGATTGCAAACCTTGCAATAACCGAAACTAAAATCGCCGATGCTGCAATCACGAACGCTAAAATAGGTGATCTTGCAGTAAGCACAGCAAAGATTGCAGATGCGGCTATAACGGATGCCAAAATCGGCAATCTTTCAGCTACTAAAATTACTACTGGTACTCTTAATGCAGCGAATGTGAATATTGTTAACTTAAATGCTAATAGTATATCGACAGGAGAATTAACGGGAATCAACATACGTGCTGCAACTTTCTATGGATCTAGTGGTTCTGGGAATATGCAGTTAAATGGTGTTGACTTAAGATTTGATACATCCTCAAACAGTTTCCGACTTAATTATAACGGTATAGTTAATGTCAACACGAGTTACGGAACACGTGCACTAGCTTTCTTTAATGAAGGCATAAATATAGCTGCTAGTTCTAGCAATAGTGGAAACTTTCGAAACTCTGGATTAACTCTTTCCGGGGATAGCACGTATGTCGACTTTTACAGCATCGGTTCAACAAGTGCAAACGGACGATTGCTCTACTCTGGAAATAGTATGACGCTAAATAACTTCATAACTGGTAAGCGAATAAGCTTAGCGAACAACTTTGATTTGTATGTATCGAGTTTAAACGTTCACAAAACAAATGATTCTGATTGGTCAGGAGTATATGCAGCATCATTTACCAATAGCTCAGAACGAAGATTAAAGACTAATTTGGTATTACTTAAGGATAGTCTGTCTGTTCTGCAAAAAATGAAATTTTATGAATATGATCGTATTGATACGTTGCAACATCAATTGGGGCCTGTGCTTGATGAGGCGCCCGAAAAAATAATCCAAGGTCAAGGGATTGATCAATATTCCTTTATAACTTTAGTAGCTACTTCATTACAGGAGCATGCAAAAAAAACTTCGCAAGATATTGATATGTTGGCATTAAAAATAGATAACTTGCAAAATGAATTTAATCAATTAAGAAATGCATCGTGAGGGGAATAAAATGAACAACAAAATTTGTATCAAACTTAAAAACAAAGAGATAACAACAGCGATCAATTTTTTAGATAGAATGAATTTAAAACCTAAAGATAGTAGGCATCGTTCAAAATTTGTAAAGCAATTAAACAAGGCGCTTTTAGAACTTTCTGAAGAGGAAAAAACGTTGATGAATAAATTCGAACTTATCGATTCTAATGGGCAACTGAAATCGGATAATGATCGAAAAATTGAAAATGTTTTGGCTTTTAATAGAGAGCAGACGATACTTCTTGAAGAGGAAATTATTGTAGAAGGGGGCATGTATGCTAAAAATCTTTCAGAAGTCCAACGTATATTGAGTGAATATGACGGTGTGTTATCCGGTGAAGAAGCACAAATTTATGATCGTTTATTAGATGAATTCGAAAATCAGGATGCTGAATAATCAGTGTCCTTTTTAAATATAAAAAAATTGGAGGAAACAATCATGGCATTAGAAACAAAAAAAGCAATTAGTATCACAGGAGATTCAAGAATCAACGGACAACGGGTAATCTACTTCTCTGCAACTGTAACCACGGATAGTGCCTGTATCTAATACACATCTCCGAGCCCACGAGACAGGCAGAAATTTCGTATGCCGTCTTCTGCTTGAAGAAATAACGCCCCCGGGCGCACTGATTGCTGTTCCATCGACAAGACGCAATCTCTTTCCGCTTGTACAACCCGTAACTGCGGCGCGTACAGCAAGTGGTGGTGCGGCAAGTATGCCAAACCAGTCGGCGGCATTCCGCAGCCGCTTCAGGAGAGCCACGTCAGATACTGTTGCAACGTCATGGAGCTGAGCCCATGCAGTGACTTCACGTAATGACATCCCCCCGGGGC
>OJKA01000630.1_pt1 | contig 11728 bp, 13 predicted proteins | sample 1596451 | NCBI WGS metagenome assembly OJKA01 (sample SAMEA4350155, study PRJEB24818) | metagenome | biome: human; feature: gut; material: faeces | place: Denmark | collected 2013-09 | reverse complement strand
GAAGAAGTAGCAACAGAAGACTCCCCCCCAGAACGAACGGCAGATACCTCATCCTATCCGTCTCAACCTCCGTTGACGAAACTGGTGCCGCAGTCTCAAGAGTACCTGCATTGTTATAAAAATCCGACATAACAACCGTTATTTTCTCGTTCTGTAATTCAGGGGCAATTCCTGCCGCTCTGGCCACCAACGCTATCAGTTGGGCAGTCCCTGGCCCTCCTCCTGCAACGGCTTTCTGATTAATACTTACTGCAACGCTGACATCAGAGATTGCGCCGCTGTCATTCTGTCCCTGAACCTTTTTCTGATTCAGTTCGTATGTTGTATCTGAATTATTGCTATAGATATCGGAAGCAGCGCCCTGTCCCACATTATATTGGGTCACATTGGTATTCGACTGTGCGCCAGGTATGCCGGCAGCGCCTGCCTGCTGGCCATTCCCCTCGACGCTTAAGGTCTGCCGGCTGATGTAACCTGAATTATTCTGTGTGTCCGGGGCGCTATAGCTCAGTTCCTCAGAAAGCACCCTCTGCATATCTGCTGTGCACTTAACAGAAACATTCACATTACCACGGCCATAAATCCCTTCCAGGACATTCAGTATATTATCCCGGAGCTTTGCCTCTTCCCGGCTTTCATACTCCGACTTCTTATTCCCATCAACCGTTTCCGAATCCGTGTCCTTCACTGCGGATACATCCACACCGTTTCCATCCAAGACTGCGACATCCCCCAATTCCATATCGGGAACCGCTTTTGCTACCAGTCTCTGTATCGCTTCCGCCTGCCCCCGGGAAGGGGAACCGCCGTCATACATATGTACTACAACATAGGCCGATGCTCTCTTTGCACTGTCCGTGTTCAATATATACTTATTATCCTTAGCCGGACTTATGGTAACGATAGCACTTTTTACCCCGTCAAGCGTGCGGATGGTAGAGCCAATCCGCTCCTGAAGCTGATAAAGTTTATAGGTCTCCTTCTCAGATTCTGTAGACATCATACCCGCATGGTCTGTAAACACATCATAGGAAAAACCGCTTTTGGGATAGCCGTCAACAGCCAGCACCCCTCTTGTCTTATCCACCGAATCCTTCGGAACAAGGACACTGCCCTGCTGATCATATTGATAAGACACTTCCATATCCTGAAGTTTCGCCATAACTTCCTTGGCTTCTTCTTCATTCATGCCAGAAAACAGTACCGCATAATCCGTATTATTAAGCACCATTGCCAGGGCTGCCGAAAGAATCAGCAGCCCTAGCACCGTTATGGCAATCATTTTTTTTGTTTTTCCTGATAGATTTTTAAAGAAATCTTTCATTCTGTCCAGTTGCTTCATCTGTCCAAATCCTCTGACCTTTCTGCGGGCATCGTGTTAAAACCCTATCTTTATAAGCTGGTCATACGATTCCAGCGCTTTATTTCGCAGCTGAACCAATAGTTCCACCGATAGTTCTGCCTTATTCGCAGCAATCATAAGGTTATGCGGGTCATCCGTTTCCCCCACAGACAAGGCGTACTGTTCCCTCGCATAATTGCTTCTTGTCTCCCCGACATTATTCCATGCGTTTCGAAAAACATCAATGAATCTCGCATCCTTCGATTGATTCGGTTCCCGTTGATCTAGTTCAAAATCCTCAAGTCGATTCAGTGGCCTCATCCATTGAATGAATCCATCATTTAATCCTTCCATTCCTGTTCAATCCTTCCCGGTTATCCTTTAATTGCTGTCCTAAGCTGGGACAATTCACTATTCAACAGTTTCAGCTGATATTCATACTGAAGCTGGACGCGGGCCTGCTCTAGATACTCAGCTTCAATCTGGACGTTATTTCCATCAAGCCTGACACTTTCCTGCTCTGTAGTATGTATGACCCCTCTCGTATTTCCTATTGCCTTTCTTATGTCCGAAGAGCTACCGTTTCTCACCCGCTCGAGATTTCTTTTTAAAACATCCTCAAATGTCATATAGCGGCTTTTGTACCCCGGAGTGTCGTTATTAGCTATATTAGCAGCAATCATTCCATTTTTCTGCCAAAGATAATCCAACACTCGGCCAGACAACGATATAGAATTCCCAAAAAAGTCCAATTTATTGCCCTCCCATCTCTTCAACCTATTTACACTAATATTCATTGCGGCAGACAGAATGTTAACGAAACTATCCCACTCCACTGCCGGAACGCAACTCATATCATCGGTCATGGCTCCTTGAATGCTTTTTGATGTTTTTCAAGGCATACATCTTTTTATCAGCCCACATCAAAATAGTTTCCGGCAAAATATTCATCCCCGCTTCAATGTGGATGACTCCATAACTAATTGACATCAAAAATCCTTCAGATAAGCTTTCTATACTTAGGTTTACCTGCTTCATTTTTTTCAGGGCTATATCCGATGCACAATTAAGAAATAGTATCGCAAACTCGTCCCCGCCAATTCTGCAAACAATATCCGTTGTACGTGATATTTTCAGCATCTCATCAGCTACCGTTTTAAGATACCGGTCTCCAGAAGCATGCCCAAAGTTATCATTAGCATATTTAAGTCCATCTAAATCTATCATACAAAATGAAAATTCATTCTTTTGCGACAATTGTCGTTCTAGTTGCTTCATGCAATATCTTCTGTTATATAGCCCTGTAAGCTCATCCGTATATGCCATTTCTTCCACTTGCTCATGATATTCACGCTCATCGGTAACATCTTGGATATAATGCACACAGGCCGCTTTGTTATTCCATTTAATGCCAGAAGACTTTACACGCAGTATTTTCATACTCCTGGGGCAGGTATATTCAAAAATTGAACCCTCACAATCTCGACTTTGTTGCCTTAATTGCTCAATCAGTTCACATTTTTCTCCACAAATATATTTTTCTATCTCCATATCATAAAACAACTGATTTGCGGATTGGTTGGTATAAATAACCTCATCGCTTTCACTATCAATTACAACAATCCAGTCTTTCAGTCCATCCACTATAGATTTTATCAACTCAACCATATCCGAAAGTTCAACGGACTGATGCTTTAATTTTGCCTCCCGCTCCGCAAGCTGATGTATCATAGAGTTGAAAGATGCCGAAAAATCTCCTAAAAAATCGACCTTTTGGCTGTAATCGCCATTAGCAATTTGATTCGCCTGCCACGACAAATGTTTGAGCGCACAATGAAGTTCCTTTAGATTACCAGCCAAATAATTATGTCCACCAGCCGGTTTCACATTCAGTTCTCCTGACTGCAAATGTTTTAACAATTCATTTGATTCAGATAACAAACCCGATAGATAAAGTACGGCTTCCTGTAATTCAGCCAATTCTTCAGACTCACTCTTTAACTCTTCCTTTATCGGTTTATTCAATATGATTTGCCTGATTTGTTCCACAAGCAAATCAATATCTTCTTTATTCAATGCTAAATTCACCTAGATTCTTTACACTCGCTTCAAACCGGCACACGCGAGAACCCGTAGCCCAGCAATCCACTTCAGTAACCACATATTCCTTTTTTGTATAAACCTTTAAAATCCCTGCCAAAAAGCCCTCATCATAATTGCAAACAGTTTCTCCTGTAATAGGCAAACCGGAGCAATCCAAATCCTCTCCAACCGTCAGAACGGCTTCACCAGTATCCATATCAAATTTCTCAATACGCAAAATGCCAATTTTACTTTCTTCCAGAACTCCTTGCAAGTGGGCAATAAACTCATTAAACGGCAACTCTAAGTTAAGAAGATGATTTGCAAATTCTCTTCCTGCCAGTTCACCTGCATTTCTGAAAATGTCAATGACAACCTCTTTCCCAAAGCGTTTGACCAGTTCATCTTTAATCGTAAATTGAAATAGTCGGTATACATATACGGGCATTCCTTCCCCTAGATTTTTTCTGCCATCAATAACATCACCTATGGATTCCCACGTGAATTTATTTTCATCTTCTGCTTCAAACAATCTGAACATTTCTTCTCCTTTTATTACTGACAATCAGGGATTCCTAGGCCAAATGCCACCAAAATACCCTGTTTTTTGACATCTAATTTTTGCTCCAGATATAGTGGTATCACAACAAAATCATTATTTCATGAACATATAATACAAAATGATTTTACTATTCATTTCCCATTCATATATCAGAACCAGAAATAGGTTTTGTGACACGGGATAATTTAAACTGCTCAATCAACGATTTCATCACACTGGCCTGCCCGCTAAGTTCTTCACTAGCCGCAGCACTTTCCTCCGATGTTGCAGAATTCATCTGCACCACTGAAGATATCTGATCCACGCCTTGAGAGATTTGAGAAACGGATAATGACTGTTCACTTGATGCCTGCGCAATTTTGGAAACCATTCCCAAAATATCCTCTGCATGCTTTGCCACTTCTTCAAAAGCTGCATTTGTACTCGATGCCAACTGCTCTCCATATGATACATACTGCAAGGAGTTTTCAATAAGTTCCGTGGTATCTTTAGCTGCTTCCGCAGATTTTTGCGCGAGATTCCGCACTTCGTCTGCCACTACCGCAAACCCCTTGCCAGCATTTCCCGCGCGGGCAGCTTCTACCGCTGCATTTAATGCAAGAATATTTGTTTGAAAAGCAATATCATCAATTGCCTTGATGATTTTTTGTATACTTTCAGAAGCTGAAGCGATATCTTTGATTGCTGACATCATCTGCTTCATTTCCACTTGGCTTTTCTGAACAACCGTTCCTGCCTGTTTTCCTAACACATTAGCTTTTTCTGAATATTCTGCGGTCTGAGAAATCTGATGAGATATATCTGCAATCGTCGCAGATAGTTCCTCAACACTGCTTGCCTGCTCTGTTGCACCTTGAGCCAGGGCCTGAGCGCCATCAGCCACCTGGCTAGCCCCTGCGCTTACCTGAGCAGAAGCGGTATTCAATTCCAATAATGTGTTATTCATTTTAGCCTGAAAATGTTCGATTGATTTTTGGATATGGGCAAAATCTCCAAGAAAATCCATCGGGCATTCACAAGTAAAATTCCCCTTGGAGAACTCGCTCATGCCATAGTCTATGGCATCCACATATTTTGTTAGTTCTTGGAAAGAAAAGTTCATGCGTTCTGCTAATTCACCAAACTCGTTCCTTGCTTCATATTCAATTCTGGCTTTCAAGTTACCTTTAGACAGTTCAAGCACGGCTTCCTTAACTTTATTAGTTACTCCAGTTATATTTTTAGTCACCTTCATTTGACAATATAAGCCAATAAAGAGTAGTAAAATAAGCAAAACAACACAACTCGCAATAAAGCTCATGATTAGTTTTTGTACATAATTTTCTGATGCTGCCCGTTCCTTATCTATTTGCGCATCAATCTCCTTTGCTATTTCAGCCAAACCGCTTAAAGCCGGTGAACATTCATTTAGAATAATATCTTTGGCAGCCTCTTTATCCCGTTTTTCCACTTCATCAATAACCTTCACCGCAACATTAAACCAATTCTGGAAAGCATCTTCGTAATTTTTTGCCAAACCGTCTGTTTCCCCATGTGTTTCCTTTAATATAGAAATCTGCTCGTGTATTGTCTCAATACTTTCCTCAATACGTTCTTTTAATCCCTCATAATCCTTTGGATTATCAGTAATAACCATTTCGCGCAAATCGCGTGCTGCAATATTGGCTTCTATTCTACAGGTTTTAACAGCCAATTCTGCACCTAATGTTTTATCAATGAATACTTGCATACTATCCTTTGTTTTTAGGAGTCCAACAGTACCCACCAATGTAATAACAGCAGCTAAAACAATAATCACAGAAAACACAGTAATCAAATATGGCTTCAACTTCATTCTTTCAAACATATCTTTTGTCTCCTTTTATATTTAGATATTTAGGCATTTGTTAGATACCTTGTTGCCAATTACTACCATGTGTGTGTCTAATTCTATTAAGACATTTGCAATGTAAAAACAACATCTGCAAGACTAAGACCGGCAAGCCGACACATACATTATTACTAAAACTTTCATGATGCAGAATTCCTTCAGGTTTGTCACGTTTTATAACCTTGAATCGTTTGTTCTCAAACATCTTGGGTATTTTGCCAGAAAACCGTAAAGCAGCGTACCTGTTTAAAAATATAACTGCCTTCTTACCTTGTCCAAATTTCCCCTGAACTGCGGTACTTTTTCAAGTCCACTCTGCATCAAAAATCTTTCTATGTACTTCTAAAAGAAGCGCTTACACTGAAAGGAATTTCTTCCATGCACATGACTCATTTCGCAAATCTACTCAAGGTGAACTCTCATAGGTACTTTACCAAAAAGCAGACGAAAGAATTAGAAGTTCTCGCACAGAAGTCTTTCGGTGTTAACGATAGTACTCTATCTATTTTGATAACTCACTCCATTGTCCAGATTGAATGACCAGACACTCTGGTAAGCTGCTTGTATAAACGCAGATTCAAAGTGCTGCATTATGCACTTATGAATGCAACTTCATAATATTGTAAAAAACAACGCTGCCTTCAAGGCTTATTGTGATACCAAGATGGCAGCTTGCCGGAGTCATCTGGATGATACTGACTGACGATATGGAATTTAACCTCGAATAAGAGGTCTTTATACCAATATCGATAGATTTTGAAAATGCACCCCATGTTGCAATTGATCAAACGCTTAGCCCCCCTCTCTCAATCTAAACAACATAATATTGATTATGTTATAACTTTGTCATTTCTGCCGTGCTTTATAGTTATATAATTTCCTTAAATGGAGTATTAAACAATAACGTTGTAATAGATGCTACCTCTAAACCATCTCAAAAGTAACGGAAAAAAGGCCGGTAAGTCTTGTTATTTACCGGCCTAGGGGCGTTTTTCGCCATTTTTTGTCAGTTATAGTTGTAATTTATCGAATGCAATGATATAATCACAAAATAAGAACGCTAATGTAACATAATCAATATTATGTGGTTTTTTATATTCTGCTTTTCTTGTGTTTCTCTGTCCACTTTATATTTTTCTGTGCCGTTGCGTTCTGTGTTCAGATTACCAGTTTCAATCCTTCCAGCATCCGGATATGGTTCGCGCCGGCTGTTCTGGTGTAGATTCTGGTGGTATTCACACTGGCGTGTCCCAGGATATCCGCCAGGTAAAATATATCCTTATGCTTCTTATAATAAGTGCGCGCAAACAGGTGGCGCAGATTGTGCGGAAACACCTTGCCCGGATCTACTCCGGCTTCTTTGCTGAGCTTCTTCATCATGCTCCAAATATTGCTACGGTCTAACGGATTTCTATGCCTGGAACAAAATACCGGCCCAGCTTTGATTTCTTTCTGTCTGCAGTATTTCATCAGGCGTTTCCGCAGTTCCTTGGTCAGATAGATTTGGCGCCATTTTCCCTTGCAGGAGACTTCCGCTCTTCCCTGAGTGACGGCCTCCGCGGTGATATACACCAGTTCACTGATTCTTATGCCAGTTCCGGTGATGGTTTCTATGATTAAGGCCAGCTGCTCTTTCTTTTTCCGCCGGGCAGTTTCAACCAGTTTTTCATATTCATACTGCTTTAGCTCGCGGGATTCGGACGAGAACATCTGCTGCTGGGATTTCAGGCCTTTCACGCGGCATTCGTTCCATCCCATGTATTGAAAGAAGCGATTAATCGCGACCAGCATGCTGTTGATACTGGATACTTTGTATTTTGTCTTTAAGTATTCTTTATATTGAATCACCCGGTCCTTGGTGATATCTTTGTCATCTCCCAGCCAGTGCAAGAAAGTTTTGATGTCCCGGATATATTTTTCGGTAGTGGCAAGGCTCTTTTCGGCCTCGGTCAGTTCTTGTCGGTATCGTTGTAAGTCTTCTATATTAATGTGCCGCATAGTCATGACTCCTTTCTACTACAATATATTTATGGTTAATATCCCTTACAGCCAGTAAGGAATTATCCATCTTATTGCTTAAGCTGTTATAATGATAGAGCAATCGGTATATCAGCTTCCTTTCTTGGACTTCGCGTCCGTAATAAAGACTGATAACCAGCTCCTCATTCACAGCGTTCGTTTTATGCAGGTTGAACTGCCTCATGTACACTCGTATCACACCACAGTAGATTGAATAGGCAATGAGTAAAACTGGTACTTATCCATTGCAGTAATCTTGAGGAGTGACTTATTTATGAGCCTGAAGCCCAGGGAAAACCTCAATATGTCTACATGACCGCAGGTGCTAATAAGTTTCTGCGAATCTATTACGAAAGAGTAAAAGAACATCTTATGTCTCTTCCAGAATAAGGAATACGGCATCCTTTCAGACCAGCGGGTAACGGTGGTCTATTTGTTGTACCTGAAATTCAATCAACAATAAATCTTAAAAATTTCTCATTTTCCTATTGAATTTTATTTGCAGGCTTTGTAGTCATTCCCGATTGGCTTTATTTTACTATTTCTATAAATTGGAATAAATAGTTTGTTTATGGAAAATATGGAATAGATTTCCATATAAATGAAACCAGAACCTAAAAATAGCACCTTGCACATTTGCGTAAGATGCTATTTTTAAAACCGTAAGAATTTAATTATAATTTCTGTTTCGCCTATATGAACGTTCGCAATGCTATCTGAGACAGGCGCAGATGAAGCATCTGCTTCAGTCCTTTCTTCATCAAGTATTTCAAATATTTCTTTTTCCTCGTATTCCTCTGCCGGTGTTTTTTGCCATTCCGGGAACTCACCCGTTTCTGAATCTATTCTGGGCGAAACTGAATGTCGAAAATGCAACACTTCAAAAGACTTCCAGTAATACCAGCATTACAGGCGGTAACGGGAATTACTCTATCGTCGGTGCAACCTGTGGTGTCTTTTCTGATAAGGACTGCACGAAACTGCTTGCCCCCTTACGACTGATGAAAGCGGAAATACTGGCGTTGTAGAAGTAACGGCTGGCATAGTTTATATAAAGGAACGGTCTGCACCATTGGGATATAAAGTTGATACAACGGTGTATTCCTTAACGGTTGAAGCTGGAAAAACAGCGACCTTGAAAGTATCTGATACACCAAAAGTAACGGACACTTTAAGCCGAAGCTAGGCTCCGGCTTATGGTCCGGCCAACGAACTGGATATCCATAGCTGCCAGATAGTGCTCAAAAATTGTGTGCCGGCTTGCTTCAATGGAGGACCAGAGGCTCTCATAGGATTTAACTCCAAATCCCTTTAAGAGGATAATCTCTTCCCGGTACATATCCAGGTGGTAAAAATCCTGGAATGAATCCAGCCAACCATATTCCAAAAACTTTGATAGTATGGCCGTTGACAGAGCTTTGTTATCCATTGTCTTTTCCCGGTGAAGTGGATTAACTGCCGGAGCCACTCTGTTTCACAGTCCGGATTATCACAATGCAGCGTCTCAATGTTGCGGCCCTTGTCCCCTATGCGTGTATGGACTCTGGTTGGAGCCCCGCATTTGGGAAAGATGCCAGGAAAACTGTATATGGAATTTCCCCGGTCAAAATTGTCCTCTATATGGGGGATAATCATATTGCATTTGGGGACTAATATCCGACAGCTTGTTCTTTTCTGCCCTGAATCCAATTATTCCTTAAAGTAATTATGTCCCCAATCCATCAGCCGCAGCCTTTTATAAAACAATCTTTATCAGGTTACTGTAGTGTAAAATACAGTCCAACAGTAATCTTTTTCACCCTCTAAGCGTACATCAATACAAACAGCGCATAATCTGGTACACAACTCTACCAATTCATCATGGTTTAGTGCGTCTTTTCGTTTGACCGTTGTCTTCACAGTAAATCTGTAACATCCATTGTTATAATCCATGCCTGATAGCGAAAATAGATACTGTTCAAAAATTTCCTCACACGGTTTCCAGCTTACGAATTTTTCTGTATCTATTGGTTCCTTCTGATTCATAAAAAAAATCCTTTCTCACGCAATCACACCCTGCCATGGCTATTCAAATCATAGCCGGATTCCTTAGCGTTCCTTATCTTTACCAGACTGTAAATCACATTTCCGCTATCTGCTGACTGCTGGGTTCCGCTTCAGCGTTTATATCATGGCTACCATATTTCGGGTGCTGATACCCATAGTTTTTCAGTATGGAATCAATCTGTTCTATAAAAAATCCTAAAGGCAAACCATTACATGGAATCTGATATAGAATACATACTCCGACAGTTAGCGGTTAATGTGTACAAATTCAATTTCGCCAGTTCCAAGACATCCGCAAAACGGCGCACAATCATCGTCTGTTTCTATCCACTCTCTTTCCCCCTGCTATCTGTAACATCATTCCTTCTGTCTGGCAGTTCTCTTTCTCCATCAGACTATCCATCATTCCTCCATAAAGTATTAATCAAGAAGCAAGGAAACTAAAAATATCCATTTGCCCCGGTATCTGCAGCTGTCCCCCGGTATGCCTCTCTTTTTCCTTATCCGATTGTATGCTGACTAACTTTCCTTCTTTCATGATGCAAGCCACTTTATCACGGCAGGTCCTCAATATCTCAATGTAATGCTCCGGAATCTCATGGGACCGCATCAGAACATACTCGTCCTGTTCTATGGCTCTTTCTAATTGTTCAATATAGCCAAGCGCATAGTAAATACCGGATACCTTTCGCTCTTTCTCACTTAATTCCAGATTTTTTTCAACAAGCCACTGATAGTCCTTATTTTCCCTGTAGATTTGCAGCGCCCTTTTTGCCGCCGCCTCAATCTCCTCTCTCCGCGCCATGTACTGGCTAGCAATCATGTCCGGTATCTCCAACTTATAACTGACGGGATAGTCTGCTTCCAACAGACAGCTTCTAATCCGGCGTCGCTGGGACATCATGCGGCTTCTGAGAAGATTCAGTTCAACTCCGTCCGGGCAGTTGAAATCCGTTCCCCCGCACGCATATACCTGCTTCCATATATCATGCAGTGCTTGAAGTTCCTTCCCCAGCGTTTCCGCCATTGCCCGGTTCTCTAATTTCTGTTCGTCCGCTGCTACCCACTCATCACAGGACTGATGTTCCAGCCCAGAGTCAGATACAATGGCTTTGCGAATCAGACCATGTACACGGCAGCCATGGTAATATCGGTTCTCTCCCGGTTTTGTTTCCTTCTGTTCCCGTTTCAATGACACACAGGTATTACAGCACGCCTTACCAATCATGTAACCGCTCCTCTCAGGCAATCTTTGCCTCCATCTCACTATAAACCTCCGTAAATGGGGAATCTTCTGCCTCAACCCAGCCGGTTCCCTCCACTTCCTCATACAATGCCTCCAGCATCGTATACGGTAATAACACCAGGGACTCATTCCGCGCATAGCTGCATCCCTCCTCCAGCTCATCAAACAGCACTGCATGTCCGTGTGTATCGTAATAGTAGCAGTCCTGTCCCCGTGTAAGGATTGTGTTGGGCCTTACCACAAGGGCATACGAATACGCATTATTTTCTCCCAGACCGCAAACGCTTACAGCAATTTTTCCATCAATAATAACCATATAATTGTTCCTCCTTATTGAAACGGATTACTTTGTCCCGTTATCAAACAGCTTTGTCAAATAATTCTTTATTACAGTTAAATTCCATCTGCCCTTCTACCTGTTTTCCTGTTTGGGATTTCCATACATCCACCAGTTGAATACCGCTTCCCCGCTGTTCCAATTCCCATCCGATTTTCCAGCGGCTCTCCTGGCCTCTACCATACGATCAAAGGTTCTGATATACGCTTCCCGGAACTTTGGAA
>OJKA01000627.1_pt1 | contig 11752 bp, 10 predicted proteins | sample 1596451 | NCBI WGS metagenome assembly OJKA01 (sample SAMEA4350155, study PRJEB24818) | metagenome | biome: human; feature: gut; material: faeces | place: Denmark | collected 2013-09 | reverse complement strand
ATTGAGATCACTGATCTATTAAAAGCGAAGCAATTGCAGTCTTCATCGTTCTCTTATTTTGCCTATGTCCTTTACTTGTGCGTGGAACGAAGTAAACGTGGTTTTTTAGTAGAGCCTAACCCAGAGTTAGTGTCAATGATTCAACAAAATGATTTACTTCCTCATTATGAATCTTTAAATCAGATTATGCAGCGCCATTTCGAGTGTGAATTACCAAAATCTGAAGCAATTTATCTATTTACTTGTGTGATTTGTCGCCGCAAGTTAAATGATACTTCCAGTGAAAACTTTTGCCGCAACTACAACCACTGGCCAGAGCTGAAACAATTAGCCCATGATTTTTATGCAAAAAATAAAGGCAACAGCTTCGATGAACAAAAAGACTTACTTTGGTTAGAAGCTTTTTTTACAGTAATAAAACTGCAGGAATTATTATCTCCCTCAATGACCATTAATATCGATGACCTCAATTACTTCGTCCAAGAAAAATTTGCTCAAGAGTACCAAAAAAATTACTATTTTCTCCACAATCACCCACTAGTAGAGAAGGTTTATTCGTTACAAAATTTAGCTGATATCTGTGCTAGCTTGACGTTGCATATGGAAGCTATAAAGGAAGAAAATTGGGGATCTCATCGAACGATTGCAGTGATATTTGAAGGTAATGACTACGTATGCGAATATGCTGAAAGTATCGTTCGTCGTTACCTAGATGCCTATCATACAATGTACTATCCTGATTCAAATGAACTATCACATGAATACTTGAAAGAAAAAAAAATCGATCTTTTGATTACCAATTATTCAGAATATACAACGGAATATTTACTTGATGTCGAAAGTGTATTGCTAAAATCGATTCCAGATGCCTCTGATTGGAATCGGCTACTCAATCATATCAATCCACGGATTTTACATTTAGTAGTGCTTGACAATCAATAGACTATTCCATTTTATTCCTGTATTGTTACGTGAATAGAGCAACTAAAACTATTAAATAAAGCCAACGCTTCCTATCTTCCTAAGAGGACCAGCGTTGGCTTTTTATTGGGAAAGTAATTTATTCTTACGTCATAAATTGCCATTCAATTTTAAATCTCTTTTATTCGGCAGCTTCAATATCTTTGGCGATTTTTGCGACATCGATCTCCCGCTGCAAGTAGTCTTGGTTGTCGATAGGAAAATGCTGACGAAATTCGGCTAGTTCCATCAATTCGACTTCACCAGCTGCCACTTCAAAGTCTAAGACATGGCCAGCAAATGTCCGATCATCACTAATAAAATGCAGGTGGAAACCAGCAGCCGCAGCGCCGTGGAACAACAGCGGGGTAAAGAATCCGACGATCGTTCCGCTGATATTTTCTGTCTGAAATTCGGGCTGATGCTGGATGATCTCAATGAATTTTGGATATGGTTTTTCTTGCTTTGGGGCAACGCGGACGTGCATCTTGGTAAATACCCCATGGATTTTGACAGCGGAAAACAAATTCGGGCTGACTTCGGTCAGGACGTGGTTTTTCACTTCTTCATCGGTCATTTCTTGGCTAACCTGCAGGTGCTTCGCCGCAGAAAAATCAACGACTGCCGCATAGGGGGTTCCTTCATTGCCTTGGAGCACTCGCACCTTGCCCGACTCGTCTACATGGTAGATTTCACCATCTAAAATAATCACTTCACCATTGGAACCAGCCAATGTACCGATCCCAAAATCGCCATATTCAAGCATTTTGCCGATTTGCTCCGTGCCATCCATTAAATCCTGCATCAACCCACCTAGGGTGCCATGCTGATATAAATAACTTTTGTTTTTCACTTTCATCTTGCTGCTCCTTTGGTCTTAATAAAATTGATCAGGTAGGATCGTTTTGCCAAGATCGGCATTATCTGAATAATCCACAGGGATATCAATGATCACTGGACCATCCGTTGCAAAGCCTTCTTCGATGGCTGCCATCAATTCTTGTTTAGTGGTTGCCCGTAAGCCTTTGGCACCAAACGCTTCGGCATATTTTACGAAATCAACGGGTCCAAAATCAACCCCAGAAGCACGATCATATTTCATTTCTTCTTGGAATTTCACCATATTGTAGGTACCGTCATTCCAAATCAAGTGAATGATGTTTTGTTTCAAACGGACAGCTGTTTCTAACTCTTGGGCAGAAAACAAGAAGCCGCCATCGCCAGATACAGAGATCACTTGAGTATTTGGTCGCACGAGCGCTGCAGCGATCGCCCATGGCAAAGCGACTCCTAAGGTCTGCATGCCATTACTAAAGAGCAGATGCCGTGGCTCATAACTACGGAAATGACGGGCCATCCAAATGTAATGGCTGCCGACATCCACTGTTACCGTCATGTCGTCGGTCACTTCTTGTTGCAAAGCATCGATGATTTCCAAAGGATGCAAGGTATTGTTGCTGCCTTCGACATCCGCTGGTTTTTCATTGAGTTTGGTTTGCAGCGTCGTTAAATAGTTTTGGGCGTCTTCGCTCAAGTGATACTGATCGATGGCTTTTGATAGTTGTTCAATAATTTTCGCGATACTGCCCATCAGTTCAACTTCTGGCTGCATAAATGGATCGATCTCCATCGGTACTTCATCGATAACGATCACGCGGGCATCTTTTTCCGCATTCCAGTTGCGGGCTTCGTATTCGATCGGGTCGTACCCCACAGCGATCACTCAGTCGCTGCGTTTCAACAGCATATCACCAGGCTGATTGCGGAATAAGCCGACGCGGCCAAAGAAATGCTCTTCTAATTCACGAGAAATGATCCCAGCACCTTGGAAGGTCTCTACGACAGGCAACCCAGTTTTTGCAACTAACTGACGAATCGCTTGTGTTTCTTTCACGCCTGAAGCCCGCATCCCTAAGAGTAAGACAGGCAGTTTGGCTTCTTTGATCCGATCGACGAGTGCCTGGATATCTTCTGCATCGGCACTGCCTAATTTAGGCGAAGATAGAGGTTTGATCGCCGCCCCTTGAACGGTTCCGTCTGTCACATCTTGAGGAATGGATAAAAAGCTCGCCCCTTTTTTCGCTGTTTTTGCGATGCGAAAGGCGTTGGCAATACTTTCAGAAAGGGTTTCAGGATCTTGGACTTCACTGCTGAATTTCGTGATCGGCGCAAACAACGCCGCATTATTCATGCTTTGGTGGGTCAATTTTGAAAGGTCAGAACGCTTCACTTGGCCTGCTAGTGCCAAGACGGGATCACCTTCGGCAGTTGCCGTGACCAACCCAGTCGCTAAATTACTGGCTCCTGGTCCACTTGTTGCAATGACGACTCCTGGCTCTCCTGTCAGGCGACCGATTGCTTGTGCCATAAAGGCCGCGTTTTGTTCATGTCGTGCCAAGATCAACTCTGGTCCTCGATCACTCAACACGTCAAACACGCCATCGATTTTTGCACCGGGAATCCCAAAGATATAAGGCACCCGATGATTTTCTAAACTTTCAACAATGATTTCTGATCCTTTTGCACTCACTGTATTACCTCTTTTCAAAAACTGTATTAATCACAATACATATAATAGCACTTTTTATTTATTTATCAACGAAAAACACTCATTAAAATCTGTATTACAAAAGCGAGTTTTTTTAGAGAGCGTTTGCATCTGCTTCAGACTGCAGGTGTACGTCTTTCAATTTTTCCGACAAAAAAAGGAGTGGATCGCTCCACTCCATACATCCTTTTCTGTATCAGAACACCGCATAAAAAGAAGCTTCTTTCGTCGGTTTCTTATTCTGCAGGGACATTTTTTTCCGTCAGCCAACCGACAGCCAGTGTCATGGCCGCTCGTGCGGCTTGGGTCTGATCCATCGCATTGACCATCACAAAATCATGGATGATCCCTTGCATCCGTGCTTGGGTGACTTCCACGCCAGCTGCTCGTAAATGCTGCGCATAGGCTTCCCCTTCATCCCGCAAGACATCTGCTTCGCCTGTAATGATCAACGCTGGCGGAAGATCGGCTAACTCCTCTTTGGTCGCGCGTAGTGGAGAAGCGGTCATTTGATCCCGCTGTGTTTCATCCGTCGTGTATTGATCCCAGAACCATTGCATCCCTTCTTTGGTTAGAAAATAATTTTCGCCGAATGCTTCATACGAAGGCGTATCAAAGCGGGCATCTGTCACAGGATAAAACAATAATTGCTGTGCGATCGGAATGCCGCCACGGGCTTTCGTCAACAAGGTCATAACCGTCGCCATGTTCCCACCTACGGAATCGCCAGCCACGGTCAAACGGCTAAGGTCTAAGCCTTTGACATCGACAAATCCCGGTAATTGCTGCAAGACCGCATAATTTTGTTCGATCGCCGTTGGGTATTTTGCTTCTGGTGAACGACTATATTCAGGAAAAATGACGATCGAGTTGGTTCGTACCGCCAATTCACGGATCAATTTATCATGAGTCGCGGCACTGCCGAAGACCCAGCCCGCACCATGGAGATAATAAATGACAGGGAGAATCGCATGATTTCCTTCAGGACGAACAAAACGAACATTGATGGTCCCCCATTCGCCTGTATCTACGGTCTGATCTTCTATCTCAACCGCCAATTTATTGACGGGTGACTCTTGGACTTGTTCCAATAGTGCGCGCCCTTCTTCTGGCGGTAATTCATAGATCCGTGGGTGCGGTGCATTTGCCTCACTAAATTCAACGGCTGCTTTTTCCAACGAAATTCTATCTGTCATACGATTCTCTCCTTTTGTTTGAAATCGTTCGTGTTGACCTTAAGGGTACCACCAAGTCATTCTGATGCAAAGAATCTTGCTTCCTTCTGCTTCCAGGCATTTCGCTCGACAAAAAAGGTGGTTTTTGCACTCTTAACTGCCTTGCCTTCATCACCGATAACTGTAAGACACTCGCTGTGTAAACTTCCCAAAAAACTGAAAGGCGTAGGTAAGTACGTATGAAATTCACATTAGATGAAACACAAAATAACCGTCTGCTCGCTGCTATTTTTCAAGAACTCGCTGTCATAGTCTTTGATCCGCAAATAGAAGTTGTTTTCGCCAATGCCAACATGACGGATATCCTAGGTTATAGCCAAGAAGAAATCATTGGCTTGCCGCATCGGACCTTTTGTTTTGACCATTATGCTGCCAGTACGGATTACCAAACTTTCTGGAATCAACTGCTTTACTCAAAGCAACGGTTTCAAGACAAAATCATTCGGAAAAACAAACAAGGAGAAAAACTGATTTTAGAAGGGATCTACTTCCCCGTCCTCGATGAGCAGCAAGAAGTCGTTAACGTCGTCAAAATCGCTTTTGACATTACCCAAAGAGAACAAGCCTTAGCGGTCACTATCAAAAAAGTGCAAGAAAGTGCTGCTTCCCTGACACGACTTTCTGCCAACGGACACCAGCAAGTCGATCATTTGTCAGAGAACTTGGCGCAAGTCAAACAGCTGTCTGATCAAAATCAAGCAACGACCCATGCCTTAGAAATGGATAGCCAACAGGTGACAGCGGTGCTGCATGACATCGACCGCATTGCGCAACAAACCAAACTGCTGTCCTTCAATGCTTCCATCGAAACGGCACGGATCGGCGAACAGGCAGCTGGCTTTCGGGTGGTTGCGGATGAAATGCAAAAATTAGCTGAACAGACCAAGCAGTTGACCCAAACCATTGCCGCAACCATGCAAGCCATCAACCAACAAGCCTTAGTCGTGTTAGATAGTGCCGATTCGACGACCATGAAAATCAGTGATTCGCAAAAAAGCCTCGCTGCCGTTTTGCATTCTTACGACACGCTGCGAACGACGGCCAGTCTATTAAACGATGAAGCCGAGTATTTATCAGAAACCAACGACGCTGAGTTGGAAACCTAGAAATCAAATGAATAAAAAAAGAGCGCCGCTGTTTGCGACGCTCTCTTTGGTTTTCTAACTAATAAATTGATTCCCTATTTGATTTTATTGATACTCAGCACTAGCCAGCCTCCCACCCTTGCAACAACTGCTGTAATTCTTGCAAAAATGATTGGGTCGTAAAGCCCAATGCTTGAAGAGGAACACGATATTCCTGTTGAACCACCAAAAAACTGCCAAAGATTTTATGTTGGACCTCAAAGGCGAGGTTTTTCCAAATACTCCACGAAAAACTGGCTATTCGTTTTTCTTTCTTTTCGTAGGTGCACAAATACACTCGCTCGATACCAAAAAGCAGCCCCGCATTCGCTTTCTTGCCAGTCATCTGTGCCGTTAGCAGTGCCAGAGGCGTCTCCGTTTCAGGCACTTGAAAACTGGTAAGGACTTGTCTTTGCCATTGCCGTGGCAGCACTTGTCTTTCTCCAGAAAAATAGAACAAAAAATCTTGCTCTTGCAAAAAAGCATTCAAACGAGTTTGTCGCTCCTTGACTGGATCGCGTGGCGCCCGCTGAATCAAAGACGTCTGATTCATTGCCGATTGCTTTGACTGCTTGTGATCACTTGAACCCCCTGCCGCTGAGGAGTTTCCCATGGGAAGAGGATCCATCGTTTGGTTGGCAGCAGCTGACTGACTGATTTTCTTCAGCAACACAGCAAGGTGCGTCAACGAAAGCTGTTTTGCTGCCATAGAATTGGCATGCGGGCTTTTGGTAGGATCGAAAGATTGTTTGATCACCATTTTCCCACGACAATACAGACAAATCGCCGTGCCAGCGTCCCAATTGACTTCTAGTTCTCCTAAGCAGTGTGGGCATTGAATCGGAATAATATCCATTGAATCATCCTTTCGTTTCGATACAGGTATCGGAGCTATCCGTGGTAAAGATACGGATCGTATTCCAGCTGACAAACGCCAGCAGCACTAGAAGCGATAAGCCATAAAAACCGAAATACCAAGTCAGGATTGCTAAAAAAAGGATCAAGGCAAATTCATACGCCATGTTTTCCAGACCGCTGTAAAATACTGTCTTTCGGACGAGTTTCTTCCTACGGGCTTCAAAAGCTTTCTTCACAGCAGCCGTTTATCCATCCGACTGACTCAACGCCTGAGAAAGTTCTGCTTTGAATCTGCCGTACTCTGAGAAAAACTTAACCTCTGGTACGAGCAAGAAATACCACGTCGCAAGACAAGCAATCAGCAAGATGACCGCTGAAGCGAGCAGACTAAAGGCAACAGCAGGCATTAAAAAGCCACCAAAAAGAACATTTAAAAGGGTCCCTGAAATTATTCCGAATGAAAAAAAGGTATAGCAGAACTGCCATAGGACACTGCTGGTTTTGGAAAAACTTTTTTTCACTTGCACGAGCTGTTCACATTCAGGAAGCTGGGTTGGAAAAAGACGTTCAGCATCGGTGCCATCAGCCACGAAAGAATAGGTTTGGTTTCCGTACTTGAATTCGCCAATGTAATAAGGAAAATACAGTTTTTCCGTATCACATTGTTTCGGAAAAAGAGTCAGTTGAACCTCATTGGCAACCTCTGCTCCCACCAAATGGTCTTTGGCTTTTGCTTCAAAGACTTCCAATAGATGGGTATCAGCAAGTGCTGCTTCTCTGGAAATATCAAAGGGCAACACCTGAACGTCTTGGCTAAGTGCCGAAAACTGCTGCATATCCGTGCAATAGGCGGCACCTTTTTGAAGATGCAGCGGCAGCTTGCCATTGATACTGTAATCCGCTTCTTTTTGGGTATCCGTAGGGAAATATTCATTGAAAACCGTTGTGTTTCCGCTGTTATGTAAAGAAATGTCGGCAGTAATGCGCCCACTCTCCCTCTGCTGTTCCTCGTGGACATAGCTTCCTCTCACTTGCGCATCATAAGCAATTTGAAAATAATACATCGGGATGAATACACGTTTTAGATGAACCATCTCTAGCTCAAAAAAGATACTTTCCGAGATGGTCTCTTGCCAGGCTAGTTTATTTTTCAACGCCTCTTCACATGCCTTTTCATCATAGGCAAACGGATAAAATCCTTCTTTGACGGTCCCTTGAATGCGTGGCAACTCTTTCAGCGAGACGGCTTGGTTTGTTTGTTCCTGTTTTTTTTGTTCCGGTTTGATCAACAGCTCATTCAAGCAATACTGACAGACTGCTTTTCCTGAGTCCCAATCAACTTCTAGACGCCCTAAGCAACTGGGGCATTGGATTTGTGTGATTTTCATTTTTTCTCCTTTTTTATGAATCATTTTTTTCAACAAGATGGCTTATCAAAAAAACCGACGAATGTTCCAAATAATATTCCAAATAAGGGTAGCAACCACGACCACATAAGCGAGTGTATCAAGCCATTCAGAAAATTTCCTGATTCTTGCAAGGTGCTTCCCACGCTTCTCATAGTTTGCTAACAAAGCTGCCCCAGCCGTTTTCTTACCTAATAATTCTATTTTAAGCTCATCTCTAAATTTTTGGACTGTTTTGAGATACTGTTCTTTTAGAAAGTGCAACACTATCCCCGATACTACCCAATAGACGGCAGTTGGCAGGGAACTCATGACAATCCCCCCTATGACAACTCTGAACACTCTTCCTAGAGGGAGCCATTCAGAAATGAATAGTGCAAAGAACAGCAGGAGCACACCTAACGTAAAAAAGAGTACGGAGGACCAGCCAAAAACCTTGCGAGCTTTTGAAAAATTCGCAACCGTTTGTAAGGTTTCTTGGCATTGTGGGATAATCGGCAGCTTCATTCGGTCAGGATCTTTGCCGTCGATCGCAAATTCAAAGGATCGCTCTTGGTACTTGAAGGTGCCCATATACAGCGGAAAGTAGAGCTTTTCTGTTGCACAGCTGATCAGGGAAAGATCTAGGTGCAGCTCTTTTAGATGATCGGCAGATTCTTTCTTCTGGATCACCGCATTCGCCTGGGCTCTCAGTTCCGCTTGTTTTTCAGAACCAAAGAGCGCCTGCTCTTGCTCAATATCAAAGGGAAAAACATGAATAGCATGTGCTGAGACTAGCTGTTGAAATTCCTTTTGATCGGTACTAAAGTACGGTTTTCTTTTCATTTCATCATTGACCTCGAAGCTCTGAGGAATTTCTTGCTCGATCACCTCCGAACTGCCGCATTGATAGAGTATGACCGTCTCATCTGGATGGTCGCCGCGCTTCTTTTCCCACGTGGTCGTATGCGAGCCGTCCCAAGCAATGGAATGGGTATCGTAGCCAAAGGCCCCCTCCCATTGCATCGTATAGGTCACCTGAAATTCATAAATCGGAATAAAATATCGTTTTACCTCGCTGACTTCAAGATGAACGACAATGTCCTCAGGAACTGATTCCTGTTGGATCAGCCATTTTTTCAAGGCATTTGCTACCTCGTCTTCATTAAAGGTAAACGAATAAAACCCTTCTTTGACTTCTTGAAAAACTACGGGAGCTTGTTCATTCGAAGCTTCTTGCGTTTGTTTTGGCGGCGAATGTAGGACTGACTTCGTTAAGCAATACTGGCAGACTGCTTTTCCTGTCTCCCAGTCAACGGTTAACTGACCCAAGCAGCTGGGACATTGGATTTGTGTGATTTTCATTGCTTCTCCTTTTGCACATACTGATTTTCTTATCAATGAAGTGGCTTGGTTGCAAGTGAGGGGGAATATCTTTTTTATGGTGTTAGTTGGGGGAAGCAGCGAAGGAAAGCTGCTTGTTTGCAGGTAGTTGCTCGCTCTCATCCGTTTGTTCGAAACATTTTTTCCAGTGATGAAGCAAACAAGTGTATTTGTACCAAGAGCCGTTTATCCAAAAAAACAACCGCAAACGAAAAACAACTCTTTACATATGATTTTATAATAAAAAATACCTTAAATCTATTTAATATTGATAAAAAATAATTGCTGATTTGCTAGTTGAGCTTCTTCCGTACGCTCAGCAACCCTTATTAGTCGGTTATTGATGGCGGATACGTTAGTAAAAATGTTATAATTAAAATGTTCACAAGAAAGGAATTGGAAAGAGTTATGGGGATGTTTATTTTTGTTATAGGTTTTTTGACAATGGTTGTAAGCGGAATCTTTTTTATTCTTGGATTGATCAAGAAAAAGCCGCTTCGCAACAAAATCGTTATTTTTATGGGTGGTTTTCTCTTATTGATTGGCGGGGCACTATTGACTCCTGCAGCAACACCGGAGCTTCACGTAGATGAAGCAGAACTGGTTACGAATGAGCAAGGCGAAGCGGCGATCACTGGGCGAACCAACCCAGAAGCGCAACTGACGATCAACGGGGTGGAGGTTTCGCTGGCGGACGAAACATTTTCTTATGCTGTCCAACTGGAAGATGAAGAGGAACAGGAATTTACTGTCCAAACCTCCATGGGTGGAATCACTAAAGAAGAGGTCGTCACCGTCAAACCTTCTCACGCATTTCTAGCGAGTTTGCAAGCTGAAAAACAAGAACAAGAAGCACTGGTAAAAGCCGAGACGGCACTGGCTCTTGCCGAAACCCAGCCAAACCAAAAGAATTACAACGAAGCCGTGACGCTGATTCATGCTTTAAGTAAAACCTACGAAGATCTCGCTACTCGGCTCGCGGTAGTTGAAGACCATCTTGCCATCGGCAAAGCCCTTGATACTGCTGAAGCTTCTCTTGAACGCAGTGATTTCGATCAGGCAAAAGAATTGGTCGCACAAGCGGTTTTGAATAAGGAAACGTTTGAAAGTCGGTTATCCACTGTAGAAACCAAGATTTCTGAGAAAGAAGCAGAAGCCCTCGTTACAGAAGCTGTCCAAGCGGTGGAAGCAGCAGAGGCGGAACCGACAAAAGACCGACTCGCTCAGGCAGAGGATGCCGTCGCTCGTCTCAAGACCCCCGATGAGGAATTAGCTGCTCGAACGAAAACAGTGGCGCAAACGATCATTGCCAACGAACAAGCAGCCGCCCAAGCCAAGGCGGAGGAAGAACGACAAGCAGCGGCAACTGTGCCAGAACAAAGCCAGCCAGCCGCTGCTAGCAACCAAGCCCAAACGTCGGTCCTCGTGACACCAACAGGTTCGAAATACCATACGAGAAAATGCGGCAACGGTACCTACCGCCTGCAACTTTAGCAGAAGCGCAAAGTCGCGGACTTACTCCTTGCGCAAAATGTTTTCCGTAATAGCCACTAAGTTTTGCAACGAAAAAAAGACAAACCTCATTTTTGTCTAAGGTTTGTCTACTGTCTGAAGCGGTTGTCTCGTCGGAGGCAGCCGTTTTTTTGTCACTTGCTAGTTTTCCTCATACGAAAACTCGTACTCGTTTTGTTCATCATCGATCAGACGCTTGTCATTGTTGTCCGCCATTTTGAATACTTTCTCAAAATCATCGCCAGTCATGCGCACTTCCTTTTTCTCTTGATCAATGATCACTTGGGCATTGGTCACTTCAAAGGTGTGCATAGGACCGATGTCTGCCGCAGTCAGTGCTTTGCTTTTGGGAAACTCTGCTTGTAGTGTTTCGTTGATTTGCGCTAATTGCGTCTCTTGTTCTTCTACCAAGTCCGCAGGTTCCTGATTCGGATTGGTAAAAAAAGTCAGCGTTTTATTGACAGTGATTCTTCCATCTTCAAATAGATACAAAGCATATTGTTGATGACTGTTGCTATTGGTCAATACTTGATTCGCAGCTGCAGAGTCAACCCCTGAGCTGCTGCAGCTTGTCAAGAAAAATAGTGTCCCTAAACAAACGACAGCAAATATTCCTCTACCTAACATGCTTTTCGTTTTCATTTTTTCCTCCTCTTTGCCCCTAATTTTGTTTCTTTGATGATTTTTCCGCAATCCGCGGATTTAGGTTTCCTACAGATTAAAATGCTTTTAGTATAGCATAAATTA
>OJKA01000625.1_pt1 | contig 11771 bp, 11 predicted proteins | sample 1596451 | NCBI WGS metagenome assembly OJKA01 (sample SAMEA4350155, study PRJEB24818) | metagenome | biome: human; feature: gut; material: faeces | place: Denmark | collected 2013-09 | reverse complement strand
TGTATAAGAGACAGATGTTATGTATACAAGATACAAGTGTGAGATAAGTGTGAATAAAGAGAACTAAACTGCTGAGGAGTAGATATGAATACGATAATGTTAAAGGCTTACGCTAAGATAAATTTGGGTCTTGATGTCCTTGGAAAACGAGAGGATGGCTACCATGAAGTACGTATGATTATGCAGACTATTCGCTTGTATGACAAGCTTAATATGAAGAAATTAAACAAAGATGAAATTATTATCAAGACGAATCTTGCTTATCTGCCAACCAATGAGAATAATTTAGTGTATCGCGCAATTCAAATGCTTAAAGAAGAATTTAATATAAAGCAAGGAATCTATGTAGAACTGCAAAAGCATATTCCTGTAGCAGCAGGATTAGCTGGAGGTAGTTCAGATGCAGCAGCAGCTCTTACGGGCATGAATCGATTATTCCAACTTAAATTAACTACTACGGACTTGATGCAACGTGCAGTGAAGCTTGGGGCGGATGTACCATATTGTATACTTGGAGGAACTGCGTTATCAGAAGGAATTGGAGAAGTACTTACGCCATTGGCGCCTATGCCAAAAGCCTATATTCTAATAGCAAAGCCACCAATTAACGTATCAACGAAGTATGTTTATGAGAATCTAATACTTGATGAGCGGACGAATCATCCGGATATTGATGGAATTATGGAAGCAATTAATTCAAAGGATTTATATGGAGTTACGAATCGGTTAAGTAACGTTTTAGAAAGTGTTACAATAGATAAATATCCGGTAATACAGGAAATTAAAGATACAATGATCGAATTTGGTGCAATGAATGCACTTATGAGTGGAAGTGGACCGACTGTGTTTGGTGTTTTTGAGGATTTGAATTTAGCAAAGAAAGCATTCTATCAGTTAAAGGTACAAGGAAAAGCGAAACAGATTTATTTGACGGATATATTCAATAGAAAAAGGGGGTAAATCCAGATGAATGATTTAAAAGTCACGATGAATGAATATCTACCACTAAGAGACGTGGTATTCAATACATTAAGACAAGCTATATTAAAAGGTGAATTAGAACCGGGTGAGAGATTAATGGAGATTCAACTTGCGGATCGTCTTGGGGTTAGTAGAACACCGATTCGCGAGGCAATCCGTAAGCTTGAGTTAGAAGGGCTTGTAATTATGGTACCTCGAAAAGGCGCAGAAGTTGCAAAAATCACTGAAAAAGACCTAAACGATGTACTTGAGGTGCGTTGTGCTCTTGAAGAACTTGCAGTTGAACTTGCTTGTAAGAAAATAACGAAAGCACAAGCTGATGAATTAGAAACAACTTTAGCGACATTTAAAGTAGCGATTCATGGAAAGAATCTAACAGAGATGGCTGAGATGGATGAAAAATTCCATATGGTGATTTACGAAGCAACAGGGAATACCAGATTGATTCAAACATTGAATAATCTACGTGAGCAGATGTATCGTTATCGTGTGGAATACCTTAAGGATAAAGACGTATACGGTAAACTAGTGGTAGAACATGAATCAATAGCAAAGAATATATTAGAATCAAATGTAGAATTGGCAAAAAACAATGTGAAAGATCACATCTACAATCAAGCAATGACAATTGGTAAAATAATAAGTGCTTCCAATCAACTTTCGTAGATAAATAAATGGTAAAATATGTATATTGATTTTCTAGAAGGTAATACTCTGACTATAGAAATTTATTGGAGGAGTATTATGAGTAGAAAACATAAACAAAAAAATCAAAAACAGGAACATACATTGAAAAGATATGCATTACTAATTATCTTGTGCTATCTGATATTCGTTGTGATCGATTTCTCAATACATACAACGAGTGCCAAGGAGATTACAGAAGGAATCTCAGAAAAGATTATTCGATTACATGTATTAGCCAATAGTGATGATGAGGCTGATCAGGCATTGAAATTGAAAGTTAAAGATGAAGTTGTGAAGAAGTTTAGTACTACATTCGCAAGTGCGAAGAATAAAGTTGATGCAGAAAAATTAATAGAAGAGAAATTGAATGACATACGTAAAGTAGCATTGGAGGTCATTGAGAAAGAAGGATATGATTACGATGTACATGTGTATCTTACAGATTGTATGTTTCCTACCAAAGTATATAAGGATTTAACATTCCCGGCAGGGATGTATGAGGCGTTACGTATTGACATTGGAACGGCAGAAGGAAAGAATTGGTGGTGTGTGATGTATCCGCCACTTTGTTTTGTAGATCAGACATATTCGGTTGTCCCAGATAACTCTAAGAAACAGCTTGAAGATTTGTTAACAACAAGAGAATATGAATCCTTGTATATTGACCAATCAACAAAAATTTCGTATCGATTTAAAATAGTAGAAATAATCGAAGATATTTTTCATATAAACAAGTAGAAACACTATATATCTGTAATAAGATAGTGTATAATACTAATTGTAGTAGTTCGTTGTGAAAAGGTTCGTGATCTAGTCGATTTAATATGGGAATTTGACAACGGGTATTTTAAGTTTAGTAAAAGAAAAGAGAAGGGATAAGGCATATGAGTAAGAAAAGCATAGCAGTAATTTTTGGCGGAAAATCCTCAGAACATGAAGTATCTTGTGTATCGGCAGTAACAGTCATTGAAAATATTGATACAGATGCCTATAATCTTGTATTAATAGGAATAACAAAAGAAGGTAAATGGTTAAGAGTTGAATCTACTAAGCAGATAACATCTGGTGAATGGTATAATAGTAAAGATAATGCAGTATTATCTCCAGATGCTTCACATAAAGGTATCCTAATTATTAAAGATAATAAAGTAGAGAGAATTGCTATTGATGTTGTATTCCCAGTTTTACACGGTCTTAATGGGGAAGATGGTACAATACAAGGATTACTTGAATTATCAGGTATTCCATATGTAGGTTGTGGTGTATTAGCATCTAGTATCTCTATGGATAAATTATATACGAAAATAGTTGTTGATACATTGAATATTCGTCAGGCGGAATATGTGGCAGTATTAAAGAGCGACATGAGGAATATTGATAAGGTAATAGCAAATGTTGAGGAGAAACTTAAGTATCCTGTGTTTGTAAAACCTTCTAATGCAGGTTCTTCACAGGGAGTGTCAAAGGCACAGGACCGTGATGAGTTAATTGCTGGTTTACAAGAAGCAATAAAACATGATCGTAAAGTATTAGTTGAAGAAACAATCATTGGTAGAGAGATAGAATGTGCGATTCTCGGTGGTAGTGAACCAAAAGCTTCTGGTGTAGGAGAGATTCTTGCAGCAGCAGAATTCTATGATTATGAAGCCAAATATCATAATGCAGAATCAAAAACCGTAATCTCGCCTGAAATCTCAAAAGAAGTAGAAGAAAAGATACGTGAATCAGCAGTTCGCATATTCAAAGCGGTTGATGGATATGGATTATCTAGAGTCGATTTCTTCGTTGAAAAAGATACGAATGATGTTGTGTTCAATGAGATTAATACCTTACCAGGTTTTACTAGTATTAGTATGTACCCAATGTTATGGGAAGCAAGAGGTATTAGTAAGAAAACATTAGTTGAGAAAATGATTCAATCTGCTTATTCGAGAAAAGGAGACTAGTGTGAAAGATAAATCTTTCATACGCAAATTTGTGCCTACGGCCCAAAGTTTGCAGGCTGTGGTAAAGGCTGGTTATTAGGAGGAAAGATCATGGATAAGAATGCTCCAATAGGCGTATTTGATTCTGGTGTGGGCGGATTGACTGTAGTACGTGAGATAATGAAACAATTACCGAATGAGAGGATCGTTTATTTTGGTGACACAGCTCGCGTCCCTTATGGTAGTAAGTCAAAGGAAACGGTTATAACATATGCAAGACAGATTGTTAAATTCCTGAAGACAAAAGAAGTGAAAGCTATTGTTATAGCATGTAATACTGCTTGTGCATTAGCTTTTGATATTGTGAAAGAAGAGAGTGATATACCTGTAATCGGTGTAGTGAAACCAGGTGCGAAAGCAGCTGCGGCTTCAACGAAGAATGGAAAAATCGGTATTATTGCGACAGAAGCTACCATACGAAGTGGAATCTATGAAGAATTTTTAAGTCAAAGGAATCCAGAAGTGCAAGTACATGGTAAAGCGTGTCCTCTATTCGTACCGTTAGTAGAGGAAGGGCTGTTAGATGATAGTGTTACCGTAGAGATAGCAGGTAGATATCTACAATCACTAAAAGAATATAATATAGATACGTTAGTACTTGGCTGTACACATTATCCTTTAATTCGAGATACACTACAAAAAGTAGCTGGTGAGGGGGTTACCTTAGTAAACCCTGCTTTCGAAACTGCAAAATCATTAAAAGCAATGTTAGAGAAAAACGGTATTGGGAGTGATAGAACAGAAACAGTAACGGATCACAAGTTCTTCGTAAGTGATGGTGCTGAAAAATTCAAAGTATTTGCCAATACGATATTACCTTGTGATGTAGAAGAAACAAAGGATATTAACATAGAACAATATTAGAAGAATATAGGTAATTGCGAAACTCTTCTCCATGTCGACAACATATCTGTGTTTTAAGGCTGCCTACTACAATTGCCTTGAAATTGTATTACTTACCCATACAACAAAAAGAATTGTATGGGAAGTTAACACAATTCAGGAAATTGTAACGGCAGACATAAAACACATTGATATGCTTGTCGCCTTTACAAAGAGTTTCGCAAATCCGATTAAAATAATAATATACAAGGAGTAAGTATGACAAAGGATGTTTTAGTAACAATAGCGGGACTTCAATATGAGCTTGAAAGTGAAGAGCCTATTGAAGTTATAACTGCAGGTCAATACTTCTGTAAGAATGAAAAACACTATGTACTCTATGATGAGATTTTGGATGAGAGTAATGAAGTCTGCAAGAACAGAATTAAGATTGGTACCGACATGGTTGAGATCTTGAAATCAGGTGCTAGTAATGTTCATATGGTGTTTGAACTTGGGAAGAAGAATCTGACGTATTATAATACGCCTTTTGGCAGTCTGCTAATTGGTATAGATACAACGAAGATTGTATGCAGTGAATCTGAGGAAGCAATTGAACTTAACATCGAATACGGATTAGAAGTGAATTACTCACATGTATCAGATTGCAGTATAACAGTTAAAGTTACACCGAAGAAATCAACAATGAAAGTGAATATGTAACAAGATAGTTGCAGTTATCCTACAAGAAAAACCCTTAGTTTTTGTGAGAATGATGTGACCCCCATAAGTTAGACTTTATAGCGTAGTAGTTTTTAACTGCTACGCTATTACTTTATGCAGCCAAGAGGTTGAGTCTATATTCTACTGGACTCATCCATCCTAGTTTCTCTTTAATTCTTTTTTCATTGTAATATTTTATGTATTTTTCCATAGCTATCTTGAGTTCTTCATAGCTATAATAGGTCACACCATAGTACATTTCCTGTTTCATAATTCCAAAGAAGTTTTCCATAACGGAGTTGTCGTGACAATTTCCTTTCCTAGACATACTTTGAAAAATCTTTTTTTCTTTAAGCCTATGGACATAAACATTCATTTGATAAGCCCAGCCTTGATCTGAATGGAATGTACGTCTGTATTTACAATCACTTGTGATTTCTATGGCTTCATTTAAGGCTTTCATTATGTTCTCAGCAGATGGTCGCCTAGAGATGCCATAACTAATTATTTCTCTATTACACAGATCCATAAATGGATCTAGATAAAGCTTTTTAATTATCATTCTTCCTTTTTCATCTATTTCATAATACTTAAACTCAGATGTATCTGTTGTAATCTTCTGATGTGGAATATGGGTCTCAAAACGTCTATGAATTCTGTTAGAAGCAACCTTTCCAACCCTACCCTTATATGAGCTATATTTGCGGCTTTTCCTAGTAAATGAAGCAACTTGAAGTCCTAGTAGCTGCATAATTCGTTGAACACATTTCTTATTTACAACCAAACCTTGTTTTCTTAATTCTCCATAAATACGTCGATATCCGAAATCCTTATGATTCTTTCGTATTTCAAGAATCTTTTCTTCTAGTTCCTTGTTTGGATTTTCTTTATCAAAACGCTTCTGCCAATACATATAAGTTGCTTTGGGAAAACCTGTGATTGCGAGAATATCTTTTAGTTTGAAGGATCCTCGGAGGCTGTGAATGATTCTCGCTTTTTGTTCTGAGGTGTTCCCTCTAAACGCAGCCTCCTCAGTTCTTTTAAATAGGCATTCTCTATTTTAAGTTTTAATAATTCATCTTCTAATTGTTTGATGTATTTTTCATTATTGTCGGATGTATCAGGTATATCCGGAGATATAGTTTTAGGTTTATCCATTGTTCGTCGCCGCCCTTTACTCTTTAATCTCAAAGCTTCAGGACCAGCAATTCTATAATCATTAACCCATTTAGTAATCAATGGAGGATTATTGATTCCGACAGATAAAGCTAAATCCTGATATGAAACTTCTGTTGTTAGATATAATTCTACTACATGGAACTTAAATTCAAAAGAGTAACTTTTATTTTGCCTAGATTTCATTAATCCATCATTTCCAAACGATTTATATGCATTTACCCATTTCCTAATATCTTTTCCTGGAGGAATCCCATATTTTTTTGATAGATTTGCGTAGCTACCTTCTCCGTTTAAATAGGCATGGACGACTTGTTTCTTAAATTCAAAACTATATTTTGCCATAAAAATGACCTCCAATAAATTAGATTTTTTAGGTCTAACTTATGGGGGTCAGTTCATTTCCTCAATCTTAAATATTCATATTCGGTGATGATGAATCTCATTGTAGTAGATAAGACATAAAACACAGAGATGGGTGACGAGTAATTGCCATGAACATTAAAACGCAATCCTTATCAATTGAATAAGGATTGCGTCTATTCTTATTGTATCGTTGCTATCTTAATTAATCTCTGTCTTTAATCCATCCACTATATTCTCTTTTCTAATTTTTCTAGATGAATATAGCATAGCAATACCGACAACACCAAATACAGCTAATATACCAACTATATATATCGTATATGGGAATGAATAATATTTATCAAAATTATAGCTAACTGCTTTCTTAATCCATAGAGTCATACCTAGACTAATTGGCAAACCAAATACACAAGCTTTTATACCATACATAAGGCTTTCTATTCGAATCATACGCTTAAATACTTCTGGAGTCATTCCAATACTTTTAAGCATTGCAAACTCTCGTCTGCGTAAAGCAAAACTAGTTGAGATTGTATTGAATAGATTTGCAATACATATTAATGAGATTAATGTTATAAACCCATATGCAAATACTGAGAATACGGTTGTCATCTGATTGTTTCTTATAATCTCCTCTGCTTGATTAAATATGGAATAATTTGATTGAATACCTTCTTTTAAAAATACATCAACAATAGCATCTTCTATATTCGCTGCATCATTAGTATTCAGATAATATCCAAACGAAGTTTCACTCTCTAGTTGTTCAAATTCACTTAATTCTGATAATGGTAACACGAGCGAAACATTGCCACCAATTGAACCAAGTCTAACTCCCAGTGGACGCTCCTTCGTTACTAAATCAAGTAGGATTTCATAATCACCAACCTTAATCTTATCATTTGCTTTGACCTTTAATGGCTCTATATCTGTTAAACTATATCCCCTCTGGCTAACTTGTTGATTAACTAATATAGCATGGATCTCATCTGAATCTGGATTCCTCTTTCCAACAATTCTGTTATATTCATCATCTGATATAAATGATAAAGAATAATTAATTTCAACATCCATATCATTTCCTGACCAATACTCTCCTAACGCTTCTTTTGCCTCCTCTGTGATCATGCTTTGAACTTGTTCTTTGTCCATAGTTAGCCACTCACTTAATTCTGTAACCGCATTACCCTCTATTACACTAGGAATCTCTTGTAACAATTCACTTACAGCATCTTCCTCTTCCCTATCTATATTCCACACCGCAACGTCATAAGATTCACTGTCGAGGGCAAACATTACAGATTCTTTCAGATAATAGACATAAGATCCTACACTAATGAATAAGATAAGGCTTATCATTAACGAAAATACTAATGCACGATAGTGCTTTCTATTACGTTTAAGATTCTTAATGGCTAGATTTCCCTCTACTCCAAGCAATTCCTGCGTTAGTCTTGAAGTCTTCACTTGTTTTGCATGTACTGTAATATCTCTTGATTGTCTAATTGCTTCAATAGGTGCAATTTTGGCTGCTTTTCTTGCAGGAAGATATGCTGATATGAAAATTGTTATAGCAGAAAAGATAATTGCTGCGATAATGGATTCTAAGGAAACAATCACTTTAATCCCTACATTTATACCCATAACATTCTCAAATATTGGTCCTAAAAGCGTAAACGTTGTCCACATTCCGACAAACCCCGCAATAATCCCTAACGGGATACTTATAGCACCAATTACTGCTCCCTCAAAAAGAACTGCATTTCGCTTCTGTTCTTTCGTAGCACCAATACTTGAAAGCATTCCGAACTGTTTACTTCTTTCGTTGATTGAAATAGCAAATGAATTATATATCAGTGCAATGGAACCCACCATAATAATGATGATTAAAATTATCGTACTGACTTGAATCATCTTATTATAAGTATCTTCAAATTTACTAACGCCATGTAATCGTAATAGATCATCTTGGTAAACAACCTGCCCTTCAGCCACTCCTGCATTATTTGCAGCTGACATAGTATTACTATACAGATCATTAGAAACCTTCCTCATGAAAACATTATCCGTTAATGTGTCACTATTTGCTATCGTGTTGTCATCAAGAAATGTAATTGCTCTCCTCCCAGGCATCATAAACCACTCATCAGACTCTATGATTCCCACAATAGTATATGTCTCTTTTTCTCCCGTAGGCTTCCATGTTTCTTGTTCTTCTACAGGATACATATCTCCATGAAAATCGTCACCCTGGCCTAATTCTTTTTGCTCCCCTTCAACTAATGCAAAGCGTTTTCCATATTCCATAGAAATTGTATCACCAATCTTATATGATTCTTCTTTATTATTTGATATCTCCTTACTTACAATAATCTCTCCTGCTTTCTCAGGAAGTCTTCCATCTAATAGGGTTACCGGCAGTTTATCCAAGGCGGTATTATCATATGCTTCCACATAAATATACGGTTTTACAACTTTACTCGTATCGTTCCATTTGCTATATCCTTTGACTTGTGTATAGAAACTAAATTTCTCATCCAGCTCATCTATTAACTTATTTCCTTGCTGTTTTGTAACATCAACATATTTGACATGCCAAGCGCCACCTCGCCTAATTTGAATGTTTTGCAAATAAGTTGTTAATGTTAAAGCTGCGGTTGATACTGCTGTAATCATAGCTACAGAAATAATAACACCAAGTACGGTTACTATAGTCCGTTTTTTGTTTGCTTTCATGTGTTTCCATGTAAGGCTATTCATAATATTCATATTATCTGCCTCCCATGTTTACAGGTCGTATTACTTCATCTCCTGCTATTTTCCCATCCTCTATCGTGATGATTCGATCTGCTTGTAAAGCGATTGATTCATCATGGGTAATTACAATTAACGTTTGATTGTATTTTCGATTGGATAGCTTAATTAGCTCCATTATTTCATTTCCTGTTTTACGGTCAAGGTTACCCGTTGGCTCATCCGCTAACATAATAGCTGGATTTGTAATTAATGCTCTTCCTATAGATACACGTTGCTGCTGACCGCCTGATAACTGATTTGGTAAATGATCTAAACGATCTCTAAGCTTTAATGTATGAACGATTTCATCGAGATGGTCCTTCGGTACTCGACGATGGTCCAACAACAAAGGTAGTGTAATATTCTCCTCGACATTTAGTACTGGGATTAGATTATAGAATTGATAGATTAAGCCAATCTGTCTTCTGCGAAAGATCGCAAGATTACTTTCATTTAAGTCATATATGTTTGTTCCGTTAATAAATACCTCTCCACTTGATGGACGATCTACACCTCCAAGCATGTGAAGTAATGTTGATTTTCCTGAGCCTGATGGCCCTATTATTGCTACGAATTCTCCTTTATTTACGGAGAATGAAACGGAGTCCAGCGCTTTCACACTTGTTTCACCGGTTCCATATGTCTTACATAACTTATTAACTCTTAATATCTCCATGCCATTATTTCCTTCCTCAAAACTCCAATTGTAATTATATAGTAACTCATCAGCCCACTTCGTTCGTGCTTGATCTCCTGCTGATAAGTTACAGTATACCAGTTCATAATGACATTACGATGACATATTCTGTGACATTTTTGTCACTTTATATAACTTGATAATAAATCTACTTCCATTTCCTTTTTCACTAATGATATGAATACTACCATTATGGCCAGTAATAATCTGTTTTGCTAAAGCCAATCCAATTCCTACACTATCAGGATTTGCATTTTTTCCTTTATAAAACCGTTCAAATACATGTGGTAAATCCCCTTCATCAATTCCTTCCCCATCATCAATGATAGTGATTTGAGAATAAATTGCATTCTGCGAATATTGGATTTCAATCCTTCCCATTACTTTTGTATGCTCAAAACAGTTTTTCAAAACATTACTAATAGCCTCTTGTAGCCACGGGAAATCTCCCATACAAGAAGCTTCTTTATCTCCATCAATATGTACTTTTATCTCTTTCAATTCTTCTATTATTCGAAGTGGTTCCATTGATTGTTCTATCAATTCACATAATAAAATCGGCTCTTGTTTTAGTTCAACGGCTTTCGCGTCTAATTTTGACATCTTAAGTAGTGTAGTAACCAGTAGACGCATTCTCTCAACTTGTGTATGAATATGCTTAGTGAATTCTAGTCGCCTCATATCCTCTATATGGTCCGCGGCTATAAGGTCCGCCATCATGCTTATCGAAGTCAATGGTGTCTTAAGCTGATGCGTTATATCTGATAACGCATCTGCTAGATACGTCTTATCCTTTAACAATAACTCATTTTGTTCAACCATTCTAAGTGTAAGTTTATAAATCTCAGATTTGAGAATACTTAATTCTCCTTCTTTATAATCTCTCACATCTAATGTAAAATCTCCCATATAGATTTGATATAGATAATCTGACAACTCGTTAATCTTTCTATATCTTACTTTTGTAAATGCAATAGCATACAAAGTGATACTAGCACCTAATAGACCTACAAACACCACTCCATAAGTAGGGAAAATTACCGTTAATATCGCTGCAACAAATGTTATTACAAAACAGAAAATCCCCATTTGTACTAATTCTCGGTATCTCATTTGACAAACCTATCCCTTTCTAAAGTCTAGGCAATTATTCAAGTTCCTTGCTCTAACAAATCCAGATGTAACAGATTGAACTCTACACGTTCAATATTATTACTCTATGCTATATCCAATCCCTCGTATCGTCTTAATAATAACTGGATTACACATATCGTCTTCTAGCTTTTCTCTTAATCGTTTAATATAAACAGTTAGAGTATTGTCATTTACAAAATCACCTGATACATCCCAAATACCTTCAAGTAACTGATTTCTTGTTAGTACTTGGCCTCTATGGTTTAACAATTGTAACAACAGACGGTACTCCATGGCTGTTAAAATTATCTCCACATTATTCTTATATATTCTTTTTTCACGGAGATTAATCTCTATATCTGCCACATATACAACATTATCTTCATTCTCTTTATGATATCTAC
>OJKA01000624.1_pt1 | contig 11783 bp, 10 predicted proteins | sample 1596451 | NCBI WGS metagenome assembly OJKA01 (sample SAMEA4350155, study PRJEB24818) | metagenome | biome: human; feature: gut; material: faeces | place: Denmark | collected 2013-09 | reverse complement strand
GCATTATTTTAATGAGATTTCTTTACAGGTAAATGCGGTACGATCCAACATTTTAATTGAATTAGAAATCTCTTACAGTGTTCAGGAATTAGCACACAGTTATTATCAGCGCTATTTGAATGAAACTGAAATATTATATCTGGCATTCTGCATTGCCGGAGCTTTACGCTATTATAATTATACAGTTCCAAAACAAAAAACTGTTGTCATGTGCCATTTAAATTTGCCTTCCATCTGGGATTTAAAGTATCGAATATTAGATAAGTTTAAAGATTATTTAGAGATTTACATGGTATTCTTTTCTTATCTTTGACGTTGAGTGTCAAAAAATTGCTAGGGGTATTAAGATGAGCCAATGTATTCCTGTGCAAGTTAGAACTAGCATAGCTTTTTGCTATGACTTTATTATACCAGGTGGTAAGGAATGAAGATGGGAATGAGTAAGTATTTTAAAACAAAACGTGCAAGAAAAGAAACTATTCTTGGTTTCGTTTTTTTGCTTCCTAGTTTTCTAGGGGTTTCGATATTCGTACTAATTCCGTTTATTGACGCGGTTAGACGATCTTTTAGTGAAACAATGACAAGGAGATTTGTTGGGTTAGAGAATTATAGATTAGTATTTGCTAATGAAGCCTTTAAGTTAGCAGCGAAGAATACAGGGAAATTTCTATTAATATGTATTCCACTTCTATTACTTCTGTCATTATTCTTTTCTGTTCTTTTGTTTTCAATAGGGAGAATACAAAACGTTATTAAAACCACCTTCTTAATACCAATGGTAATACCGGCAGCGTCAATTGTATTACTATGGAGAGTATTCTTTGATGAGTATGGAATGTTGAATAAGATTATCGTACATTTCGGTGGAAGTGGAACAGATTGGATGAATTCGAGTAAAGCATTCTATATCTTGGTATTCACGTACATATGGAAGAATATTGGATATGACATTATTCTATGGCTTGCTGGTCTGAATGGAATTTCACAAAGTGTTTACGAGGCGGCTTCTGTTGATGGAGCTGGCACGTTTACTAAATTCATATATATTACGATACCTAATATTATGTCGACCTTATTCATCGTTACGGTTTTATCGTTGATTAATAGTTTTAAGGTGTTTCGAGAGGCATATCTAATCGCAGGGGATTATCCACATGAGAGTATCTACATGTTGCAGCATGTATTCAATAACTGGTTTACGAACTTAGATATTCAAAAGATGTGTGCAGGAGCAGTTCTTGTTGCAATCACGTTATTGACAGTCATTATAGGTATTCAGAAGCTAACAGGGAGTGATAAGGAAGAGGTACTATAATGAATATAAAGCGCTTACTAGGTATTGCATATAGTTCAAGTATGAGAAAGATGACACAAAAACACTATGTCTCAAAATACTTGTAGATTTGATTAAGGAGGAATACAGATTGAGGGATAGAAAGTTAACAATTCATAAAAAGCATATCTTCACATACATCCTTTTAATCCTGTCATGCTTGCTCATATGGATTCCCATCTATATGGTGTTAAGTGGATGTTTGATGAGAGGAGAAGAACTTACCGAGTATATTGGTGTTGTGTTAGATCAAGGAAAAGGTTATGTTTCATGGCCGTTAGTGCCATTATATCCAACACTTAAATCATTCGTAGAGTTGTTGTTCGATGCACCACAATTCTTCGTGATGTTTTGGAATTCTTGTAAGCAAGTGTTGCCTGCGGTACTTGGTCAGTTTATCGTTGCAGTACCTGCGGCCTGGAGTTTTGCAAGATATCGTTTTCCATGTAAGAATATCTTGTTTTACATATACATTGTGTTAATGATCTTACCATTCCAGGTGACGATTGTTTCTAGTTATTTGGTACTCAACAAATTACATGTGTTAGATACGCACCTAGCTATTATATTGCCAGCTATATTCTCAACATTTCCTGTATTTATCATGACAAAGTTTTTCAAAGGGATACCAGAGGAGATGTTAGAAGCAGCAAGGTTAGATGGTGCAGGGGAGGGATATATATTTTTTCATATAGGTATACCCCTAGGGAACGCAGGAATTATATCAGCACTGATTCTTTCCTTTATTGAATTGTGGAACTGTATTGAGCAACCATTGACCTTCCTGCGTGATAAGTCGTATTGGCCATTGTCCTTATATCTACCACAGATATCAGCGGATAACCTAGGCGTATCCTTCATCGCATCATTAATAATGATGTTACCAGCTGTACTGATATTCCTGAAAGGGCAGGAGTATCTAGAACAAGGAATTGTCGCGTCAGGTATTAAACAATAGGTGTTATAGGCAATTGCGAAACCCTTCTCCGTGCATAAAGCATATCTGTGTTTTAAGGCTGTCTACTACAGTTTTCCTAGAATTGTATGACCTACGAATACAATAAAAAACATTGTATGCGTAGTACACACAATTCGTCAAACAGTAACGACAGACATAAAAAACATTGATATGTTTTTATGCACTACAAAGAGTTTCGCAATTGTCCAAATAGATATTAGATGGAAAGGATTGAAATCTATGAATGAGAAAGATAAGAATAAAGGCGATAATAGATTGCAGAAAAAGGCAGGAAAATGTCTAGCTATCTTTATAGTTGTTATGATGGTGTTAACAGTGGTATCACGTGTTAGTGCTAGCTTGACAGTACCGCTTGTTTCTACACAAAAGGCAAGAAAAGATGTGTTGAATTATAAAATTAAAGGTGATGGAAAAATTGATTCTGCGAATGCCATATATCTAGAGCTACTTGGTAATCTACAAATTGCAGAAGTCTATGTGAAGAAAGGACAGAGTGTAGCGAAGGGAGATCTAATCTTTCGATATAGTTTGGAACAATTGAGGGAGCAGATTGAAAAGGCTACAGATGAATATGAAGCGAGTAAGAGGGCGTATGATAAGGCAATCTTGACTGCTTCATTAGAGACAGAGGATGCCGATGGTAGTGATGAGCAGAAGGCTGTAACACGTGCCAAGGAAGATTATAGGAGGGCACAGGAGGACTATAAGGAGGCGAAGGTAGTCTATAAGGAGAAGTTAGAAGAGATTAAAGATAAGCTAAGCGATACACAAAGAGAAGAATATGATAAAGCCGGGGAAGAGTATGATACAGCAAAAGAATCTTATGAGGATACAAAAGCTAAGTATACGAAACAGTTAGCGCAGGCCAATGAAGCATATGCCACGGCAGGTGAAACCAGTAATAAAGAGATTCAAAATGCCAAGAATGAACTTGCAGATGCACAGAGTGAGTTAGATGAGGTTATGCTTAAGAAGACAACGTTAATCAAATATATGAATACATTAGAACAACACGCAAAGAATCAAAAGTTTGCTGAGATGTATACAGATTTAGAGAACATCTATAACACGTATTTCGGTAAGAATGACTATAAGGAGATTAAAAGTAAAATCAGTGAGGCGCAAAACGCTGTTGATGATGCGGAGAATAATCTAAAGGCTGTCAAGGCAAAATGGAAATTGACTATGGAAGAAGAGGACCGTGAACTTGCTAAGATAGATCCAAGTGATCTTAGTTATGAATCTGCATTAAACAAATACAAACTTCAACAATTAGAAGGGGAGAATGCAATAAGAGAAGCCACAGCCACAGTAGATCGTGCTAAGAAACAAGTTAGCAGTGTATCCCCTAAATATACGGAAATATCAGATGCGGCAATAGCCTACTTTAATTATCTAGCAGCGAATCCATCGGGAAGTGATGTTACTTTATACAAAAATTACTATACTGCTATATTAGATTCCTCTGTAGTAGATGACTCCGCCTATAAGACAAAGAATAAAGCAGTGGAGAAAGCAAAGAAAACAGTAGAGGAAACAACAAAAGAGCAAGCAAAACTAGTTGCTAAGGCGCAAACTGCAGTGAATGATATTACAGCTGAGAAGAAGAAAGAAGAAAAGAAGGCGAAAGATTTACTGGCGAAGAAGGCAAAGGTTGTAGATGAGTTATTAGATAAGGTATATGAAGATAAAGATGGAATACGAGCTGCAAGAGAAAGCTTAGAAGCCAAAGAAGATGGAGTTGATACCGCTGAACGAGCGGTGGAAGATGCAGAGGATAAATTATCGGATTTTCAAAAGAGTAATTTGATCAAGAATGAGAACGAAGGAATTAATGCAAAGATTGCAGAGCTAGATATGGAGCAACTAGGAGAGGATATGGAAAGAAAAGCAGAGATTCTTGAGAAACTGAATCAAGTAATTAAGGTAGATGGTGAAGTTTCTGCAGACATAGATGGAATGGTTACCGCTCTTGATATTGAACCGAAGACGACAATTTCAGGAAGCGAAAAGGTGGCTATTACACCAAGTAATTCTGTATTCACTGGTAGTTTTGAAAAGGATTATGTGGAATATGTACAGGAAGGTGACAAGATTAGTTGCCAACTAACAGGTTACAAGAAACCGGTAGAAGGTGAAGTAATTGACATCGCCTATAATAGCGAAGGGGATTGCTATTATGTGACGGCTAAACTTCCAGATGGAGAATTCGCACCTGGAATAACTGGTCAATTTACAATAGAAAAATCATCTGAGAAGTATGATAATTGTATCCCATTGACCGCGCTTAGGAACGATAACTCAGGTGACTATGTACTTGTTATGAGAGAAACTAGTACAATACTTGGCAAGGAGTTTAAGGCTTATCGTGTTAATGTCATCGTTGATAAGAAGGATTTCCAGACGGCTGTTATCAATGATGTGCTAGGTTACGATGAGGAAGTTATTATAGGAAGTAATCGTAATGTTATGGAGGGCGATCGTGTTCGCAAAGGAACCTATGAATAAAGAGCGTTTGTGGAAGATAAAAAATGTAGTATTAATCGCTCTTGCTATTGCTTGTTATAGCATTGGAGTTATGAAGTATTATGAACTACGGGAGAATTATCAAAGTGTGAGTGTGCAGTTACAGGGGGAGGGGGCAACGAAGGAACAGGTGAAGACACTCCTAGAGGAAGAAAAAGAGAAGTATGGAATGGAAGAAGAGGAAGAAGGACGGGAAGAACAACAAAAGAAACAAGTAAGCCAGCGAAATACAGTAAAAAAGGTACCTGAGATTACTGCATATGAAAAGGAAGAGCATATGAAGGTTTCAGACACGAAATTCGGAAAAACTATGAATGTAACGAAGTACCTTGTTTATGGAGGCATGAATCAGATCTTACCAGTACAGATCTATAGCGGAAATTATGTATATGAAGAAGATTATGAAGGGTGTTTGTTAGATAGAGATACTGCATATGAATTATTTGGAAGTCTAGATATAATAGGTCAACAGGTAGTGATTGACGAGAATGTAATTAATAAGAGTGCCGAGAGTAATAGCAGCAGTTCGCAAGGGAGCAAAGTGACTACGAGTAAACTACGAGAATATTATGTACGAGGAATACTTGATACAAGCCATCCGGTTGTAATGGTCCAGACAAGGGAGGATAAGACACAGTTCCATTACCTTCAATTGGATTATGGGAATAGTTCAAGAGGAAGAGAATACGTAGAACAATTAATGATGGTTTATCCACTAGGTTCCTCAGGGGTAATCGTTGACCAGAATCTGATTGTAAGGTTACTCGGAAATGTATTATTCCTACCTTGGTTATTAACAGGTATCATTATCATCTGGAAGAGAGTTCATCTGTTTACAGAATATTTCAAACTGCAGGAATTCTTAAAAAAACCGCCATTGTTTTTTATTAAATTGACTATGCCTCCTATACTTGCTGTAATAGGTATCGTAGTTACTGCGAGACGATTTGCTTTTTTTCCTTTGCAATATATACCTACAAAATGGTCGGATTTTAATAGTGTTAGTCGGACTATAAACCAGATACGTGAACATATAGATGAATTTAATTATATGACTCCTACGATTCGTGATGTTCTACTCAAAGAGAATATAGTTATACTGATCATAGCAGTGGTAAGTATGATCGTTCTTATATGGGTAGTTATAGAAAGAATACGTGCTAGGGCGACATAGTTTTTCAGAAATCTAATCAAAATATGCAGCCTTGATAGATGAAATCTGAATTAACTCGTGGCGATCGTGGTATGCAAGCTGTTAACGTAACAGTAGAATAAGTATCAAAACCGAAGGAGGAGCCTTTGCAATGTAGATGAATAATCTATGGAGCAAAGGCTCCTTTTTTGAGCCTTATTGATAGGGAGTTTTGAGAGAATCTTCTTGGCGATTGTTTTAAATAGCCACATTTCATATACAAATACATATAAGTCATCTTCAGATTTAATTTAGAAAAATTTGAAAATACTTAACAATGAAAGCTGTTTGTATGGTATCATATAGGTATAACTATTTATGAAGTATGGATATTGAACTATGAAAGGAGCAAATATGAAATATGCGATAGTAGTAGTAGATGTACAGCAAGCACTAGTGAATGACGGATTATATAATAAAGAGGAATTTGTCTCAAACATCCAAGATATGCTTCAGTTTGGACGTGAAAAGAATCTGGAAATTATCTATGTTCGCCATGACGATGGTGAAGGAGAAGCACTTACCAAAGGAGCGCCAGGTTATGATGTTTTTGATGGAATTGCTCCAGAAGATGGGGAAATCGTATTCGATAAATCATATAATAGTATATTTAAGAAAACAGGGCTTAAAGAATATCTAAAAGAAAAATACATAACAAATCTAATTATAATGGGACTACAGACGGAGTATTGTATAGATGCCACGCTTAAAGCAGGAGTTGAGCATGGATATCGTATGATTGTCCCAGTGGGAACAATTACAACAAGAGATAATGGCGAATTTACAGCAAGACAATTGAACGAATTCTACCATTATACAATATGGAATGGTCGCTTTGCTAAGGTTCTTCCAATTAATAAAGTAAAGGAATTAATCTAGATTGACGGTGTCTTCGATTGAGATTATATGCGCTAAGAAAACGTTAAGAAAATATTAAGAAAAAATAAAGTGATTGACACCCATATTAATTTGTTGATAGAATAAATGAAACCAAAAGGGAGTAGCTTACATTGAAAAATGTTTGCGATGTCGTCAATACGATTTTATACTTAGTATAAAATCCGGTATCGTGATCAAGTCAGAGATCATTTGATTTGAGTAGCAAGACTTTTGTTGTAGGATAAATACAGCAGGAGTGTTGCTTTTTTTTGTATAATTTTAAAATATTTACAAAAAATACTCCAATAATGCTGAAATACTCGGAATTCATTTATAAGAGTAATAATTAGGAGTTATCGAAAAATGGAGGGATTGATATGTTAGAGTATCAAAAGGACAAAGAAGAGATTATTCGCGAGTTTGGAACCTCGTGGAAGGGCCATTCGGAAGAACAAGCGAAGGAAGCCAGAAAGAAATATGGCTCCAACGAATTGGTCGAAATTAAGAAGAAAACAGTAGTACAGATTTTCCTTGAACAATTTAAAGATTTTCTTGTTATAATCCTTATAATATCGGCTATTATTGCGGCCTTCTTAGGCGATTTGGAGAGTTCTATCGTTATTGGAGTAGTTATCACCATGAATGCTATACTTGGAACTGTTCAACAGAAAAAAGCAGAGAAATCACTTAATAGTTTGAAACAGCTTGCGGCGCCAATTGCTAAGGTTATTCGTAATGGTGAGACAGTTCTATTACCTTCAAAGGAAGTTGTTGTTGGTGATATCGTAATGCTTGAGGCAGGAGATTATATCTGTGCGGATGGTAGAATCCTTGATAATGCAAGTTTGAAAGTCAATGAAAGTGCATTAACTGGTGAAAGTATTAGTGTTGAAAAAGAAGATATAACAGTTGAAAAAGAAGTTCCTCTAGGGGATCAGAAAAATATGGTTTTCCAAGGTAGTTACGTTACATATGGACGTTCAACCTTCCTTGTAACACGCGTTGGTATGATGACTGAAGTAGGTAAGATTGCAAACCTACTCAATAATGCCACTGAGAAGAAGACACCATTACAGAAGAATCTAGATGACTTTGGTAAGAAACTGTCTATTCTTATATTAATAATCTGCGCTATTGTTTTCGGTATAAGTATGTTCCGTGGTGAAGCAGTAGTAGATGCTTTCTTATTCGCAGTAGCATTAGCAGTAGCGGCTATTCCTGAAGCTTTGAGTTCAATCGTTACAATTGTATTAGCTTTTGGTACTCAAAAGATGGCAAAAGAACATGCAATTGTTCGTAAGTTACAAGCGGTAGAAGGTCTTGGTAGTGTATCTGTAATTTGTTCGGATAAGACTGGAACATTAACACAGAACAAGATGACAGTTATGAATTATTATGTGAATAATAATGATTATAATAAAGACATACTTGATAATGGACGTTTGGTAGAGAAGCTTGATAATAAATTAATCCTCTATAGTGTCCTTTGTAACGATTCTACAAACAAAGGCGGAGTAGAGATTGGTGATCCAACGGAAGTTGCATTATGTAATTTCGCTAAGACCTTCCGTATGGATATAACAAAAACAAGAGAAACATACACAAGAGTTGCAGAGATTCCATTTGATTCTGATCGTAAGTTAATGTCAACGGTTAATATGATATCATCTGAGAAACGTATGATTACCAAAGGTGCAGTTGATGTATTATTAGATCGATTGAATTACATTGAAACCGAAGCAGGAGTTGTAAATATCACCTCAGCTGATAAACAAAGAATACAACTAGCTAACCTAAAATATTCAGAAGATGGATTACGTGTCTTAGCAATTGCATATAAAACATTAGATAATGCATCTGTTAGTTTAGATGATGAGAACGATTTGATATTCTTAGGCTTAATTGCCATGATGGACCCACCAAGAGAAGAATCGAAAGAAGCGGTTCGCAAATGTATCGAGGCAGGAATTAGACCAATTATGATTACTGGTGATCATAAAATTACAGCAGCAGCCATAGCTAAGGAAATTGGTATTCTTACAGAGGGAACAATTGCGGTAGAGGGTAGTGCAATTGATGAACTAGATGATGAAGAATTAAAAACGTTCGTAGAACAAGTATCTGTATATGCGAGAGTTTCGCCAGAGCATAAGATTCGTATCGTAAAGGCATGGCAAGATAAGGGCAATGTAGTTGCGATGACAGGTGATGGAGTTAATGATGCACCTGCTCTAAAACAAGCTGATGTAGGTGTAGCAATGGGTATTACAGGTACAGAAGTATCCAAAGATGCTGCTGCAATGGTTCTTACAGATGATAACTTCGCAACAATCGTTAAGGCGGTAGAAAACGGAAGAAATGTATATCTGAATATTAAGAAAGCAATTAAGTTCTTGTTATCAGGAAATATGGCTGCAATCTGGGCAGTTATGTATGCTTCTATCATGGCATTACCAGTTCCTTTTGCGCCAGTTCACTTATTGTTTATCAACTTATTAACAGATAGTTTACCAGCAATTGCTTTAGGTCTTGATCCACATACGGATTTGGTAATGAAAGATAAACCACGTAGAGCGAATGAATCTATATTAACTAAGAATTTCTTAATTGATATATTAGAAGAAGGTTTTGTTATAGCATGTATGACCATGACTGCTTTCTATTTTGGATACCAAGTAGATGCAGCTACAGCTAGCACAATGGCGTTCGCTACCTTGTGTTTATCTCGATTGGTTCATGGATTTAACTGTAAATCCGACAGAGCAATTTTATTCTCAAAGAGAATCGTTGATAATAAGTTTTTATGGGGAGCATTTGGACTTGGTTTCCTATTAATTAATGGTGTCCTTCTTATTCCAGGATTAGCATCTGTATTCAAAGTAACGGCATTAACAGTTACTCAATTACTTCTTATATATGGATTATCATTAGTAAATCTATTCATAATTCAATTAATCAAATGGATTAAAAATTAATATAATGATTGTGAGCGATTCTATTCTTAGAGATTCTAAGAGTAGAGTCGCTCTTTTTATGCTATACTTTACGTATATTGAGTTTAATGCTATAGAGAAGAAAGAAAGGGTTCTGATTCATGAAAAAATTGACGAATAAAAGACAAAACAAAGAGATTAATGAACAAAATAGAATAATTAGAGAACAAATCGAGGCGATAGCAGAGCCAGAATATCAAGAGTTTACAAGTAGGTTATTACCAGGGGTATCGAATATAATGGGTGTCAGACTCCCAATTCTTCGCAAAATGGCAAAAGAGATAGTTAAGGGGGATTGGAGAACGTATCTTGAGTATGCCAGCGACGAATCCTTTGAAGAAATCATGTTACAGGGCATGGTAATTGGTTATGTTAAGCAATCTTTATATGAAGTTATACCATACATAGCGAAGTTTGTTGAGAAGATCGATAACTGGTCTGTTTGTGATAGTTTTTGCTGTGGACTTAAAATAACAAAAGATTATAGAGAAGACATGTGGGATTTCTTGAAGCCGTATTTTCATAAACAAGGGGAATTTGAAGTTAGGTTTGCAGTTGTTATGTTATTAAATTATTATCTAGAGGAAGAGTATATAGAACCAGTGTGTAAGATATTCGATGAGATAGAACATGGTGGATATTATGTTAAGATGGCAGTTGCTTGGACAATATCCATCTACTATGTTCATTTTCCAGAAGCAATAGAAAAGTATCTAAGGGATAATAAACTAGATGAATTCACATATAAGAAAACCTTGCAGAAAATCTGTGAATCAAGAGCTGTAGATCATAAAAGAAAGGAACAAATTAGAAAATTAAAAAAAGTATCATTAGAAACTAATTAATACTAGGGTGGGGTAAGGGAAAAAAAGTAAAATAGTTGAGATAGGAAGCTGAAAGAGAGAAACACAAACCACTTCTGGATAGAAGAGGATATGATGTTTGTCAAAGAAGAAGTTAAGTATAAAATTATTTTAGATGAAACTAATAATATATCACAAAAAATGATTGAAGTTTCCGAGGTTTCTTAAGAAGTTAGAAGCTCTTCATAAAATCTGTGAATTAAATGAAGTCTTACATTGTTAACTTATAAACGAAGATAAAGAAGAGATAATGAAGTTTTCTGACATATTAACAGATAAGAATAGTTAATTAGAAGAAGTGGTAGCTTCTTGATTCGTAAGCAAGTGCTTATGATAAGAATTCTTTTTTCGCTTAAAGTAAATCAGAATAAGATACTTGAAATGGATTAATATATAAGGCTCTGAGCAAGGAACAACATGGTTTAAGAGACATAAGATATCTTATCAAAAGGAAATAAGTAGTGATATGTTGGAGGGAATTCATTATGAGAAGTGCTCCATATGAATATAGTTCATTAGAAGGTATAGAAGGTAAAGTAAGTGTATCCGCATATGTTGCTAGACAGAAGTGGAGTTATGTGTTCGATGCTGATACTGCCCTTATGGAGGGAACCATCTTTCCAGGATTAATAAAACACTATAAGGTGAAAGAAGGAACTATCAGTGAAGGAAATCAATAAAGAGGAATTATTCTATAAGATACAATCGGTAAGTTTTGCGATGGAGGATGTTAGACTCTACTTAGATACGCATCCTGAGGATATCGCGGCCTGTGAGTATTACGATGCTTATAAGAAGATTCGGACGAAGTCTGTGAATCAATATAATAGATTCTTTGATCCACTTGATGCTTACAACATAAAGAGAGAAGAGTATTGGTCTTGGTGTACCAAGCCTTGGCCTTGGGAAGGAGAAAATTAACGATGTGGATATATGAAAGAAGGTTACAGTATCCAGTATATATAAGACACCCAGATAAGATGTTGGCAGATTATATTATTGAATGTCTTAATAAGGC
>OJKA01000622.1_pt1 | contig 11856 bp, 9 predicted proteins | sample 1596451 | NCBI WGS metagenome assembly OJKA01 (sample SAMEA4350155, study PRJEB24818) | metagenome | biome: human; feature: gut; material: faeces | place: Denmark | collected 2013-09 | reverse complement strand
ATACAGTTAAGATTGAGGAAAAATCAGTTGGTGTATCCATTTTTTTTGATGAGAATATAACTGCGGAGCAGATTGAACAGATTGGAAATCAAATCAAACAGCGTGAGGAAGTTGCTACACTGGAATACATATCAGCAGATGAAGCATGGGAAAAGTATAAACAAGATACATTTGCAGACGAACAGGAGCTAATCGATACATTTGCAGATGATAATCCGTTAGAGGATTCTGCATCATACGTGGTGTATCTAGATGAAGTTGCAAAACAACCTGAATTCGTTGAGTTTGTTCAAGGAATAGATGGTGTGCGTAAGGTTAATAATTCGGACAAGCTTGCGCAGGGATTGAGTGATTTTAATATCTTACTTGGTTATGGATCAGGAGCAATTATTATTTTATTGTTAGCTGTTGCGATTTTCTTAATCAATACAACTATAACAATGGGTATATCGGTACGAAAGGAAGAGATTTCTATCATGAAATTAATTGGAGCGACAGATTATTTTGTACGGTCTCCGTTTATTGTAGAAGGAATGCTTATTGGATTGATGGGAGCCATACTCCCGTTGATTTTACTATATATTATCTACAATCAAGCAATTGTGTATATTGGTCAGAAATTTAGTATCTTATCAAATATCTTACATTTCTTGAATGTAAATCATATATTCGCCACATTAATACCATTATCGCTAGCGATCGGAGTGGGAATTGGTTTTATTGGAAGTATGATTACAGTGAGAAAACATCTACGCGTATAAATTAAGTATAAGATAGCTTATTATAACGATGAGAAAGGTATGGTTACAATATGAAAATAAAGAAGCGAATGCGACGATTTGGGATATTGATGCTTGTATCCCTCTTAACTTTCACTTCAGTATACACCGTCTTTGCTTCAGAAATTAACGATGCTAAGTCAGAGAAGAGTGATTTAGAGAAAAAGAAAGAAGAGACAGAAGCTAAGATAAAAGAACTTGAGAAGGAGAAAGGTGACATTGTTACATACATTGAAAAGATGGATGTACAGTTAAACGACTTGAATAAAGAAATCACTAGTTTGAATAGTCAAATTGATACTGCCAATGTAGATCTTGATAAAACGAAAAAAAATCTGAAAGAAGCGCAAGAAACTGAAAAAAACCAGTATGAGACGATGAAGAAAAGAATAAAGTATATGTATGAGAATGGTAATGCAAATTACATAGAAATTATTCTTGGTGCGGCAGACATGTCTGACATGTTAAATCGTGCGGAATATATAGAAAAGATAATGCAATACGACCGCACTATGTTAACGAATTATCAGGACACAAAGAAGCAGATAGAATTAACGAAAAAAGACATAGAGAATAAGATTGTAGAATTAGAGGAATTAACGGAAGAAGTTAATTACGAAAAAGACACAGTTGAAAAACTGATTGATAAAAAATCAAAAGAAGTTAAAAAGTATAATTCCAATATTCAGCAATCAGAGTCGATGGTTTCTAATTATTCTAATGCGATTGAAGAACAGGAAGCCTTAATTGAAAAGCTTCTTGAGGAAGAAAGACGAAGAGTCGAGGAAGAAGAGAGACGACGAAAAGCCGAAGAGGAACGTAAAAGAAAAGAAGAGGAACGTAAGAGAAAAGAAGAGGAAGAGAAGAAGAATCAAGAGCAGAGTAATAATTCGGGGAATTCTAGTAATAATAACTCAAATGGTAATAACTCGTCTGATAATTCTTCGAACGGCTCAGATTCTTCCAATTCGGGGACACAGGGAGGATTTACATGGCCTCTACCTGCGAGTCATACGATTACCTCATATTTTGGTAACCGTGGGCAACCAACAAGTGGTGCTAGTACCTACCATCAAGGCATTGATATCGGGGCCCCTACGGGAACTTCCATTGTAGCAGCAAGTTCAGGAACAGTTGTAACAGCTTCTTATAGTGCAGGTGCGGGTAATTATATTATGATTTCACATGGTAATAGCGTATACACGGTATATATGCATTGTTCTCAGCTGTTAGTATCTGCAGGCCAAACGGTTAGTAAAGGCGAGAAAATTGCATTAGTTGGTTCTACAGGAATTTCCACCGGACCTCATCTGCATTTTGGCGTTTCAGTTAATGGTAGTTATGTGGATCCATTAAATTACGTAAAGTAAGAATTTATTAATGCGGTAGAAGTCTTCTGAGGCTTTGAACTGGGTTGGTAAAGTAATATCGTTATAAACAGACAAAGAAAGGATATGACAGCTTTTATGAAAAATCGTTATTTTCAAGGTATGCTGGTTGGTTTGTTGGTTTCAGCGCTTTTCTTTAGTGTTTTATTTGCTGGTTATGTTAGGAACAATTCTATACAGAGTGCAGAAGGCAATAATGGAAGTACAAATTTAACTACAGAAGCCGATTCTGATAACTCGCTAATGAGTAAAGCAGTTAAGTCAAAGCTTAATAGGATAAAATCGATTATAGATACGTATTATTTGGATGAAATAGATGAAGATAAGATGGTAGAAGGTATGTACAAGGGGTTGGTTAGTAGTTTAAAAGATCCCTATTCCGTATACTATACCAAAGATGAGTTTGCTGCTTTAATGGAGTCTTCATCAGGAAGTTATTGTGGCATTGGAGCTTATGTTAGCCAAGATGTTAAAACTGGAGTAATAACAATTGTAAAACCTTTTGAAGGAGGACCTGCGTATGAGGTAGGGATATTGCCTGGAGATATTATCTATAAAGTCTCCGGTGAAGAGGCAACCGGGAAAGACCTTTCAGAAATTGTAAGTAAGATGAAGGGTGAAGAAGGAACGACAGTTGATCTTGAGATTATTCGTGCAGGAGAAAGTGAACCAATTAAGTTAACGATTGAAAGGCGTACGGTTGAAGTTCCAACGATATCCTATGAGATGTTAGACAATAAAGTTGGTTATATCCAGATAGCAGAGTTCGATGAAGTAACAGGACCACAATTTAGAAGTGCTATAACGGATCTTGATAATCAAGGAATGAAAGGTTTGGTAATTGACTTAAGAAATAACCCAGGTGGATTACTTGATACTGTTTGTGACATGTTGGACCGTATGTTACCAGAAGGTTTAATTGTCTATACAGAGGATAAGAATGGCACTCGTACCGAAGAGGTGAAATCAACAGCAAAAGAATCCTTTGACAAGCCACTTGTTGTTATGATTAATGGTAACAGTGCAAGTGCGTCAGAAGTATTTGCTGGAGCTATCCAAGATTATGGAATAGGAACAATTCTTGGAACAACAAGCTTTGGTAAAGGTATCGTTCAATCCGTAATTCCTCTATCTGATGGAAGCGGAGTTAAAGTAACGGTATCAAAATACTATACACCGAAAGGACGTAATATCCACGAAATTGGTATTGAACCAGATGTGGTAGTTGAATTAAAAGATAAATTGAAGACGAAGGTTGTAATAGATAAATCAGAAGATAATCAATTGCAAGAAGCAATTAAGATTATTAATGAGAAGAGTAGTAAGTAAAATCTATTGTAATAGTGAGAGATTAAGAAGCGCCCAAGTTGATTTTTAACTTGGGCGCTTTTTGTGCTTAATAATAGATTTGTCTATTCCCGTGAATGGTATCATTGATAGAAGTGTTCAGCCATTCGATTGCTTTTGACGAATCTCTTTCTTCAATACATTGATATAATGTGAGAGTATTTTCATAAAGTGCTTGAATGCCATAGAGACGGCAAAACCGTTCCCAAAGGGTAATAACAGGAATACGAAAGCTTGAAAAGATTAAAGGCATCAGCGTGTTTCCTGATAGATAAGCAAGCTCATGTTGGAATGCAAAGGCTACCGTAGAAGCTTCTTCTGGTGTTTGCGCAACCAATAGTGAATTAACTTTTTCTTTTAAGCTGTGAAGCTCATCATCAGTAATCTTTGAAATACATAAGTTGATTGCTAATGAATCTAATCCGAGTCTAAGCTCTAATATGGAGCGGATCTCATCATCTCTCAAAATACCACCATTATAGTTCATAATAGAAATCAGAGTATCGATAGTCCCGTTTCTACGGTAATCAGCGACAAAGGTACCTACACGTGGTTTGATTGTAAGAAAACCTTTGCGCGCAAGTTCAGCAATCCCTGCATTAATAACTGCACGGCTAACTTGCATGGTTTCGGCAAGTTCACGTTCAGCTGGGAGCTTTTCTCCTACTGGTAATTTCCCTGAAAGAATCATAGTTTCTAATTGCTGAATGAATAGTTCTTTTAATGAAGGTGCGCATAATTTTTCAAATTGCATAGAGTAATCTCCTTTTGATTATGTATTTCAGTTGAACTGTTATGGAATAAAGTTCAACTAGTGCTGTTAAAATAAGTAAAACCATGAGAATATCTGTGGTATAACCACAGACCACAAAGATATTATAAAGGAATATTGACCAAAATTCAACAATTATATTGTGCGAATAGCTGAAAAAATAAAGTAATAATGATACAATGTTGACATATTGCATATAAAAGTGTTATGTTTTTAACAAAGAGAAGTGTGATCATCTGGTATGACCAGATGATTAGAACACTATAGGGAGGGTTATTTGTATGTTTACTTTTAATTATGCAGAAGGAGCAAGTTTACTTAGTGTTTGGCTTGTATGGATTGCGGTATTTGTTGTTTTATTCGGTCTTAATGAATTAACAAGAAGATCGACAATAGCTGGTTTTGCTTGTTTTGTTGTATTGCCAATTGTTTTATCAGCCTTATGGTTCACGGTGTTGAGTGATACCACCTACACAGATTGGTTCCATCTTGCGAAAGTGTATTCATCCACGGCGGGGTGTATTGGATTTTGGTGTATTCGACATCTGCATGGTAAGAACAAAAAGACTGGCAAGGAGTGGGCATTAAGGACGAACAAGATTGCATTATGTTTTCCACCACTAATTCTTGCAATTAATATATTAGAAGCAGTAGCCCGTGATATAGAAGTAGGTTTAAACTATGCAGGCGGTGGAACGCTTGCTGATGAAGCTATGTATGTTCTTGGCGGGCCGTGGAATTTTATGAACGCGGCTGCAGGAATTCTTAATATTATTACGATTACAGGTTGGCTTGGAATTTGCATTCGTAAGAAAACAAAAAAAGATGGAAGTCAAGATATGTTATGGCCGGATATGTTATGGTTCTGGATTATCGCATATGACTTATGGAATTTTGCTTATACATATAACTGCTTACCAGGTCATGCTTGGTATTGTGGATTTGCATTATTATTAGCACCAACTGTTTGTGCCTTTACAATTGGAAAAGGTGCTTGGTTACAACATAGAGCACAGACATTAGCGTTGTGGTGTATGTTTGCTCAAACGGTACCAGCCTTTATTGATAAAGGGAAATTTGCAGTAGCATCAACCTATAACGAAGCACCACTTTTTGTATGGAGTTTGCTATCATTATTAGCTAATGTATTAGTTTTTGCTTACATGATTTACAAAACGGTTAAGACAAAGAGAAATCCTTACAAGGGTGAGTTGTACATAGATTTGAGGAAGTATCAAGAGGTTAAGGAACTAGCAGAGTAAGTAACTAATTTTTTAAAACAGAGAGGTATTTATGGACAAATTTAAAGTGATTGAGATCAAACAAAGTGTATTCGAAGACAATGATGCAGATGCAAATCGATTAAGAGAAGAGTTGAGACAGGAGAAAACATTTTTGCTTAACTTAATGTCATCTCCAGGATCGGGAAAGACTACAACCCTTACTAAGACAATTAATGAGCTAAAAGATGGTTTTAGAATTGGTGTTATGGAAGCGGATATTGATTCCGATGTGGATGCTCAGACAATTTCGTCAACAGGTGCCAAAGTTATACAACTACATACAGGAGGAATGTGTCATTTAGATGCGGATATGACAAGACAAGGAATTAAAGAACTAGGAACAGAGAATATTGATCTTGTTATCTTAGAAAATGTAGGAAACTTAGTCTGCCCAGCGGAATTTGACACGGGATCTACAAAGAACGCAATGATTCTAAGTGTACCAGAAGGTGATGACAAACCGCTTAAATATCCTCTAATGTTTTCTATCTGTGACGTATTACTAATTAATAAAATTGATGTATTAGAATATTTTGATTTTAATATTGATCTATGTACACAAAGAGCTAAAAAATTAAATCCTAATATTAAGGTAATACCGATTTCTGCACGGACTGGAGAAGGTATATCAGAATGGACAGATTGGCTTAGAAAGCAAGTAAAAGAAGGTGTTAAGTAGAAGGGGAGAGTGAGATTATGGAGACAAAACAGAGAGTATTAGAGTTTGCGAACAAGGTTAGTAATAAAAAAGTTGGTGCAAGAGGGGCAATTACTGTAGATGATGCAAGATATAGAATCCTAGAACCAGTTGTTACCGATGAGATGGCGGAAGTAGCACTTGTGATGGAATTTAGAAAACCTCAGAATGCCGAGCAATTAGCTGCAAAGTGTAATAAATCTCTAGAGCGAACGAAAGAGCTTTGCTGGGAGTTAGCAATGGCTGGAGTTTGTTTTATTAATGAGAGGGACGGAGTAGATGTATATTGGTATGATACTTGGGTTCCTGGTATCATGGAGATGATGGTAAACAACAAGGAAAATGTTGTGAAATATCCCCAAATAGCAGAAGCTTTTGAAGCATATGGCCGTGAAAACGGACCAAGATCAATAGGTAGCTTCCCGGCTGGAACAGGCCTTATGAGGGTTATTCCAATTGAGATGGCAATTGATGGAGAAACAAGAAAAGCATCTTACGAAGAGATATCTAAGTATCTGAACGATAGCCATATCTTCTCCGTATCGGATTGTTCTTGCCGTACTTCTCGTAAGATTATGGGAGAAGGCTGTGGCCATTTGGCAGAAGATATGTGTATTCAGCTTGATCATGCTGCAGAATACTATATAAGAACTGGTAGGGGGCGTGAGATTACAAAAGAAGAAGCATTTGAAATCATTCGTAAGGCAGAAGAGAATGGTCTTATGCACCAGATACCAAACTTAGATGGGGCAGGTAAGACGCATGCGATCTGTAATTGTTGCGGTTGTTCTTGTTTGGCTCTTCGTACAGCAGAGATGTTTAAGAATGTTGATATGTCACGTTCAAACTATCAAGCACAAGTAGATTCTGAGAAATGTGTAGCTTGTGGAGAATGTGTAGAACATTGTCCAACCAATGCCGCTCAGTTAGGTCAGAAGTTATGTACAATTAATCCTCTTCCGAAGAAAAAAGTAGAAACTCCAAGAGATACTGAATGGGGACCCGATAAATGGAACGCGGATTATCGTATTAATCGCAAGAATGTTGTGGATACTGGAACAAGTCCTTGTAAGTCAGAATGTCCAGCACATATTGCAATACAAGGGTACATAAAATTAGCGTCACAGGGAAGGTATAAGGAAGCTCTTGAGCTAATCAAACATGAGAACCCATTCCCAGCGGTATGTGGTCGTATCTGTCCAAGAAAATGTGAATCGGCATGTACCCGCGGTGATATAGATGATGCCATTGCGATTGATGAGATTAAGAAGTTTATTGCAGACCAAGAATTAAAATCAGAAAACCGATTCGTACCAAAACATAGACATGAATATGGAAAGAAGATTGCTATAGTAGGAGGCGGTCCAGCCGGGCTCTCCTGTGCATTCTATTTAGCAATTGACGGCTATAAAGTAACGGTCTTTGAAAAACAAGAGGTTCTTGGTGGTATGCTTACATTAGGAATTCCAAGTTTTCGTCTTGAGAAGAATGTAGTTAATGCAGAAATCGAAATACTTAGAGAGCTTGGAGTAACCTTCCAAACGGGAGTAGAAGTTGGTAAGGATATTACCATTAAAGAGTTGAGAGATCAAGGATACAAAGCGTTCTATTTGGCGATAGGAGCACAAGGTGGAAGACAACTTGGTATTGAAGGAGAAGATGCAAGCGGAGTAATTACGGGTGTTGATTTTGTGCGTGATGTAAATCTTGGTAAAGCGGAACCATTACATGGTAAGGTGGTTGTAATTGGTGGCGGTAACGTAGCAATCGATGTTGCCCGTAACGCAACCAGAGTAGGTGCGGAGGCGGTTAACTTGTATTGTCTTGAAAACCGCATGGAGATGCCTGCGTTAGAAGAAGAGTGCCTAGAAGCAGAAGAAGAAGGAATTGTTCTTAATAATAGCATGGGACCAAAACGTATCCTTACTGAGAATGGTAAGGTGGTAGGTGTTGAATTCATGAGATGTAAATCTGTTTTTGATGATAACCATAGATTCAACCCAGTATTTGATGAGAAAGAAACCTTGATTGTTGATGCGGATTATGTATTAATATCGGTTGGTCAATCAATTGAATGGGGAGAACTTGTTGCTGATACAAAGGTTATGTTAAATCAAAACAAAACTATTCAAGCCGATCCATTTACCTATCAAACAGCGGAACCAGATATCTTTGCAGGCGGGGATTCCTTTACAGGGCCTAGATTTGCAATTGATGCCATTGCGGCTGGAAAACAAGCGGCTATCTCGATTCATCGGTTTGTACAACCAGGACAAAATCTAGTTTATGGTAGGGACCGCCGTGCCTATCAATCGCTTGATAAGAGTAATATTGATTTTGAGGGTTATGATCGAATGCCAAGACAAAAAGCAGAACATGATCATTCTAAGGAAAAAGATGTATTCGCTGATATTCGTGTTACATTTACGGAAGAGCAGATGAAGAAAGAATCACAGCGATGCCTTGGCTGCGGAGCGACGGTAGTGGATGAATTCATGTGTGTAGGCTGTGGCCAATGTACAACAAAATGTAAGTTCGATGCAATCAAGTTAGTTCGTGTATATGACAAAGCAGGTGTTGGATATGAAGACTTAAAACCAGTTGTCGTTAAAACAGTAATTAAGAGAAAGGCCAAGATTGCAGTTAAAAAAGTCAAAAATGCGTTTTCTAAAGCGGAGTAAAAGAAAGCGGGTACGAAAAATGCATGAATTAGGAGTATTATTAGAGGTTGTGAAACAAGTAGAGAACATAGCGTTAGAGAATGAAGTTGATCGGATAGAAACACTGGTACTTCAAGTTGGGGAACTGTGTTCTATGGTGCCGAAATATCTAACAAAACTATACCCTGCCGCAGTAGAAGGAACCGTCTTAGCTGATTCAAAATTAGAGATTGAAATCATTCCTGGAAACGGGAGATGCAAACAGTGTGGGCAAGTATATAGCCTGATTGACAATAAAGGAGCTTGTCCAGAGTGTAAGGTGATGGATTTTGAGATGTTAAGTGGGAAAGAGTTCTTTATCAAAGAGATCGTCGCATGTGAATAATTCGGTAATATAGACAAATGAACAGAGCCGAAAGTGCAGTTAATATAATGCACTTTTGGCTCTTTCTATTGCAGTTTGTGTATGAAGTTGATTTATTGGTGAATAGTATTAAGTGGAAATTATTAAATAGACTAGAACAATTGTTTTGGTATTTTCTGATTGAAGAAACAGAACAGACATTCGGAAATATGTTGATTTTAGGAAATGCATATGATATAATTGGCATCAAAGTAAGGAAACGGTCATTAGTCAATTGTGAAACTATTTGTAGTGCATACAAACGTACCAGTGTGTTTTATGTCTGTCGTTACTATTTGCTGGATTGTGTGAACGTCACAGACAATGCTTTGTTTGTATGTGTAAGCCACACAATCTTAAGCAAATTGTAGTAGACAGCCTTAAAACACAGGTATGTTGTATGCACGGAGAATAGTTTCACAATTGACTAGGAAGCGGTTATGTCTATATATTGCCACAGAAGAAAGGGAAAGCCATGGATCATTTTAATTTAGTATCGGAGTTTGCTCCTACGGGAGATCAGCCAGCGGCGATACAGGATTTGGTTAAAGGTTTTGAAGAGGGCAACCAGTTTCAAACCTTGCTTGGAGTTACAGGATCTGGTAAGACATTTACCATGGCAAATGTAATACAAGCACTGAATAAGCCAACACTTATAATTGCCCACAATAAAACACTAGCGGCGCAATTATATGGAGAATTCAAGGAGTTCTTTCCGGAGAACGCGGTTGAGTATTTTGTTAGTTATTATGACTATTATCAACCGGAAGCCTATGTTCCATCCACAGATACTTTTATAGAGAAAGATTCTGCCATTAATGATGAGATAGATAAATTACGACATTCTGCTACAGCAGCGTTAACAGAGAGAAAAGATGTAATCATTGTTGCCAGTGTATCTTGTATCTATGGATTAGGTGCACCGGTTGACTATCAGAATATGACCTTGTCATTGAGACCTGGAATGATTAGAGATCGTGATGACATTTTAAGAAAATTAGTAGATATTCAATATACAAGGAACGATATGGACTTTAAGCGTGGTAGCTTTCGTGTTCGTGGAGATGTCGTGGAGATTTTCTCGGTTTCTGCTACAGATACAGCAGTACGTGTTGAATTCTTCGGCGATGAGATTGAGCGAATCACAGAAATTGATGTATTAACTGGCGAAGTGAAATGTGAGCTTGAACATGTGGTTATGTTCCCAGCCTCGCATTATGTTGTTCCACCAGATAAGTTAAATGAAGCAATTAAGAAGATTGAGGACGAATTAGAAGAGAGAGTTTTATACTTTAAGAGAGAAGGAAAACTCCTTGAAGCACAAAGAATATCCGAGCGAACGAATTTTGATATTGAGATGCTTCGGGAAACTGGATTTTGTTCTGGAATTGAGAATTATTCGGGACCGATGTCTGGACAAGCACCAGGAAGTACACCATATACATTAATGGATTACTTTCCAGATGACTTCTTGATTATTGTAGATGAATCGCATATAACGATACCTCAGGTAAGGGGTATGTACTCGGGTGATAGAGCTCGTAAAGAAACGCTTGTTAATTTCGGATTTCGTTTGCCATCTGCGCTTGATAACCGCCCACTTAACTTTGGAGAGTTTGAAAGTAAGATTAATCAGATGATGTTTGTATCGGCAACACCGAATGTTTATGAGAGAGAGCATGAATTGCTTCGTACAGAGCAAATTATCCGACCTACGGGATTACTTGATCCAGTTATTGAGGTTAAGCCAGTGGAAGGCCAGATTGATGATTTGATTGGAGAGGTCAACAAAGAGGTTTCTAAGAAGAATAAGATTCTTGTTACAACATTGACTAAGCGTATGGCAGAAGATTTGACGGACTATATGCGTGAAGTTGGTATACGAGTGAAATATCTTCACTCCGATATCGATACGCTAGAACGTTCTGAGATTATTCGTGATATGCGACTTGATGTATTCGATGTTTTGGTAGGTATTAATTTATTGCGTGAAGGTCTTGATATTCCGGAGATTACACTTGTAGCAATCTTAGATGCCGATAAGGAAGGATTTCTTCGTTCTGAGACATCATTAATCCAAACGGTTGGTCGTGCAGCACGTAATTCAGAAGGTAGAGTAATCATGTATGCAGATAAGATTACAGACTCCATGTCGAAGGCAATATCAGAGACGAACCGTCGTCGAGAGATTCAACAAAGATATAATGAAGAGCATGGTATTACTCCGACAACCATTAATAAGAAGGTACGTGAGTTGATTAGTATCTCGAAGAAGGTTAGTAAACAAATGTATGACATGGAAAAAGATTATGAATCTATGTCTAAGAAAGAGTTACAAGCAGTAATTAAGAAGATTACCAAAGAAATGCATACGGCAGCTGCAGAGCTTAACTTTGAGATGGCAGCACAATTGAGAGATAAGTTACTTGAGTTAAAGAAACATTTAAACGAGATAGAGTAGCTTTCTAGCTACAAATTAGATAACGAAGTGTTTGTTCTGAGAGAACAATCTACAGTTATATTATAG
>OJKA01000617.1_pt1 | contig 11883 bp, 7 predicted proteins | sample 1596451 | NCBI WGS metagenome assembly OJKA01 (sample SAMEA4350155, study PRJEB24818) | metagenome | biome: human; feature: gut; material: faeces | place: Denmark | collected 2013-09 | reverse complement strand
TAGGTGCAAACAAGAACTCAATCAAGATTATTGGTGACCATACTGACATGTATGCACAAGCATATTTTGATTATGACTCTAAGAAATCAGGTGGTGTTACAATCTCTCACTTACGTTTTGGTAAGGAAAAGATTAAAGCAACATACCTTATTGATAAAGCAAATTTCGTAGCTTGTCACTGTCCTGCATATGTTAACAAATACAACATGGTTCAAGACTTAAAAGATGGTGGTACTTTCTTATTGAACTGTAGCTGGACACCAGAAGAGATCGAAAAACATCTTCCTGGACAAGTTAAAGCTTATATTGCAAAACATGGTATTAAGTTCTATACAATTGATGGTATTCAGATTGGTAAAGAAGTTGGTCTTGGTGGACGTATTAATACAATCCTTCAAGCTGCATTCTTTAAACTTGCTAAGATTATTCCAACAGAAGAAGCTGTTAAATTCATGAAAGATGCTGCTACTGCAACTTATTCCAAAAAGGGTGATGAAATCGTACGCATGAACCATGAAGCAATTGACCGCGGTATTACTGGCGTTGTAGAATTCAAGGTACCTGAATCTTGGGCAAATGCTGAAGCAGAAGAAATTCTTGTTAAAGCCGAAGGAAAGAGAAAAGATGTAGTTGATTATGTAAATTCAATTCAGAATAAAATTAATTCTCAAGATGGTAATAGCTTACCAGTTTCTGCATTCGTTGATTATGTTGATGGTACTGCACCAGCAGGTTCGGCAGCATTTGAAAAACGTGGTATTGCTGTAGACGTACCACAATGGAACAAAGACAATTGTATTCAATGTAACTTCTGTTCTTATGTGTGTCCACATGCAGTTATCCGTCCTGTTCCAATGACAGAAGAACAAGCTGCAAATGCTCCAGAAGGTGCACCTATGTTAGACATGACAGGAGTTCCAGGTCATAAATTTGCTATCAGTGTTTCTGTACTTGACTGTACAGGTTGTGGCGCTTGTGTGAATATCTGTCCTGGTAAGAAGGGTGAAAAGGCATTATCCTTTAAACCAATCGAAACTATGTTAGATCAACAAAAGATGTTCGACTTTGGTGTTCAGCAAGAAGTACCAACTGCAGTTACAGAGAAATTCAAAGAAACTACAGTTAAAGGAAGTCAGTTTAAGAAACCTTTACTTGAGTTCTCAGGTGCTTGTGCTGGTTGTGGAGAAACTCCATATGCTAAGTTAGTAACACAATTATTTGGAGATCGTATGTATATTGCCAATGCTACTGGTTGTTCTTCAATCTGGGGTGGTTCATCACCATCAACTCCTTACACAGTTAACGCTGAAGGTAAAGGACCAGCTTGGGCAAACTCTCTATTTGAAGATAATGCAGAGTTTGGTTATGGTATGGCATTAGCACAAAGAGCTATGAGAGCACGTTTAATATCTTCTGTAGAAGCACTTTCTAAAGTAGTTGACAAAGAAGATGTAAAAGCAGCTTGCGAAAAATATCTTGAAACTAAGAGCAACAGTGGTGCTAATGCAGTTGCATCAAAAGAATTAATTAATGCATTAGAAGCATGCGATTGCGATAACGCAGACCGCGCAGCTATCTTAAGAGATAAAGATTTCCTATCTAAGAAATCTCAATGGATCTTCGGTGGTGACGGTTGGGCTTATGATATTGGTTTCGGTGGTTTAGATCATGTAATCGCTAGTGGCGAAAATGTAAACATTCTTGTATTTGATACAGAAGTATATTCTAACACAGGTGGACAGTCTTCAAAAGCAACTCCTACAGGTGCGATTGCTCAATTCGCAGCTAATGGTAAAGAAGCTAGGAAGAAAGATCTTGCAGCTATTGCAATGAGTTACGGTAATGTTTATGTTGCACAAATCGCACAAGGTGCTGATTTCAATCAATGCTTAAAAGCGTTCATTGAAGCAGAAAATTATGACGGACCTTCAATCATTATCGCTTACTCACCATGTATCTCTCATGGTATTAAAGGTGGTATGATGGGTGCTCAAAATGAAGAAAAACGTGCGGTACAATCAGGTTACTGGCATTTATTCCGTTTTGATCCACGTCTTGCTGATGAAGGAAAGAATCCATTCCAATTAGATTCTAAAGCTCCAACAGCTGACTACAAAGAATTCCTTAACAGCGAAGTTCGTTACAGTAGATTATCTCGTTCATATCCTGAAAGAGCGGAATATCTATTTGACAAAGCAGCTAAGGATGCCAAAGAAAAATATGAACAATTAGCATACAAAGCTGGCCGTACTGAATAGATTTAGGACGGAGGTGAATGCAAAATAGTTTGTTGGCTATATGTTTTTCAAACAGATTGCATTCACACACCAGTAAAAAGAACAACCCTACTTCGTTGTAGGTCAAGATTCAGACACGTTGTGTCTGCCCTTGCCCAACAACTCTGGTAAGGTTGTTTTTTTGATGTTGTATTACATGCATTCTGTTTGAAAAACATGCTAGGTTCTACACAGGGGATTTTGCAAAAACCTCCTGTGTATTGGATTGGATGGGGCGGAGGTGAATGCAAAATAGTTTGTTGGCTATATGTTTTTCAAACAGATTGCATTCACAGACCAGCAAAAAGAACACTTACAACTATAATTAATTATTATAGAAGCAATTGTTTATTAACCTTCTACGTGATATACTTAGGTTTATGTGTCAGAGAGTATTTATTATACACTAAATACATGCGTAATAAGGCGACTGGAGTAATTCAGTCGCTTTATATTGCTCTATATTGGATACTATTTTGGTTTCTTGGAATCTTATATAGCAACATAACAATGATGAAAGATGTGAGAGTTCTAATTATGAACAAACTATGGAATTATTAAAATAGATATATGACTGGAGAAGAATTAACATGTGTGCAAGGCTTAAATCAATTTTTGAATATGAAAGAAGAGAGGATTTTCATGATAAGTTGACCCAGTGGATCGGGGATGTTTTTTACGATATACTTCCTGAGCATGGTTATGAAGTACGTGAAGAACAAATATATACGTCATTCCAAATGGCTGACGCTTTATGTAACAAAAAGGTTCATCTAGCGGAAGCTGGGCTTGGTACTGGAAAAACATTTGCCTATTTGCTTCCTGCAATTGCTTATGCAAGGTTGAATAGAAAACCAATCATCGTTGCATGTGCGAAAGCAGCGTTACAAGAGCAGCTATGCGGGGAAAAAGGTGATATTAATACCCTTTCGGATTTACTTGGGTTAGATGTAGATGCAAGGATGGCGAAAGATTCTGATCAGTACGTTTGCGATGCAAAAGTGGATGAATCGAAGGAAAAGTTTGATAACTTATCAGAGGGCTTGTCTTTTGAGATCAATGAGTGGTTAGGAAAAACAAAACGTGGAGAACGTTCGGAAATCCCTCTTGTGCCGGACCGTGTATGGAAACATATTGGATGGGATGAAGGTATGTCCTGTGATACGTGTTTAGACCGTGGTTTTTGCAAGCTTATTAAAGCAAAAGAGTATTACCGATCTGCTAGAGATATCATAGTGGTAGATCACGAATTGTTTTTTAAAGACCTTTGGACGAGAGAGGAACGAATTGCCGATGGTAAACTACCAATTCTTCCGGAGTACTGTGGCGTTATCTTTGATGAAGGGCATAAGATTATACTTCCTGCATCGATGCAAGCAGGTAATAGAATTATAAAAGATGATATTGATCAAATGATTCATAGTATTGAAGAAATTCATGGGGCAAGAGAAGAACTACTTCTAACGGTAACAAGGTTGGAAAATGTTACTTCAACATTTTTTGTGAAGCTAAATCAAGTAGCCATTGTAGATGAAAGGTCAGAGCGTTTTACAGTTTATTGTGAGGATTCTTTGTTAAAGTTAGCAGAGACTTTTCAAAAGGTGCTTGATAAGTTGTTACTTGAATTACAGATTGAACAAGAACTCTATACGGAATCACTTTCCCCTAATTTGATACAGGCATATGAGATGCTAATTGATAATGCAATGTTAGCAGTACACCATTTTCGTAAAAACAAAGGTAAGGATAGTATCTCTTGGATAAACCGAGAGAGAGATAGTTTTTTTGTAGTACCTAGGAATATAGACACACGCTTGAATAAACATCTGTTCCAAAAGAAGATACCGGTACTACTTACATCTGCAACCTTAAGCAATGATGGGGATTTTAATTATCTAATACGTACGCTAGGGTTAGAAAATCCTTCCTATTCCACTGTTGGTAATTCCTTTGATATGGATGAACAAGTGGAAGTATATTTACCAGAACCATCATCGAAAGACAAGGTTAAGGTAGATATTACAAAAGAAATTGAAAAATTGGTTTATCTCTTAAAGCTGAATGAGGGACGAGCTCTTGTACTTACAAGTTCCAAAGAGGAAGTAAGAAGAATTCGAGAGGGAATAAAGCACTATCAGCTACCTTTTGAGTTTTTGTGGGAAGATAAAGCAGAAAGAGGATATCTTATTAGACAATTCAAGGAAGAGGTTTCTACTGTTTTAATTGGTTCTGATTTTTGGGAAGGTATTGATGTCCCGGGAGAATCATTATCCATGGTAATTATATGGCAACTACCATTTCCAGCGCGTGATCCCCTGATTGAAGTGCAACGATTAGAGGCAAAGGAAGAAGGATTAGATGAAGTGTTAACAATTGATTATCCTGCAATGGGGCTTAAACTAAAGCAAGGATGCGGCAGATTAATTCGGAAAGAAGATGACTATGGAAAAATAGTGATTATGGATTCGGTATATGGGGAAGTTTATGAGAGATTTGTTTTGAGTGCCTTGCCTCAAGGAGCTAATATCAAATATATAAGTGATCTGTAATCTAAAGCTGATATCATTCTGGTACTATATTGAAGGTAGAGTCGTCTAATAAACATTTGTAAGGTGTTTATTAGACGTTTTGCCAGTTTATAGGGCATAAGTTCTTGATCGTATAAATATACTTACAAAAAGAAGAAGGGATGCTTATGTCTAAAGACTTTATATTTATTAAGCTGATGGATGCAAATCAGAATGAAGAGTTTATTATCGAAGAAGAGGAGATGATTGAGAAATCCTATGATAAATTGATAAAACGAATTTCAGTCAAGTGGTATTACAAAAACTTAATAAAAAGACTGCCTATGAAGCTTGGAAAGCTAACCTTTCTAGGTGATAGTATTCCTTGTGCCATGTTACCCTTTACCAAAGAAGAGAAATTAAGCTTACCCAGTCAATATCTAGATCAGTACATTAAAGAGATTATGAAACATCTGAATATCAGCCGGGCATACTGTATGGAAGAGCTGCAGGAGAAGGATAATGAAAGGGCCGAGAGGCAGCGGACTTTGATTAAATTCCTATATCTGAAACAGCTAGTTAAGATTAGTAGAGATAAATTACATATTAAAGAAAAAGACATGAAACTGGTTATTATTGATTCCGGGGATAAACGGATTGAACATGTGCTAGAACTGTTTATTAATAATTTAAATTATTTAACAATTATTACGAATCGTGAAGAATATTTTACTGGCTTTAGAGATATGATATATGATACCACAGGATTAGTTGTAGAATTTGAAGAGCTACCACTTAAAAACCACATTGAGGGGAATATTATTATAGATTTAGATAGTGAAAGTTATAAGAGCTATAATTTCTTTCCTTATGGAGCTTGTGTCATTGATGTAAATAGTTCTGCGAAGAAGAGGCAATATCTTCAAGAGAGAAGGAAAGATTTAACTATTATTTATGATGTGGATCTATTGTATCAGGGGAATATCCTTAAGAAGAATATGATGGTTGATTATTTAAGAGCGAAAAGTGTGAATATTGAAGCGATTTATGGGGAGTATTATAGAAATATAAACCAAAATGAAATACTTGAATTAATAGAAGCGTGCAAAGTAAAAATAATAGTAATTGTTATATAGCTGTTTGGCATTATCAGGGGGTTACAGTCTGATAATCTTGACATTGTACGGCCCATACGTTATAATACAAGGAATGTACAGTGAGAAAGTGTCAGAATAAATAATCTGATAAAAGAGTGAAGAAGAGATGCACTCATGTTAGTGTTTATTCGCATATAGGCTTGTCGGCCTGGTGCAGATGGGCGTAATGTAAAGAATAGTTTCAGTAATAATTATTTTGGAGGTTGGGTTTAACATGGCAGACAAGAAAAATATTTTAACCTACGAAGGTCTAAAGTCACTTGAGGAAGAATTACAAGAATTAAAAGTTAATAAAAGAAGAGAAGTAGCACAAAAAATCAAAGAAGCAAGAGAACAGGGTGACTTATCTGAAAATGCTGAATATGATGCTGCAAAAGACGAACAAAGAGATATCGAAACTAGAATCGAAGAAATTGACAAAATCTTAAAGAATGCAGAAGTTGTTGTTGAAGACGAAGTTGATCTTAATAAAATCAACATTGGTTGCCGTGTAAGAATCATGGACATGGAATATGATGATATCTTAGATTATAAATTAGTTGGCTCAACAGAAGCTAACACTTTAAAAGGAAAAATATCAAACGAATCGCCAGTAGGTCAAGCGTTACTCGGTAAGAAAATTGGCGATACTATTGAAGTGGAAACACAATCAGGTGCTATTAAGTATAAAATACTAGAAATTCAAAGATCTAACTAAGCCAGTTAGGTTACATAAAGGAGTGAATGAATTGGCTGAAGAAAAGAATGTAGTAGAACAGGACATTAATGAAATCCTTAAGGTGAGAAGAGCGAAACTCGCTGACCTTCAGGAAAGAGGAAAAGATCCTTTTCAAATTATGAAATATGATGTAACGCATCATAGTATGGAAGTGAAGAATAGTTTTGAAGAATTAGAAGGCAAAGAAGTAGCACTTGCTGGACGTATTATGTCAAAGCGTGTTATGGGAAAAGCATCTTTTTGTAATATAGCAGATATTCAAGGTAATATTCAATCCTACGTTGCAAGAGACAGTGTTGGAGAAGAGGATTACGCAGAATTCAAAAAATTCGACATCGGTGATATTGTAGGTTTAGCTGGTACCGTGTTCAAAACAAAGACTGGTGAAATCTCTATCCATGCAACTAAAGTTACTTTATTAACTAAGAGCTTACAAGTACTTCCTGAGAAGTTCCATGGATTAAAAGATACAGATGTTAGATATCGTCAAAGATATATTGATTTAATTGTGAATCCAGAGGTTAAGGATACTTTTATTAAGCGTTCTTTAATTCTTCGCGAGATTCGTAACTATCTTGATAGTAAGAGCTTTATTGAAGTAGAGACTCCAGTATTAGTTCCAATTGCAGGTGGTGCATCTGCAAGACCTTTTACTACACATCACAATTCTCTTGACCAAGATATGAACTTAAGAATTTCTCTTGAATTATATCTTAAGAGACTAATTGTTGGTGGTTTAGAACGTGTATATGAAATCGGACGAGTATTCCGTAACGAAGGTTTATCTGTACGTCATAATCCAGAATTTACTTTACTTGAGTTATATCAAGCATACACTGATTACCAAGGAATGATGGATTTAGTAGAAGATCTATATCGTACAGTAGCTATGAAAGTTCTAGGAACCACTTTAATATCTTATGATGGTGTTGAAATTGACTTAGCTAAACCATTTGACCGCTTAACAATGGTTGATGCAGTTAAGAAATACGCTGGTGTTGACTTCAATGAAGTCGAAACAGATGAGCAAGCCAAAGCACTTGCAAAAGAACATCATGTAAAATTTGAAGCTAGACATAAGAAAGGTGATATCCTTAACTTATTCTTTGAAGATTTCGTAGAAGAGAAGTTAGTTCAACCTACATTTGTTATGGATCACCCAGTTGAGATTTCTCCACTAGCTAAGAGAAAACCAACGGATCCAAATTATACAGAACGTTTTGAATTGTTTATTACTAAGAGAGAGATGGCAAACGCATTCTCTGAGTTAAATGATCCAATTGACCAACGTGGACGTTTTGAAGCGCAAGAAGCAAATCGTATGGCAGGTGATGATGAAGCAGATCATCTTGATGAAGATTTCTTATGTGCTCTTGAATATGGTATGCCACCTACAGGCGGTATTGGAATTGGTATTGACCGTTTTATCATGTTACTTACTGATTCATCTGCTATTCGTGACGTATTATTATTCCCGACGATGAAGACATTGGATAAGTAAAGCTAGTAAAATCAAGGGTTTGAAGCATGTCGAACTACTAGAGGACAGTAAATTGACAGTAAATTGACAGTCCATAGTTTGAAATAGTTAGTGATAATTTCAAACATCCTTATAAAATTCAATTTAAGATTTTTGCACTTAAAGGACACTTTTCAAAAATAGACTTTTTGAAAGGTGTCCTTTTTTGCGTTGTAGTCGAACAATATCAATCGTATTTTAGTTTGAAAGGAGAACAGCGTTATGGCAGATTCTAATTTTAGAATTGTAAGAGGAAAAGAAATAAATAAGAAGTTCGTACGATATAAAGAAGGTGCTGATTTATATAGCATGAGTCAGTCAAAATTTGAACAGATGGCTAAGGATGCAGGAGCAATCTATAAATTGAATAAACTTGCACTTGTAAATATGGAAGTTTTTGATGACTACTTAGAGTCATTTCGAATGATAGGTAAAGAAATGGTATTATTTACAGATGAATTTAAGGAACTGAAAAAAGCAAGTGAACCGCTTTATAAGTCTCCGAAATCAATTCAGGAAACCATTGAAATTATGGCAGTAGCAGAGAATGGGATTTTTGAGGTGACAAAGAATCGTTATTCAAGATGTTACCGCTTTCAGGACATTAACTACACCACCACAAATGAGGACGAGCAGATTGATATTTTTGAACGATACTGTAAATTTTTGAATTCTTTGGACTGTAATTTCAAGATTACAATTAACAATAAGAATAAAAACATGGAAGATCTAAAGCAGTATGTATTATTGAAGTATATGGATGATGGTTATGATAACTTCCGTAAAGTATATAACGACATCATTGAAGCAAAGATTCTAGAAGGCAGACAAGGGATTGAGCAGGAGAGATACTTAACACTCACAATTGAACGAAAGAATTTTGAGGAAGCCAAAGCACAGTTTGCAACATTAGAAGCAGCGCTTCGAAAGGCATTTAATGAGTTGGGAGCAGATATCGTATCACTGAATGGAAATGAGAGACTAAAAATTCTTCATGACTTTTATCACCTAGGAAATGAAAACAGCTGGGATTTTGATATCAAAGAAGCGAAGAATACAGGAAGTGATTTCAAAAATGATTTGAGTAATGGTATGATGAAGTTCTTTCCAGATAGATTCGAGGATGAGAATACGTTGTGTAAGGCATTGTTCATTAAGAAGTATCCGAGCAGCTTGTCAGACCTATTTCTAAATGAGATCACATCACTTCCGGTGCACTCCATTGTAAGCATAGATGTAGTGCCGGTTCCAAAGGATTTGACCACTAAGGTATTGCAGAAGAAATATCTGGGCATTGAATCTGATATCATCAAACAGCAGAGAGTTCGTAACAAGAACAATGACTTCTCGTCCGATATCTCCTATGCTAAAAGAACGGAAAAGAAGGAAATTGAAACCATCATGGATGATGTGCGTGAGAATGACCAATGCCTGTATTATGTAGCGGTGACAATCATTTTGATGGCAGATTCTAAGAAGGAATTAGAGAGTATCAGTGAAACCGTAGAAACTATTGGAAAGCGTAACAGCTGCACTATTGATGTGCATTATCTGAAACAGAGAGAGGCATTAAATACAGCATTGCCGATTGGCGTAAGACAGGTAGAAACTATGAGAACCATGCTTACCCAAAGTCTTGCTGTATTGATGCCTTTTAATGTGCAGGAATTGAATGATGCAGGTGGTAATTATTATGGTATCAATCAGGTATCAAAGAATATTAATATCGGAAATCGTAAGAGATTAATTAATGGTAATGGTTTTGTATTTGGTGTTCCTGGATCAGGAAAATCCTTCTTCTGTAAGATGGAAATGGGAAATGTATTCTTGTCTGGAGACGATGAAATCATAGTGATAGATCCAATGAACGAATATTTTGATATTGCTGAAACCTACGGTGGAACAGTCGTAAATATGTCAACATATACCGATAATTATGTGAATCCGATGGCAATGGATGTATGGAACTTAGATCAGAATGATTCCAAAGGCTGGGTAAGAAAAAAGGGTGAATTTATGTTGGGACTTTGTGAACAGTGTATCGGCGATTCCCTAAATTCCAGACAGAAATCCATTATTGATAGATGTGTAAGAAAGCTCTATATAGATATTGCCAGAAGCAGAGAAAAGTATATTCCAGTTATGTCAGATTTCTATGAGTTATTGAATCAGCAGCCAGAGGTGGAAGCAAAAGACATCGCATTATCACTGGAGCTATTCGTTAATGGATCGCTTAACATCTTCAATCATCAATCGAATGTGGATGTTGACAATCGCTTCACAGTTTATGGAATTAGAGACTTAGGTGCAGAATTATCGCCCATTACCATGCTTGTTATGATGGAGAGTATTCAGCAGAGAATCGTGGAGAATGGAAAAAGAGGAAAAGCAACTTGGCTCTATATTGACGAATTCCACGTCTTACTAAATTCTGAGTATTCAGCAAAGTATTTACAGCAGTTATGGAAGAAAGTAAGAAAACAGGGTGGGTTATGTACAGGCATCACACAAAACGTCGTCGATCTATTACAGAATTACACAGCAACCACAATGCTTGCAAACTCTGAGTTTGTTGCTTTATTAAAGCAGGCAAACACAGATAGTTCGAAAATGGCAGAGGTGATCGGTGTGTCAGAAGCACAGCTTCGATTTGTAACTAACAGTCCATCAGGTATGGGACTGATTAAGTGTAGTAGTGCAGTAATTCCATTTGACAATCAGAATAGTAAGAATACAGGTTTATATGAGCTTTATAATACCAATATTCATGAGAAGATTGCAAAGAAAAAAGAAGCGAGTCTAAATGTGATGGAGTAAATAAATTTTGTGTGATAAAATTAAGTCAGGTAAATTTTATCTGACTTAATTACTCACAGAGAAGGGGATATAAAGAAAATGGGAAAATATGCGTTTGGTTTTGAACACACAATATTTGCTGGCGAAGATAACAATAAAATAATAAAAGAATATTTTATACCTTATCGACCGGATATTCTTTTCAAAGTTGTTAAAAATCGAATTCTAAAGCAAAGATTAGAACGAGCAAGAAGATTGGGAAGAACTTTTGATGATTTTATTGAGGAGCATAATCTTCAGAACGAAGATTATATTGTAAGTCTGCCCGAAAATGGAAATATAGATAATTCATGGTGGATAAACGATGAAATGAGTATAGACGAACTTTCCATGTGGGATTATCTTGCAGATGCAAGAGCTGTAGTTGACGCAGTGAGATTTGGGCGAGAGCTGCCTGAACAAGTAAATCATACTGCAGAAATAACTATGAATAGTAGGTTGAAATTTGAACATTTAAAATTGATTATTTCTATTCTTATATATACAGATGGACCAGATTTTGAGCCATTAAATTATTATGATGAGCCCCCTTTAGATTTGGGACCAGAGACTAGAGAACAATTAATACAAATTTATAGAGAGTTAAAAAATCCAGAATACGTTGATATAGATTTTTTAAGAAGCTTGGTTCAGGAATATATTGTTGGGTCAAATGATATAGGCGATATAGGAATATATAGTCGTGCGTACACCCTGATTAAGGAAATAGAAGTAATTCTTGAAGGAATGACAAACACAAATAGGATAAAAGATGATAATTATTATATAAGTAGACTAAAGGATATGAGAAATAAATTGGGAAAATACTGTACATTTTTTCACTGTTTATAAAGTGGTATGATATATGAAG
>OJKA01000615.1_pt1 | contig 11895 bp, 9 predicted proteins | sample 1596451 | NCBI WGS metagenome assembly OJKA01 (sample SAMEA4350155, study PRJEB24818) | metagenome | biome: human; feature: gut; material: faeces | place: Denmark | collected 2013-09 | reverse complement strand
GGTGGTATCTCATGTCCTTAATCGATACAATAGATGTTATGTCGATTGAGATTTTTGAAGCTTTTAAAACGCTAGAAGGTTTGTTCAAGGAAGCTGTTAAAGGTATTTTGCAGTATCAGGACAAAGACAATAAGATGTTTTATCAGATAATAGATAGAAGTGATGTAGAAGGCAATTATACGGAAACATCAGGAACTTCTATGATTGCATATGCAATTCTAAAGGGGTGTCGCCTCGGTGTACTTTCAGAAGAAAAATATAAGAAACGAGCAGAAGAAATCTTAGCAAGTGTTATAGCAAATAAACTTGCCACAAAGGACGGTACAAGTGTATTAACGGATATCTGCTTATCTGCAGGTCTAGGACCTGACAATCAAAGAGATGGAAGTACCGAGTATTATTTGTCTGAAGAAGTAACAGTAGACGACCCTAAAGGAGTAGGTCCATTTATGATGGCATATGCCTTAAGTCTAATGACGAAGTAATACACCAGAAAGAGAGGAAAAAATTATATGGCAAAGAATGCAGTAAATTCAGCAGTTCTTGTTCCAAAGCAGAAATTTTCATTGAAGAAAACATTTCAGAATAATTTAGGTTTTTTCTTTATACTACCATGGTTGATTGGATTTTTAGTTTTCCGTTTATATCCATTCGCTTCTTCCTTGGTATATAGTTTTACAGATTTTCATTTATTTACTGGTATCCATGAGACAGGATTTATGAACTATAAGGAGATCTTTACATCTGACAAAATCCTTAAAGCATTAAAAGTTACCTTTAAGTATTCCTTTATCACAGTGCCATTAAAATTAACTGCTGCGCTATTCATTGCGTATATCTTAAATTTTAAAATTAAAGGCGTTAACTTATTCCGTACCGCCTATTATATACCGTCTATCCTTGGTGGATCTGTAGCTATCGCAGTATTATGGAAAGCTATCTTTAGAGATGACGGTTTGGTAAACACTATGTTAGGTTTCTTCGGTGTCGAAGGTCCTCATTGGTTAAGCGATCCTAAATACGCTTTGATTATTATATGTTTACTTCGTGTCTGGCAGTTTGGGTCTGCGATGGTTATATTCCTTGCAGCTCTTAAGAATGTTCCGGCTGATTTATATGAAGCGGCATCTATTGACGGTGCAGGCAAATGGAGACAATTCTTCAAAATTACGGTACCTATGATTACACCAGTTATTTTCTATAACTTAGTAACTCAATTATGTCAAGCATTCCAAGAATTTAATGGACCTTACATCATCACGCACGGTGGTCCAAGAAACTCTACGACATTAATGTCGTTATTAGTTTATAACAGTGCCTTCCAGTCACATGAGATGGGTCTTGCAAGTGCCATGGCATGGGTAATGTTCATCATCGTAATGGTTCTTACAGGAATCGCATTCTGGAGTCAAAAACACTGGGTATACTATAGCGATGAGGATGGGAGGTAGAAGATAATGACATTACAAACAAAAAAAATAGTATCTACCATTTTAAAATACACAGTACTAATTTTTGTTGGGGTTTTCATGGTTTATCCATTGTTATGGATGATAAGTGCAACTTTTAAAAGTAATAATGAAATCTTTTCAGGCATTGGTTTAATTGCAAAGGAACCTACTTTAGAAGGATACAAAAAAGCGTTCCAAGGTTTTGGTGGAGATATAAACTTAATTAAATCATTAATTAATACATATTCATATGTTTTACCTAAAGTAATCTTTACAATAATTTCATCTGTTATTACAGCATATGGTTTTGGTAGATTCAAATTCAAAGGTAGAAACTTCTTATTTTCAGTTTTGATGGGAACACTTTTCTTACCTCAAGTAGTATTGAATGTACCACAATTTATCCTTTTCAACAAGTTAGGTTGGGTAGACTCACCTTTATACCTTCCAATTATTGTACCAACACTTTTTGCGATTGATACATATTTCGTATTCATGCTAATTCAATTCTTACGTAACGTACCAGTAGAATTAGAAGAAGCAGCAAAAATTGATGGTTGTAACGTAGTGCAGACATTGGTCAAAGTAATTGTACCAATGCTTAAACCGGCAATCGTTTCTTGTGCATTATTCCAATTTATGTGGTCATCTAATGATTTCATGGGACCGTTGCTTTATGTACAAACACCATCTCGTTATCCAGCAGCATACTTTGTTAAATTATCCATGGATGCGGATAATGGATTCCAATGGAACAGAGTATTAGCCGTTTCGTTAATTTCCATTGTACCTTCACTTATCGTATTCTTCTGTGCACAAAGTACGTTTGTTGATGGTATCACAGCTGGTGGTGTAAAAGGTTAAGAAACCGTTTATCTTTTGCCAGTCGGCCTAAGGTGGTAATAATATAGTATGAAAACAGGCTGCTGAATATATAAGATTTGGCAGTCTGTTTTCATAAACAAGGTGTAGCAAAACGGTAGCAAGAAAGAAGTATATGGAGAGGACGGTGAATACGGGGATGAATCTTAATATTCTTATGAAAACTGCAAGAAACGTTGTTTTGGAAATTAACGATAATGATGTTTACGAGACAAAGAAAACGTATGAGATTTTTGTGAATGGTGAATATAGATGTAGTACGAATAGAGTTATTACAAGTATCTATGGCCTATGGCCAGATACCGATTATCAAGTGCAAATTAGATGTGATAGTGTAGTGCTTGCAGAAGATGTATTTCACACAGATTACGAATTTGTAACGCTTGATGTAACGAAGTTTGGTGCAAAAGGTGACGGTATTCAAGATGATACAACCTATATACAAGCAGCTATTATGGCTTGTCCAAGGGATAGTCGTGTTTATTTTCCAAAAGGAACTTATAAGGTAACTAGTATCTTCTTAAAGAGTGATATACGAATAGAATTTGCTAAAGATGCAATGTTATCGGCAGATACAGACCGTGAACATTTTCCTAAATTCCCTGGTTTAATTGAGAGTTTTGATGAAGAAGAGGAATATAACCTAGGGACTTGGGAAGGTAATCCATTGATTATGTATTCTGGTATTATTACAGGAGTGAATGTTGAGAATGTAATTATCTATGGACAGGGAATTATTGAAGGAAATTCAAGTAGAGAAAATTGGTGGTTTAATGAAAAGGTAATGCGTGGAGCGTTTCGACCAAGGTTATTCTTTATCAACCATTGTAAGAATGTAATATTACAAGGATTATTATTTAGGAACAGCCCAGCGTGGACATTACACCCGTACTTTAGTGACAATATAGGCTTCTATGATGTTGCTGTAGAAAACCCACATAACTCACCGAATACAGATGGATTAGATCCAGAGTCTTGTCAGAATGTAGATATCGTAGGTGTTAGATTTACATTGGGCGATGACTGTATTGCGCTTAAATCAGGAAAAATCTACATGGGTAGAAAACATAAAAGACCATCAAAGAATATCACAATCCGTCAATGCTTAATGGAAAATGGACATGGAGCAGTAACAATCGGTAGTGAAATGGCAGGTGGTGTGAATAACGTGATTGTTAAGGATTGTATCTTCCGTCATACGGATCGAGGGCTTCGAATTAAGACAAGAAGAGGTCGTGGTAAAGATGCAATTCTTGATGAAATTGTATTTGAGAATATTCAAATGGATAATGTGATGACTCCGTTTGTAGTCAATGCCTTCTATTTCTGTGATCCAGATGGAAGAACAGAGTACGTACAATCAAGAGAATATCACCCAGTGGATGAGAGAACTCCACATATTAAACATCTCGCATTTCGTAATATTACTTGTAAGGATTGCCATGTTGCGGCAGCATATTTCTACGGATTACCAGAGAAGAAGATTGAATTTATAGAGATGAAGAATATATCGGTTACTTATGCTGAGAATCCACGGAAAGATGTACCTGCCATGATGAATGGAATTGAACCTTGCTCTAAATTAGGAATCTATGCAAACAACATTGAGAAAATGAGTATTGAGAATGTTGTAATTGCTGGCCAAGATGGGGAAGCAATGACTTTACTTAATATAGATTATGTAAAGTAGCGAAGCTACTTTAAGGGATTGAACGTAGTGAAATACCTACTCCGAAGGAGTCATAATCTAACGAGGGAAATTACGCAGTAATTTCTTGAGTCTAGCATTGATTTGGATTGAACGTAGTGAAATACCTACTCCGAAGGAGTCATAATCTAACGAGGGAAATTACGCAGTAATTTCTTGAGTCTAGCATTGATTAGGATTGAACGTAGTGAAAACCTACTCCGAAGGAGTCATAATCTAACGAGGGAAATTACGCAGTAATTTCTTGAGTCTAGCATTGATTAGGATTGAACGTAGTGAAATACCTACTCCGAAGGAGTCATAATCTAACGAGGGAAATTACGCAGTAATTTCTTGAGTCTAGCATTGATTAGGATTGAACGTAGTTAATATGGTACTTAGGAACCAGCGAAAAAGAGGAAAGAGGGAGAGTATGCAGATAGGATTAAGACTTCATGATGCAAAACAATTACCTTTGGAAGAACGATTAGTGGAAGTTAGAAAGCAAGGTTTTGTATGTGGGCATCTTGCGTTATCAAAGGTAATACGTGAAAACGCGATAGACAATAGTGCACTAACACCGGGATATGCAATGTATCTTAAGAACATGTTTGCTAAGGCAGGAATAGATATTGCAGTTCTTGGCTGTTACCTTAATCTAGCAAATCCTGATCAAGAACAGTTAGAGAAGATTAAAGAACGCTATCTTGCTAATATTAGGTTTGCAGCACATCTGGGTTGTGGAGTAGTAGGAACGGAAACTGGTGCTCCGAATACTGCATATGAATATGAACCAGCTTGCCATACAGAGGAGGCTCTTCAGATTTTTATCGCTAATCTAAAACCGGTTGTGGAGTATGCACAGAAGATGGGGGTCAACTTTGCAATTGAACCAGTATATAAGCATATCGTATGCAATCCAAAGCGTGCAAGACAAGTTCTTGATACAATTAATTCTCCGAACTTACAAATCATTTTAGATCCAGTTAACTTACTATATGAAGGCAACTACAGGGATCGTGAAAGCATTATCAAGGAAGCAATAGAGTTGCTTGGTGATGATGTGGCTGTAGTTCATATTAAAGATTTTGTCTTAGAGGAAGGTAAGATGAAATCGGTAGCGGCTGGAACTGGCATGATGAATTATGAGAATATACTTCGCTTTATTAAAGAAAAGAAACCATACATTCATACCACATTAGAGAACACAACACCAGAAAATGCTGTCTATGCTAGAAAGCATTTAGAGGGGATTTATAAATCACTATAAGTTCGGATCAGTAACGAAAGATATGAGAACGATAAGTTCGACTTAAGGAAAGGATAAGCAAATTATGAAAGTTAATGAGAAGATTAATAAAGAATACGGTAACTATCCAGAGAGGATATTACAATTTGGTGAAGGTAATTTCCTTCGTGCATTTGCAGATTGGATGATTGATGGAGCGAATGAAAGAGGCGATTATCAGGGAAGTATCGTACTTTGCCAACCAATTGGTGAATTTCCTAAGATGTCCGATATGATTAATGCACAAGATGGTATCTATACCTTAGCAATGAGGGGAATAGAAAATGGAGAAGCAGTAGAGAGAATCAAAGCTATAACAAGTGTCTCAAGATGTATTAATGCTTACCGTGATTATGATGCACTAATGGAAATTGCAAGAAGTGCTGACCTTGAAGTAATTATCTCGAATACTACAGAAGCTGGTATTACTTATAAAGAGGGGGATAAATTAACAGACACCCCTCCAAGTTCATTTCCAGCTAAAGTTACACAATTCTTATATGAAAGATACAAAGCCTTTCATGGCGATATGACAAAAGGTCTTTTATTCTTACCTGTTGAACTAATCGATTATAACGGAACTGAGCTTAAGAAAATCGTTCTAATGTATGCTAATGAATGGAAGTTAGAAAAAGAATTCATCGACTGGATCGAGGAAGCTAACAAATTCACGAATACCTTAGTAGATCGTATTGTAACTGGTTATCCAAGGGATCAAATCAGCTACTTTGAAGAAAAGAATGGTTATTCCGATGATGTAATTGTAACAAGTGAAGTATTTAATCTTTGGGTTATCGAAGGAAAGAAAGAATGGGCGGACATTCTTCCAATTCACAAAGGAGAAGCAAACGTAATTTGGACGGAAGATGTAACGCCATATAAGATGAGAAAAGTACGTATCTTAAATGGAGGACACACATCAACTGTATTAGCTGCATACCTTGCTGGACATAACATTGTTCTTGATTTTATGAAAGATGATGTGTTTGGAAATTACCTGGAAAAATTATTATACAATGAAGTAATCCCTACTCTAGAATTACCAAAAGAGGAATTAGAGGAGTTTGCCAAAGCGGTTAGTGACCGTTTTGCTAATCCATACATCAAACACAACTTGCTTGATATCTCACTAAATTCATGCTCGAAATTCAATGCAAGATGCCTTCCAACTTTACTTGCTTATGTTGATAAATTTAACGAAGTTCCTAAGTTATTAACTTTCTCATTAGCAGCTTTTATTAAATTCTATCAAGTAACAAAGGTTGATGAAATATACATAGGAAAGAGAGCTGACGGTACACAGTATCAAGTAAAAGACGATGCAGATATACTAGAATTCTTCGAAAACTTATGGGCCAATAGTAACATGGCGGAAATCGCTAAAGCTGTTCTTTCTAACACTAGTTTCTGGAGTGGAAAAGATTTAACAAAAATAGCTGGTTTAGAAGTTTCGGTTGCTGCCTACTTAGAAGATATGAATAACAAAGAAATGAGAGAAATCGTAGCTAGTTTGTAAGAGTTTCGAATGTCATATCCTCTACGAAAGAGAATTTGTGTAGGGGAAATGCTACTTATGAAGATAAATCACTGAAAATAATAGAGAAGAAAGGGGTAAACCTATATGGATAATAAATTAATTATGATCTCCGATAACGACAGCGTAGCGGTTGCATTATGTGAAATCAAAGCTTTAGAAGTAGTAACTGTTAACAATGTGGAAATAACAGTTTTGAACGATATACCATTTGGTCATAAAGTTGCTTTGCATGATATAAAAGAAAATGAAAACATTATCAAGTATGGGCATGCAATTGGTCATGCAAGATGTGATATTAAGAAGGGAGAACATATTCATGTTCATAACTTGAAGACAAATCTTGATGGAGTACTTAGTTATGAATACAAGGAAGTAGAACATATATTTGAACCATTCGAAGGAAAGTCTGAATATACATTCGAAGGTTATGTTAGAGAAGATGGAAAAGTTGGTATCCGTAATGAAGTTTGGATTATTCCAACAGTAGGCTGTGTTAATACGACAGCTAAGCTTCTTGAAGAGCAAGCAAGAAAATTATATGGTGATAAAGTGGATGATATCTGTGCGTTCACACATAACATGGGTTGTAGCCAGTTAACCAAGGACCATGAAAGAACACAACACATCCTAAAAGGAATTATCAACAATCCGAACGCAGGAGCTGTATTAGTATTGAGTCTTGGTTGTGAAAACAATAATTTGGATGTATTCAAACCAATCCTTGGTGACTACAATACAGATCGTATCAAATTCTTAGTAACGCAAGATGTGGAAGATGAGTACGAAGCTGGTATGGATATCATGAAAGAATTAGTAGAGTATGCTTCAACTTTCAAACGAGAAACGGTACCCGCTGATAAGCTTGTTATGGGCTTTAAGTGTGGTGGTTCTGATGCATTCTCTGGTATCACAGCAAACGCATTGTGCGGAAGGATCAATGACCGTGTAGTAGGAAGCGGTGGTAGTACGATCTTAACAGAAGTACCGGAGATGTTTGGTGCAGAAACACTATTAATGGAACGTGCAGTTGATCAGGAAACGTTTGATGAGATAGTGGACTTGATTAATAACTTTAAGAACTATTTCACGAAATACAATCAAACAATATATGAAAACCCATCTCCAGGTAACAAAAAAGGTGGCATTTCCTCCTTAGAAGAAAAATCACTTGGTTGTACACAAAAGGGTGGTCACGCACCTGTAGTTGGCGTTCTTAATTATGGTGAACGTGTTGAAAAATGTGGTCTAAACTTGTTAATTGGACCAGGTAATGACCAAGTATCTTGTACAAATCTGGTGGCAAGTGGTGCGCAAATGATACTATTCACAACTGGTAGAGGAAATCCATTCGGTTCTCCAGTTCCTACAGTTAAGATTTCATCAAACAGCAATTTATATAATAAGAAGACACATTGGATTGATTTTAATGCGGGTCAAATCTTAGAAGGTAAATCCTTCGAGACAGTTACGGAGGAATTCTTTCGATATTTATTAGATGTGGCTTCGGGTAAGAAGACAAAGAATGAAGAAAGAGGATACAAAGAAATCTCAGTGTTTAGAGATGGTGTAATCCTATAATTGTATTAATACAGAGCGATATGAGGTTATCAAAATAAGGCTGAGTAGATTTATTGAAATAAAAGATATAGCGGAGCGGATTAAATATCCGCTTTGCCTTAACGTGAGGCGTTAAGTATAGGAGGAAAGTAATATGAAACAATTTATGGATAAGGATTTCTTATTATCAACAGAGACAGCTAAAAAACTTTATCATGAACATGCGGCAGTAGTACCAGTTCTTGATTATCATTGTCATATCAATCCAGCTGAGATTGCTAACGATCGTAAATTTGATAACATTGCTCAAGTTTGGTTAGGTGGGGATCACTACAAATGGCGTCAGATGCGCTCGAATGGTGTGGAAGAAAGATACATTACTGGTGATGCTTCTGATAGAGAGAAGTTCCAAAAATGGGCTGAGACATTAGAAAAAGCCATTGGAAACCCATTATATCATTGGAGTCATCTTGAACTACAAAGGTATTTCGGGTATACTGGTGCATTGAATACGGAAACAGCAGAAGAAGTATGGAATTTATGTAACGCGAAACTACATGAAGATTCTATGAGTGTTCGTAATATAATTAAACAGTCAGGTGTAACATTAATCTGTACAACAGATGATCCTATCGATTCGCTTGAATGGCATCAAAAAATTGCTGCTGATGATACTTTTGATGTTCAAGTTCTTCCGGCATGGAGACCAGATAAAGCTATGAATATAGAAAAAGTTGATTATGTTAGCTACCTTAGTAAATTATCCAAAGTAAGTGGTATTAAGGTCTCAACATTTGCTGCGTTGAAAGAAGCATTACAAAAGCGTCTCGCTTATTTTGCAGCGAACGGATGTTGTGTATCTGACCATGCATTAGAATATGTTATGTATGCTCCTGCTTCTGATGAAGAAATCGAAGCAATCTTTGAAAAGAGAATGCAAGGGGGAGAGATTACAAGAGATGAAGAACTTAAATTCAAAACTGCTTTCATGGTGTTCGTAGGTAAAGAATATCACAAATTAGATTGGGCTATGCAATTACACTATGGTTGTAAACGTGACAACAACGCGTTTCGTTTCAATCAATTGGGTCCAGATACAGGATATGATTGTATTGATAATTATGCACCTTCTTCACAAATGGCCGATTTCCTTAACGCATTAAATGCTACAGATCAAATGCCTAGAACAATCATTTACAGCCTTAATCCAAATGATAACGCAGCAATCGGAACAATCATAGGATGTTTCCAAGACGCTGGCGTTGCAGGTAGGATTCAACATGGTAGTGCGTGGTGGTTCAATGATCATAAAACAGGTATGACAGAGCAAATGGTTTCCTTGGCAAACTTAGGGTTATTAGGTAATTTTATCGGTATGCTTACCGATTCAAGAAGTTACTTGTCTTACACAAGACACGAATATTTCAGAAGAATTCTTTGTGAATTAGTAGGTAACTGGGTTGAAAACGGAGAATACCCTAATGATGAAAAAGTCCTTGGTAAAATGATTGAAAATATTTCGTATTACAACGCTGTTAATTATTTCGGATTTAATATATAGAAAGTTCAAAAACGTATTGTTTTGTTGAAATAATAGTTAGTGCCAAAGACGAAGAAAGTTCTTATGGCACCATTTCTAAAGAAAGGGATCATGTAGGATCTGAGCTAGTATCTTAGATTGTAATGACATGTGTGGTGAAAGCATGGAGAAAAAACAGTATGCGGCATTAGCACTTGGGGAGATTTTATTACGCCTATCAACGCCAAACAATGAAAGAATTGTTAGAGGTGATACGTTTAAAAAATGTGCTGGTGGAGCAGAACTTAATGTAGTATCTGGTATATCGGCACTTGGTTTGCGTACTGGGATTATGTCCAAAGTACCGCAAAATGATTTAGGTGTATTTGTTCGTAATCATATTCGCTTCTGTGGTGTTAGTGATGACTATTTATTATACGATCAGGCGAAAGATTCAAGACTTGGTATCTATTATTATGAGAATGGAGCGTATCCTAGAAAGACATCTGTCGTTTATGACAGGGGACATTCTACAATAACAACACTAACTGTGAAGGAAATACCAGAAGAAGTATATAGTACAACAAGATTATTTCACACAAGCGGGATTACACTTGCGTTATCAAGTCAATTACGTGAGACAACTGTTGAGGTAATTAAGAAATTCAAAGAAAAAGGTACTTTAATATCCTTTGATGTAAATTATAGAGCAAACCTTTGGAGTGAAGAAGAAGCTAGAGAAACAATTATGACAATCCTCCCTTATGTTGATATTCTTTTTGTTTCGGAAGAAACATCAAGAAGAATGTTTGCTAAGAAAGGTGAACTGAAAGATATCATGAAATCATATACAACTGAATATGGAGTGAAGATTGTTGCTACGACAGAAAGAACTATCGTAAGTCCTAAGAAGCATCACTTTAATTCTATTATCTATAATGCGAAAGAAGGCTGTTACTACCAGGAAAAACCATATGAGAATATTGAAGTTGTAGATCGTATTGGTAGTGGTGATGCTTATGTTTCAGGTGTATTATATGGTTTACTTCAATACGATAGTTGTGAAAAGGCTCTTCAATTCGGTAATGTAGTAAGTTCACTTAAGAACACAATACCAGGAGATGTATTATCGACAAATATCAATGAAGTTACAAGAATTATGGAAGAGCATTCTGGATTAAAGGAAGTTAGCGAATTAAATCGATAAAAAGAATATACAAAGGACCAATTGCAAAATTTCGGTTGAAATTGACTGGTGAAATATGATATACTGTAACGAGCAATGAACACCAAGGCAAAAGGAAGGGTTAACATGAGTTTATTAGAACAATGGAGAGAGCATGCATACTCTCAAGATACAAACCAAAAGATGGGTCAGCTTTTCTGGGCTAATTACTTCAATATTGAAAAAGGAATCTACGAACAATTATTAGCAGATCCTGAAACTGTTGTAACTGGAACAGTGAAAGAATTAGCAGAAAAATATGATACAGATATCGAAACAATGACTGGTTTCTTAGATGGAATCGACGAAAGTTTAAAGACTCCTAATCCAATCGAAACAATGGATGAGAATACAAAAGTTAATCTTGGATTCGATAAAGAAAAATTATACTATAACATGGTTGGTTGTAAAGCTGACTGGTTATATGAACTACCAGTATGGGACAATCTTTTAACTGTTGAAAGAAGAAAAGAGTTATTTCTTCAATCAAAGAAATCTGGTACAGTTGTAAAAGAAAAGAAAGTTGGAAGAAACGATCCATGTCCATGTGGTTCAGGTAAAAAATATAAACAATGTTGCGGTAGATAAGCTGTAACATATAATGTCCACGCTTATTATAAGCGTGGACATTATTATTTATTATACTGTTGCATTATTTGTGCTTTATCTTCATCTGTAAGTGATTCTATGAACTGATTGAAGTTTTTTGTCTCTTCACGTTTGTTGTAACTTGCTACTTGAGATAAATG
>OJKA01000608.1_pt1 | contig 11966 bp, 10 predicted proteins | sample 1596451 | NCBI WGS metagenome assembly OJKA01 (sample SAMEA4350155, study PRJEB24818) | metagenome | biome: human; feature: gut; material: faeces | place: Denmark | collected 2013-09 | reverse complement strand
ATATTATATTGACTTTCTTTTCCAATAGACAATATAATACAATCTCCATACTCTGCTGGAAATAACTTAATATGCAACATTCAGTTCTTACCTCGTTTATCACAATTTTATAGTAAGCGCCAAATATTCCTACGGATTTCCTAATCCACAGGATTCCTCTATAATTGTAGCTGTTAGATACTTGGACTATTTCACTACAATGATGGAGGATAGGTTATGGCAGGTAATCGCAAAGCCCGTGTTTCTATGGCAGAACAGATCAGGCTTATTAATGAATGCCGCCAGAGCGGCATGACAGATGCTGACTGGTGTCGTGAAAATGACATTGCAGCAAGTACTTTTTATAACTGGGTCGGCCGATGCCGAAAAGCAACAGCGGATCAGATCCCGGCACCGAATTATGGTCATCTTGAGGAACCGCAACCAAAGCAGGACGTGGTCCCTATTGACATTGTTTCGGAGCGCCTTCCGGAACAGCATACAGCATCACAGATGCAGCAAATGTACCTTGACAATTCACATACGATTGAAGTGATCATGAAGGATGTCAGAATTCACATCAGCAACGATGTTGATCCTGTCCTGCTCACCAGGACTCTCCGTCTGATTCGGGAGATTTCATGTTAGGCGATATTTCCGGCGTCGAAAAGATTTACATTGTCTGCGGTTATACGGACATGCGCAAATCAATTGATGGTCTCTGTGCCATGATTGAAGACCAGCTTAAGATGGACCCGGCGTCCAGTTCCCTCTTCCTTTTCTGTGGGAGAAGACGGGACAGAATCAAAGCTTTATTCCACGAACCGGATGGCTTCGTACTCATCTATAAGCGATTGTCGGTCCGCGGCGGTTATCAATGGCCAAGGAAGCAGTCGGAAGTCCGGAACCTTTCCTGGCGGGAGTTTGACTGGTTGATGTCCGGGATTGATATCGACCAGCCCAAAGCACTGAAACCAGAGTAAAAAGTGCCTGGATCCCAGCAAAAATCCTGCACAGAAAAATGGCGGATTTCCTTATAAATTCAGCATTTTTCAATCCTCGTTTTCCTTTAGGAATGATTGGGTTTATGGTATGATAAGGGTATCAAATCCAAGGAGAGAATCATGGCTTCCAGTGCAAAAGATATCCAGCTCAGAGAATCAAAGGACACCATATCACAACTGAAAACGATGCTCGCTGAGCAGACTGAGCTGATCAAATCTCTCCGTCTTATGATTGATGAAAAGTCCAGTCATGAAAAAGCACTTCAGGAACAGGTGGACTACCTGACCAAAAAGCTTTTTGGCTCCTCCAGCGAAAAAAGATCCGATGACGTCCCTGGACAGCAGAATCTTTTTGATGAAGCGGAAGTGGAACAGGATGCCTCCCTGTTGGAAGAAGAGACCGTAATCCGGGAACATATCCGCAAGAAAAAAGCTACCCATGAAGATCTCTTTAAAGGTCTGCAGGTTGAAAAGGTGATCATTCCTCTGCCGGAAGAAGACCAGATCTGTCCGGTTTGCGGCACACAGATGGTTCTTATCGGCGAAGAGTATGTCCGCCGTGAACTGGAATTCATTCCAGCCACATGCAAAGTGATTGAATACTACAGTCAGAGCTATGGCTGTCCATCCTGCAAGGAAGGGCTTGGTGATACTGAAACAGCTGTGGTCGTAAAATCACGGGTTCCGGGAGGACTGGTAGGGAAGGGGCCTGCTTCGGCCTCCACGGTTGCATGGACAATGTATCAAAAGTATGGCAACGGACTTCCCCTGTACCGGCAGGAAAAAGACTGGAAACAGTATGGAGCCCGGATCAGCCGGACGACACTTGCCAACTGGATCATCTATTGCTCACAGCATTACTTTCAGCCAATGTATGATTACTTTCATCGGGAACTGCTCAGGCGCAGCTTCGCTATGGCAGATGAAACCCGAGTCCAGGTGCTGAAAGAAGAAGGCCGCCGGGCTCAGAGCCAGTCCTTTATGTGGCTGTTCCGCAGCGGAGAGGACAGTCTCCCGGCAATCGTTCTGTATGGGTATTCCCCAACCAGAAGCGGAAGCCATGCAAAGGAGTTCCTGGAAGGCTATCGTGGATATCTGGAAACCGACGGCTATCAGGGTTATAACGGACTGCCGGATATCAAGCGGTGTTCCTGCTGGGCCCACATCCGCCGATACTTTATCGACGCGGTCCCTAAGGGAAAGCAGTATGACTACAGCCAGCCGGCGGTACAGGGAGTCCAGTACTGTAACCGTCTGTTTGCAATCGAGGACTCCATTAACAAAAAATATCCTGATGATTATGAAAAGCGGAAGCAGCTGCGTCTCGAGAAGGAAAAACCTGTTCTGGAGGCTTTCTGGTCGTGGCTGGATCAGCAGAAGCCAACCCGGAATACACGCATGGACAAGGCAGTGAATTATGTCCTTAACCGCCGGGATACAGCAGAAACGTATCTTGAGGATGGACGCTGTAGCTTTACGAACAATCTCAGCGAGAATGCGATCCGTCCGTTTGCGGTTGGTCGGAAGAACTGGCTGTTCAGCGATTCTGTCGCTGGCGCCAATGCCAGTGCAGTGGTGTACACGATAGTTGAGATGGCAAAGGCACATGACCTGAACATTTATGGTTACCTGAAATTTCTGTTGGAGCATCGGCCAACGAAAGAAATGACCGATGAGCAACTCGCGGAGCTGGCACCTTGGAGTGAAAAACTCCAGTCTATCAAAAATCGCATGTGAATTATAGTAAATTACTCCAACTCGCAAAGGGCTGGGGTAATTTTACAGTTGACCGTATTATTATTTGGCGGTTACCTCGTAAGAGTCAAATCCTGCGCCTACCTATAAATTAACGCCGCTAACAGATATCAGCGGCGTGGTTTTCTGCATTCAGCCGGTAACTCTTTTGCCCATGGCAATAAGTGGTTTAGCTTCGCAGAATCTATATTTCCTTTTTCGTCACAGAGTTTGGGAAGCTCTGTGAGTAAATGCTTAAAATAATAATAAGGTCTCAGGTTATTGAGCTTTGCGGTTTCCGAAATACTGTAGATGACAGCGCTTGCCTGCGCTCCCTGAATGGAATCGTGAAACATCCAGTTCTTTTTACCGATACAGAAAGTTCTGATTGAACGTTCACTTGCTGAATTATCAATGGGTACGTTCCCATCAGTCAGAAATACCTTCAGATACTTTTCCTGATTCAGGCTGTATTTCAGTCCTTCGGCTGTTTTCCCTTTGGGAGGTACGGCAGTATTTTTAAGCTGGCTTTTTACCCACGCAAAAATACTCCTCAACCAAAGGTTTGATTGTAAGCGTAGGGTTTTACGCTTACGGTTTTACGCTTACTAACAACAGCATCTCCGGACATTCTTGAGCTTGTTATAACCACTGTAACCATCAGCCATGACATACGTTCCATCCGCGGTTCCTTTCAGGAAGTCCGCCGCATGTTCTCCGGCACGCGTCTCTGAATAATGGTACAGGACGATGGGCGGCAGCCTGTCTTCTCCGGAACGCATCAGCCAGACATAGGACTTACTCTGCGGTCTCTGGCCAGGTTCATTTAAGACCTGGATGGGTGTTTCATCTGCCATCAGGAAATGTCGTTTCAGTAACTCACGGTGAAAGTAGTCATACACGGATTTCAGATAATTCCGGGAACAGGTGATGATCCAGCCCGCCATGGTCGTTCTGCTGATGCTGACTCCAAGGAGTTCAGATTCTTTTTCCTGTCGATACAGCGGAAGCGCATCTGCATACTTTTCATACATGATGTGTGACACAAGGGATGATGAGGCATAGCCTCCAGGGATTAGTGCCGCAACTCCTTCATCCTTGATAAACTGTGGGACTTCCATATCCTTGCAGACAGGGCAGCCATACGTGGTTGCAACGTACACAATACGTTCCAGCTTTGCTTTGGTGTAACGCAGCTCTGTCCTGATTTCTTCATGGCCGATCGGAACCATCATGGTTCCACAGGCAGGACACTGTTTTTCTTCGTCTGTCAGTGTATCCACCTCTTCATAATGGATTGGCAGATTTGCGAACATCCCATCATGGTCCGCTTTGGGCTTACGCCCTTGTTTGCTAGCTTTCACTTCGATAAACTCCGGTTCAATGAGTTCCGGAATTGGTTCTTCCCCGGAATCAGGGACGGAGAAAAAATCCAGCTGACCGGGCATGTCACTGCGTCGTTCACTGGAACTGCCAAAAAGCTTCTGTTTGAAGTATTCAAGCTGCGCCTGCAGATTTGAAATGATCCGGTCTTTTTCATCGTCCTTTGCATTGCGTTCTTCCAGCATCTTCTGCAGGGATACAATCAAATCATTCTGGGTACGGATGGTTGTATTCAGTTGTGGGATCGTATCCTTCAGTTCATTGGACTGGATGTCCTTTGCACTGGATGCCATGGTCCTTCACTCCTCTGTTTCGTTACTGGTATTTTACCAGAAACCGAAGGAAAAAGCGAATCCGTCACGGCCAGGTGTTCGTCATAATGACGGTGGATAACCGACGCGGAGAGCAGCCATAAGATGGATAAACTGAGATGTTTTCTGTTATGGCAATCTCAGGATACGATGAAAAGCGATGAAATAGAAATCACGCAGGAGTTTTCCCGGCCTGGATGAAAAGAGAAAAAGTTATCCACGTTTTCATCAGAAATGTCACTGGAAAATTTCGTCGGTTTCACGATGATTTTCAGCAGGTCTGGAACGCCTTTGGCTGTTCAATGTCCAGTCCGCTGAGCAGCCAGTCCAGCTGCCGCCAGGTAATTGCCTGAGCTTCTGAACGTTTCCGTGGCCAGCGATAGCGTCCCTGTGCAACATTCAGTCTCTTGTAAAGGAGCACATATCCATCCGGTTCACGGAGCAGGACCTTGATCCGGTCACACCGTTTACCGCAGAAAAGGAACAGGGATGACTGATCCGGATCCATGGAAAGTTTGTCCCGGACAATGCTGCAGATACCATCGGTCGATTTGCGCATGTCTGTTGTGCCACATACGATATAGATGTTGTCCGCCACGGAGATATCGCCTAACACCCGGTGCCCTTCACAAGGCTCAGAACCCGCTCAAGGATAGCCGGGTCGGTTCCATTGGCAATGCGGATTGTCGCATTGCCCAGATATATTTCTATCCTGGCAGGAATATCTGCAATACAGGTTGGACTCGCAGGAGCTGGTTGGCATGGAAGCATCGCCTGAGGATTCTCTGCTTTTGCATTAAAATTTAAGCGGACCACGTCCTGAACCGGAGCCGGTGAAGGCTCCTCTTTGGAAATTGACTCAGGGATTTCACGGCAGGCCTTCCTCCTGAGCCTACTGACCCAGTTGTAAAAGGTTCCCGGATGGATTCCGTGCTCCTTGCACCACTGATAATCGGAGAGCCCACTGTTCCTGCATTCCATAATTAGTTGAAACTGCTGATCAGCCGGGACTCTGGCATTGTAACTGGACATTTTCGATACCTCCATAAATGTGTAGTGAAATGCCCGCACCTATCAATGAAATGTATCGTATTCCAGAGCGAAGTGCCTGCATCTAGCTATCTATCATTATGAGGTATTTGGCGGCAAAACGCTAGCCACCCTAACATTTGGCGCTTACAGTCATCCTGCTGTAGTAGTTCAGAAATCCATTGATAGTCCCGCAAAGGTCGTAACATCACAATCAGGATTATCACATTGGTATTCATAGGTATTTACCAAAAGCCAGGTGGATTTCCCAAGGATTGGGAAATCCTGGACCTTTCTTTTGTAAGTTCCATGCGGATGCTCAGAAATGGTCCCACATTTTGGACAAGTACAGCTTTTAGAGCGGGCAGACATTTTAATGCGGATTTCTGTATCCGTCGGATAAATATTTGCGACTTCTAATTCTGTTGGATAAAATCTTTGTAGCTCTACTTTTGTTTCCATCCGCATAAAGTTCCTCCAGCAAATTTATATGGTTGTATTATACTACGCGAAAATAATCATTCAATGGATTATACGGAAAAATGCGGAAGAACCTCTCCATATCGGATAAGCATATCTGCGCAACGCAATGCTTAATATATATTTCAGCATATAATCATTTCCATAAGCCACGATTTTTATATAATCCCATGCATCTTTTGATTAATACCTTCCAAGAATCTTTGCTGTATTTCCTTAAAACAAATTTGAAGCCTTTTGAATTATATTCTTTCCAAAACTTGTCGCGTTGATCGGGTTTATTTGATGGAGCAATCATATTCGGTTGTAAATAGTCTTTGATATTAATTTCTTTTATCAGCATTTCTTTTTCAGCAAAATGTAATAATTCTTCTCCCTTTTTACTATTAATTATAAGTAAAGAGGTCCCTCTGTTATCATCAAATGCTGAAAGATTTCTCTCTATTCCCCAGCAATCTGCAATTGTTATATCACCTACACGTTCTTGGCTGGCGAATGGACATTTATAGCAGGAAGGCCTTAATGTTAGATGTGTGTAAAATATATTGGCATATTTATGGCTGTATACTTTTTTAGACGAATTTGTTTTTCCAATTGATTCTTCATGTGAATGCCACCCTAAACGTGTCTTATCTCTAAAATTCACAGATACCGATTCTGTATGTAATTGTCTTTTTCGATATGTCAAATAATCGTTCCAAAATCGTGGACTAGGTACTCCATGGCATATTAAATCAATAGTATATAAATGCTCTGTTGACAATTTTCTATTTTTAGCAAATTTTTTAATAGCGGAAACTTGGCATGGTGTTCCAGAAAAAAGAACCTTTTTACCTTCAATAAGTTGGTTTTCTAGTTCTGGAAATACTGTCTCAATACTTCCCTGGACATATTTTGAACCACGCATTTTATTTCTCTGTTCTTCATTTGTGGCACAAAGGCAAATTACCTGGTCATTTTGATAAACCATGCCCCAAATAAAAAAATCATTCTTTAAAGCACCATCAGACAGAGCCGTAAATGCGCCGCCGGATTGGCTTTGCTTAACAATATCAACGTCTTTATGTCTTACAGCCAATGAAAATACTTTATAAAATTCTTTTGGTATTTCTTTCTCCGAGTTAAAAGAACATAGCTTCATGCAAAGTCCACAATCAATGCATCTCTGATTATCAATTATTGGATAAATGAATCCTTCCTCATCACCCTTCATGATAATAGCGTTCTTAGGACAACCGGATGCGCATGCACTGCAACCACAACAGCCTTCTTTAGAAATTTCATCTACGCGCATTTATTAACTCCTTTAATACTACCATATATTTTTGTCTTAAATTACATTGCTAATGAGTTCAATAAATAATTTTTTGATATATTAACATGCTTTTCTAATTTCTCCAAATTATAATTTGAACTTACAACCATTCTATCTGTATTAATATCCTTCATACTTTTTATGTGAGCCTCCTTCATATGAGCAACCTCTAGCAAATTTTCAATTCTTATATTTTTATCATAGACTGCACAAAACTTTTTCCTAAATAAAATTGAAAAGACAGTACCATGAAATGAATTAGTAATTACATATTCTGCACCATATATCAACTCAAGAAACTCTATTGGTCCTGCATCTGCTATGTCTTCAACATCGTCTGATTTTAAATTTATTGATTTATAGTAATGTAACCATCTTATTGGCAACCCTAATTTTTGGACCGCGTCCAATAATTCAATTGAATCTGATACAGTATAAACCAAAACATAAGGTTTATCAATTTTTGTGACATTTATTATTTTAAGATAGTATTCACATGGAATTAACAAGGTTGGGTCAACAACTGTCTCAACGGTTCTGTTTAAAATGTTTTCTATTTGCTTAGCTAAAGCTTGTTCTCTTACCGCTAAGGCATAAAAGCTACTTAGGTATTTTATTACCTTCTTTTTTTCAATGCAGTCTAATTTAGTGGTATAAATACTTGCACCATATGCGATTTTTCTGCTTCTATCATTAACATGATTTCCCCAGTACACTGTTTCATTTTTTCCGGTAATTCCTGTATCCCAGATTTGATCACTTCCGTATACAATTGCATCGAATGAAAGTGCACAAATTTTATCTTTGGATATAGCTTGCTTTTCCTTGTCTACCAGATAACAATTCTGAAATTCTTTAAATCTTGTATACTGTTTTTGCCAGTCCTTATTTGTATGATTTCTCCAGTTATTAGACTTTATTAAGTTAGGCCAACGCCAAGGGGCTAACCAATCCCGGCGCCGTGTAGCAAAACTAAAAGGAAGATTTTCCTGATATCTCTTACAAAGTTTTTTATTCTGATAGTTGATAATCTCAGTCATATATCCATTAGATTGTAGGAACATTTTCATGGCATATGCTTGTAATGCTGCACCAAAATTATGTGCATAGTGAAACGTCAGTATACCAACGTTTATTTTATCGATATTTTTTTGCATAATTTTTCATTCTCTTTCCAAAATCATATGGTGACGCATGGGAATAATCTCTTAGCATAGCGTATATTAGTTTCGCTACAAAATTTTTAACTGATGTAAATAACATTACGTTTTTCTCTATACCATAATTAGGTCGGACCTTCAGTTGCTTACCACCCAATTCTTTAAGTGGTAAAAACCAGTTACTATGATGTATAAAAATATCATCGGGATGAGCCCTGTAAGCCATTAACAATAGTTGCTGATCATCATCAATTGCATCTAGCATTAATAAAGCTTTCATCGCATCTTTACAATACTCCCATAGTTGCTGACACTTACTAGAATGTGCCAGAACCAAACATCCCATAATACAGTCTGACTGCAAAAGCAGAACACCCATGGAACTATTATCAATATCAGTATTTGCAAAAAAATGAATTCCTACTTCTATATTGGGTTGCCAGAGAAAATTAAAATCATTTGAATCTGTATAGCATTTACCCCCATGATCAAAACCAAAATCTATCCAGGCGACGTTTCCATTAAAAGATAGGTGGGTAACAGCATTGGCCATACACCAATATTTTATCAGCATGATATAATCATACATTGCCTGATTTGAAAGAGCAGCGATGTGTAACCTTAGGTATGACCAATCCCCTCTTTCTTCAACTTCTATCATACGTCTATAGATTTGTGGTTCAATGGTTGCTAAATCTTCAATTGTAATAATTATGGTCTTTTCCTTTAATCCGAACTCTTCACGGATTTTCATAACGTCATTAACAAATTCCGGTTGGGTATAAACAACCAGAATATTCTGAATTCGTGCCCAATGTTTGAAATAATCAAAATATTTCTGACTACTCCGTTTTAAGTTCTTTATGTTTGATTCTCCACGCCCTATATCAAAAAAAGCTGTAACTAATAATGTTTCCATATTATTTATCCCCTTATTGCCTTTATTTGGTTAATAAAATACTTGCGTTCATTTCTATTTAACATTAGTAAAAAGTTAATCGCTCCCCCTACAAATGTACATACTATTGCTTCTGATATAAATTGTGCCCACGAATGTATTTCTGGCAATACATTATAGATACCTATAAAAGATATAAGAGAAATCCCTAAAACAATCATATATCTAAATATCAATGGATAAAATACCAATGGTTTTACTTTCAAGCATTTACTTGCATATATAGGTAAATATGTAAGATTTATAACTGATCCAACAATTTTGCTAACCCCCGCTACTGCATATACTCCAAGTGTTGTCTCTTTTATTAAAATTAATACCAAGATAATATCAAAAAAACTTACCATTAACCATACAAGTGAATTTACTTTTAGTTTATTTGTCAACACAAAAACATTTGTTAATCCTGATGTCACTCCCGATACCACCATAGAAATACAACTCAAACACGTTAGTTGATAAATAAGAATAATGTTTTCATTTGGCACCATAAGTGTATAAAATACTTTACCAAATGTAACAATTCCGCAGAAAAGTACACTGGTAAATACACCAGTTAACTTCATATTAATTTTCAGTTCCTTAATAATACCATTGGGGTTTTCCTTTGCGTACAAAAAAGTTAACTGAGGGTTAAATAAAGCACAAATCGACGAAACCAGTGTTGAAGCTAATGAAGGAATCGTATAGGCAACAGATAAAGCTCCCAAGGCAGCACCATCCAAAAATATATTGGTAATAATTGTATCCAGCCCGTCTGATAGAATTGATGATAATTTTGTTATAGAGCTCCATATACCTGAACCCAACATTTCCTTGGTTTTGGTCAGGGAAAATGCCTGTATGGATAATCTCAAATCCGGCGCTAATTTACGTGTTAGTACTCCGTTTGCTATCATAATCACAAATGAGTAAATAAAAGATGCTATTCCTACATAAGCGATGCTAATAGGAAAGATTCCAAATAGCAGTAACATTAATCCTGCTTTTATTAATATAGAAATCGTATTAATAATACTTGACATATATAACTTATTTGTTATATACGTACCAATTGTAAATATCGTCCCTATAACAGAAATGACAAAATTCAAAACAAGCCAAATAAAAAGAAGCCTAACCTGTGCAACCAACTGTAACGGAACATTAAGAAAAACATCTATGAATACTGCAAAAAAAGCACCGAATATTAAAATAATAATGCAAAGGATGACATCAGCCCAAAACACCGAATTAAAATACTCATTTGCTATCTTTTTTTGGTCTCGGTGTATCGCCAATGCAATAAAACGTGAAGATACAGAATTTAGAGCAATTGTTATTACTGTTGCATAGTTAACAGTATTGTTAGCAAGACTGACAAAACCATATGCTTCAGACCCCACCCTATTAACTATATATGGCATCACAAGCAGATTGATACAGGCATTGACACCCAGTGTAATAAAACTTGCTACTAAATTTATTGATAAAGCTTTCCTGCTGTCCACTCACATACCTCTACTTAAACTTATGCTAATGACTTAATACCCATTAATTCATGAACTAGTTCAACAAACCGCTTATAATATTGTTTTTCATCATTAAATTGCTTGGATTTTTCAAGTGCCCCATCTGATAGTTGTTTTAGCTTAATTTTATTATGGTATAACCTATCTATTGCAATTGCTAAATCTTTAGAATATTGTTCTCCTTGAGGAATGAGTTCTGCACAACTTTTATCTAATATATCCAAGAGTCCTCCACATGCTGATGCTAAACATGGCTTTCCCATCGTAATTGCTTCTAAGGCTGTCATTCCAAAGGCCTCACACCCTTGGCTAGGTATTGCCACAACATTAGAAGCACTATATAATTTTGGCATTTCTGCCTGAGGAATATAACCACATTTTACAACTTTATTACCTAGCTGTTTTATCATTTTATCCATTTTTATTTCATATTGTCGTTCTTCCCTGGATGCGAACCACTGGCTACCTACAAGTAGTATTTTTAGGTTTATATCAGTTGGGAGTAAGGTAATTGCTTGAAGTAACTCTAAAGCTCCTTTCCATCTGTCAAATCGACCGCAAAACATAATGACAAATTCGTCATCAGTTATACCATTCATTTTCCGATAGCTGTAGCCTTCCTCTTTTATTTGGTCAGATATGTAATATTTTTCTCGATTAATACAATTTTCTAATACTCGGATGTTTCCTCCATCTATTACCTGAGAAATATGCGTTTTAAGATATTTACTTGCTGTCCATACAGCAGCAGCCTGCTGACCTAACTTTACAATCCGTTCTTTTGTCTTGTCATAATCTGTTCTAACTGTATCAAAGTCGTTATGTAAATGAAAAACAATTTTTATATTTGGAAATCTCTTTTTCAATCCAAAGAAAATCTGCAGATTATTTTCCACTACAATTAATTTATACTTTTGTCTGACTAGCAGAGGAATCACAACAGACATATAGTCAAAATGTTTTTTTATTCCCAATATTCTACAAGTACGATTGATAATTGAAAATGTAGCTCTAATCGGAAGAACATGTTGGTAATTATTAATTTGAATTAATTTGGTATTGTGATAATCCTTTATATTAAGTTCTGAGTCAGCTAATGTAT
>OJKA01000582.1_pt1 | contig 12340 bp, 7 predicted proteins | sample 1596451 | NCBI WGS metagenome assembly OJKA01 (sample SAMEA4350155, study PRJEB24818) | metagenome | biome: human; feature: gut; material: faeces | place: Denmark | collected 2013-09 | reverse complement strand
AATTATGGCAAGGTCCCTAACGCTATCAGCGCTATCTCTCATTATTTCAAGCGCCTCATCCGTATAGGTTTCCTTTACCGTTTTACAGGTTTTTACCTTATGGATTCTTCTCACCGGGCTTTTGACGATGTAATCTTCATCTTCCAGCCATGAAAAGAAACTTGATAAAATCCTACGAATATTGTCGATTGTGACTTTACTGGCGCCGCTTTTCTGCTGATACTCATCCAGGTACAGACGGATATCGTCTGTTGTTGCGCATTCCGGCGACTTGTTTACCGCTGCAATCACATTTCTAATTGTCGATTCATAATAACGAATCGTTTTATCTGAACATCCCTCGACACGCTTAGCAGCCAGAAATATTTGAATATAATCTGGCTGTTTTTTATCTTTTGAAGATGTCTCCGCATCAGGGATAATTATATTCAATGTTTTATGTAGCAGTTGCATCTGTGCCTCTGACAGATGCAACTGCATTACTTTTTCAATCTGTTCTATAATTTGTGTTTTCATGTTGGTTTTCCTTTCTTACCAACATCCTGCACCACTTAAATAAATTGTCTGCTCATCTGGAATTAATAATACGCTTCGATATAGTTGTAGGCTTTGTCAAAAACTTCCTTATCCTTGATTTTGTACTTAATCCAAACAACACTACGAAGTGCTTTCTTAACCTCGTTTTTACCTGTAGTAGTTTTCTGCCAGCCATCGAAGCGCACGATTTTAACAATTTCATCGATGTCATTAACAATTCTTTCTACAATAACAGGTGTCTTATCATTACGAAGGCCGTTGAAAAGTTCTGTGAGTGCCGCTTTACCTCTGTCGATTTCTTCTTCTGGTACAACTTCTTTTTCAGCTCTAGCAGCTTCTTTAGCAAGCTCTAACAGAAGTTTCAGGAACTCGATGCTTGTAATTAAGCCCTGTTCATGACGGTCACGAAGCTCTTCCAGCTTCTCACCAAGCTTCTTAAACTTAGGATCGTTACCATGCTTCTGAATTTTAGCAACCAGGTCAATTTCCACTTTCATAGTTGTCTTTTTAATATCCTTCTGCTTCTGGATAAATTCGTCGATAAGTGCTGCATCAAGAGTAAGAATATCTACGTCCTCATGAACCTCTCCAACTTTAATATGCTGGTGAACAAGTTCCAGAGTTTTTGCGCCAAGTGCGGCCCATACCAGTGCACCTCTGTTATCTGTAGGTTTTACAGACTCATAGACCTTACTAAGCCACACGTAATCATACTTGAATGCTTCCAAGAATGGATCCGGTGACAATGCATTCCATGCGCGGTTCAACACACGATAATCTGCTGCAAATTCATCCTTCGCTTTATTATTAGGTAAACATTCCTGAGCTGCCAGCAATCCTTCCCAACCTTCAACGGTACGGTCTACACCCATAAAGTAGCTCAAACACTTACGCATAAGAGCAGGAACCTGCTTTTTCACTTCTTCAATATTTGTGATAACTTTCTTCATGCCAGCTTCATCGAAATTCAGAGCTTTTGCAACGTTATCAAAAATACCGATATAGTCCACAATCAAACCGCTTGTTTTGCCTTCATCGTATGTACGGTTAACACGACAGATGGCCTGAAGTAAGTTGTGGTCCTTCATAGGTTTGTCAAGATACATAGCCTGAAGAATAGGAGCATCAAATCCTGTAAGCAACTTCGCTGTAACAATGACGAATTTAAGAGGATGGTCCTTATCGCGGAACTGGTCGAGAACCTTAGCTTCCTGGTCTCTGTTACGGCGATACTTCTTAAAACGGTCTTCCTTGTCATTATTTGTATGCATAACGATTGTTGATGCTTCTTCCGGTAACAGCTTGTCTAACTCTTCTTTATACATCAGACAACATTCACGGTCATAAACAACAACTTGTGCCTTATAACCATTAGGTTCAATTTTTGTTTTATAATGATTTACGATATGCTCGCAAACTTTTCTGATACGCTTGCGGTCATACATAATAGCCTTCATGGTAACATTTTTTGAGAGCTCGCCTTTATCTTCATCAGAAAGGCCATCTACCAGCTCATCGAATGCCTGATTGAGCGATTCCTTGTCAACGTGTAGGTCGATTGGCACAGGCTCAAAGTTAAGAGGAAGTGTAGCCTTATCTCTGATTGAGTCAGAGAAGGAATACTTACTCATATAACCACTCTTATCTTCAATAGCACCGAAAGTTTTGAACGTATTCTTATCAAGTCTGTTGATAGGTGTACCCGTAAGACCGAAGAAGAATGCATTAGGCAATGCAAGTCTCATTTTTTCGCCCAGGTCACCTTCCTGAGTACGATGAGCTTCGTCTACCATAAGGATAATGTTATCACGCATATTCAGTGCCTTTTCAACATCACCAAATCTAAAAATAGTAGTAATCGCAATCTTACGCATGTCCTGCTCAAAGAAGTTCATAAGTTCTTCCTTAGTAGCCAATGACTGTAAGTTTGGAATATCTGCTGCATTGAAGTCACCAGTAATCTGTGTTTCAAGGTCAATACGGTCATCGACAATTACAACAGTCGGATTCTGAAGTTCAGGTATCATACGAAGTTTCTGCGCTGCAAATACCATCAACAATGACTTACCAGAACCTTGGAAATGCCAAATAAGACCTTGCTTAATCTTATTTTCCTTTACACGTTCTACAATAAGGTTTGCTGCTTCATACTGCTGATATCTGCATATAATCTTAATCTTTCTATGCTTCTTGTCAGTAGAGAACAGGGTAAAGAACTGCATGATATCCATTACCTTTTCTGGAGTAAGCATATCTGCAATGCTAATACGAACATCAGCTAGGCTTCCTTCCGCCTTATGGTCAGGAGTATGCCAAGGGCCCCATTTAGTAAGAGGCATATTTACAGAACCGTATCTGTAGCATTTACCTTCTGATGCAAAGTTAAAAACGTTAGGTACGAACATTTCTGGGATAGATTTCTCGTATCCTGCGATATCCTGTGCTCCGTCCAGCCAGGAAATGGCGTTACGAACCGGTGTCTTAAGCTCACCAATTGCAACAGGGAAACCGTTAATCAACAAGACAATATCCAGTCTCTTACCATTTTCCACAGAAGGATATACCCACTGGTTAGTAACTACATATTCATTCTTTGCGAGCTCTTCTTTTGTCATCGTACCAAAAAAGGAAATAGAAGTTGATCTTCCGTCCTCGCCAAAAGGATATGAGTTTTCTTCAAACAGCTTCTTCTTAAATGCTTCATTCTGTGCGACAAGATTGTCACTAGGGAATGGCTGCAGCATGGCACGAAGCTTATAAATCACTTCGTCTGCTCTTGAAGGATCTTCTGCAATTTCAGGATTCAATCTAATCAAAGCATCCTTCACCATTGGCTCTACGATGACATCTGTCATATCACGTGAAAGTTCTTCTGCGGGAATATACTTCCAACCATTCTTTTTTAGTGAATCAATAAACAACTGTTCCACTGTGTTGTCTTCATTAAACTGTGACATATAATTTCTCCTTTCCGCTAGTTAAGTTCCTGCTGTATTAAGGACTTGATGAGAACATCCACGCCCTCAATAGCTTGTTTCAGTTCAAATTTTGATTTATCGCTCTGTCTATAAAACGTTTCAAATTCATTTTGAAGCTCAATAGGCGGAAGCGTTATAGGATAATCTTTCAAATAGCTTATCGGAACTCTTAACTGGCCTCCAGTACCGGTCATTACCTTACGAGCATTAATTCTGAATGCTTCAAACATTGTAATAATATACAGCCAGTAAGAATTTGACTTTTGCGGAATAGGTCTCAGCACATGAAACTCTGTAGAACCTGCACCGATTCCATTTGAAAGCCCCTCTGCAACAGCACCTTTACCGTTTTCCATACAAGGTGTAATCTTTGCAAAAAGAACATCTTTTTCTGCAAAATACGTGAATCCCTTCTTAACCTCTGAATAGGGACGAATAACCTTCGTATCCATATGTCCGTCCTCACTCACTGAAGGCATAGCCAAGAAAGAAACCTCTAATTCATCATCAATACCCTGAGCTCTTCTAGGATTCAATTCACAACATTCACCAAGCGTTGTCAGGCCCCATCCTCTATCATCGTATCCAGGTCGTCCAAACATCTCGATAAATTGCGATTTCACGAGTTCATCTGTCTGTTTAAGCAGTTTCTGGTAAGACTTCTTTACATCAACCATTGCCCATAATGTGTCTGCAAACTGCTCCAAATTCTCCTCTGGCAAATCAAACTCATACTTTTTTAGCACCTTCGGAGACAATCTTTTTGACATTGTCCCATCAGAATGTTGATCCGCATAATTCCAAAAATCGTCAGTATTTAAAATGAATGGTAAAATTCTTCCTATTGTTTCATCCTTCGGTCTTAACACAATAGAGTCTCCAGATGTCAAACCATCAAAATATACCACAGAGGCTCTTTTTAAATAAACATTTCTTCTCGCAACAAGGATATCTCCTGATTTAAATACCTTCATAGCGGAATTTAAGTTTGATGTTGAGCCATAGTTTTCGATTTCCACTTCACCGGAAACATAATGCTCCAATCCTACAAAACGTTCGTAGGAGGAATTCGAAGGATTGTTTTCTCTTTCAGATATTTCAGTTACAATATCTCCTAATACATAATGTACCATTATTATTTCCTCCCTTCTCTTAACTGGTCTAACAAATCAAGCTCCTTATGAAGGCTGCTGCTATTAGTAAACCAAGCTTCCAATGCATCATCAAAATCTGGTAAATCGCTGTTATTGTCTGAACTTCTAACATACAATGCGATACTAAGCTTACCTTGATGTTCTTTTATTGTTTTTGTGTCTGCAACGGCTGAAAATCCATCAACCTCGGCAAAGTCAAAGTACGTATTTGCAATTTTATCAATATGGTCCTGCTCAAGGTAACTTTGAGCATTCCTTCTGGTTACCTCATGCTTTGCGTTAATGAATAAAACCTTTCCGCGTCTATTTGCAGGCTTATTAGCCCTGCATATAACGATACATGCTTCCATTGGTGAATTGTAAAAGAGGTTTTTCCCGATTCCGATTACACATTCAACTAAATCAGTATCGACCAGATTTTTTCTCATCTCAGTTTCCTCATTTCTAAAAAGAATACCATGAGGGAACAAGATTGCACATCGTCCAGTCTTTGGATCCATCGACTTGAGGATATGCTGGAAAAATGCATAGTCAGCACGATTCTGAGGTGGTACACCTAAGAAATTGCGCCCATACTTATCGCTCTCAAAAGCTGTTCTATCCCACTGCTTGATAGAGTAAGGTGGATTTGCCAGAACGATATCAAACTGCTGCAGTTTAGCACGGTCTGTAAAGGCCGGAACTTTAAGTGTGTCAGCATTTACGATTTCAAAATCCTGCACACCATGAAGAAGTAAATTCATTCTCGCAATTGCGGATGTAAGAGTTACAATCTCCTGACCGTAAATCGAAAGGTTTCGCCACTCCTTTTCCTGCTGCTTAAGGTAAGCTACTGCAGAAATCAGCATACCGGCGCTACCACACGTTGGATCGTAGATAGATTCTCCAGGCTGTGGTTTCAACATCTCTGTCATAAGATTTACTACGGTACGGTTAGTATAGAATTCCTGTGCAGTATGGCCACTGTCATCAGCAAACTGCTTGATGAGGTATTCATATCCCTGACCAAGCTCATCTGCCGGGCAGTTCTCAATAGAAAGAGTCTTAGAACTAAAGTGCTCCATCAAGTCCTTTAATAGTCTGTCAGGCAAACGGTTTTTATTTGTCCATGAAGCATCTCCAAAAATGCCCTGAAGCTTCTCTGGATTAGCTACTTCAATTGCGTGAAAAGCTTCTTTGATTGCCTTACCAACATCTTGCGATACGTTACGCACGTCATTCCAATGCGCGCCATCCGGAATCATGAACTGGTGGTTTTCCTCCCAGTCTAGTGCCTCTTCACCGTATTCTTTTCTAACTTTTTCGCATTCCTCATCATATACGTCACTCAGACGTTTGAAGAATAACAGGGGAAAGATGTACTGCTTATACGCGCCTGCATCCACATGTGTACGAAGCAAAACAGCAGAACCCCAGAGGTATTTTTCTAGTTCATCTATTGTAATCTTATTACTCATTTATATAGCCTCCTTCAATCAAAAGTTCCTTAAGTCTTGCTTCAGCTTGATTTACATTCTGAACTGCTTCATAATATTGAGCTCTTACTACTTCTGGAGAAACAACCTCCTGTTTCTTTTTCTCAATATACGTATTAACCGCTAATGTATTTCCTGCAGCATCCAGATCCGCAATAGAAACAATCTTACATTTTTCAACTACATCCTTATAATCCTGATAGAGTTTGAATACTTCCTGAATATCCTTTTCTTCCATAACATTCTGAGCTCGCTGTGGTGTATAAATCTTAGTAGCATCAATCAAGCAAACCTTACCTTTGTGTTCTGGTTTCTTATGATTATTAAGGAAGATGATACAAGCAGATACGCCGGTTCCATAGAACACGCCACCTGCAAGAGCCACAACTGCTTCAATCAAATCGCTCTTAATAAGCTGCTCACGAATATCTCCTTCTTTACCACTATGAAAGAGAACACCCTGCGGAAGAACAACAGCAACCTTACCTTCCATTGGCTTCATAGATTTAATCATGTGCTGCAACCACCCATAGTCAGCATTTGAATCCGAAGGACAGCCCCACATGTTACGACCATATTTATCTGATTCAAAGCTGTCGGCGCCCCACTTTTCCTGACCAAATGGAGGATTTGCCAAAACACAATTAAACTTCTGTATCTGGCCCTTTTCAATAAAACGAGGATTTCTAAGTGTATCTCCTTGAGCCACTTTAAAATCTTTAGCTCCGTGAAGGAACAAGTTCATTCTTGCAATCGCTGATGTAGAGAGGTTATTTTCCTGTCCATAAATCTTACCATAGGTTGTCTGTTTATCATCAATATGTCTAATAGCTTCAATGAGCATACCACCCGTACCACAGGCCGGATCATATACTGTGTCGCCAGGCTTCGGATCCATCAGCATAACCATCAACTTAACGATTGTTCTAGGCGTGTAGTACTCACCAGCGTTCTTCTTTGAAAGGTCTGCAAACTTCTTGATGAGATATTCATAAGCATCGCCCATAACATCCGCACTGTAATTTTTATTACCAACTTTCAGACTGGACATGTGCTCAATAAGGTCTTTCAATCTTTCATCTGTCAGCTTTGTTTTATCTGTCCATGTAACATCATCGAAGCTGGAGAATACACCACTAAGAGTTTCTGGATTGGCACGCTCAATGCCATTCATAGCCTTAACAATTATCTTTCCAACATCCTGACTAGCATTTCTCAAGTCAATCCAATGGCAACCTTCTGGAATTATAAAGCTATGATTTTCATCAAAAGCTGCAAATTCCTCATCACCACCGGAAGCTTCCAATGCATCCTGGGTTTCTTCATCGTACACGTCACTGATTCTCTTAAAGAACAAGATTGGTGTAACGTAATCCTTAAACTCATCCTGGTTGATAGGGCCTCTCAAAATATTGCAAGCCTCATACAGATGAGCAAATAATTTTTTACTTGTTGTTTCCTCGTTTTCAGGGATGGAATCTTTCAATTCCTGATCTGCTATTTCTGTAGCCGATTGAATCATAGAACCACGACCTCCTGTCTTTACCTTCTTATCCGCTGAACGCTTAATGCTTACACTAACATCATCGCGTTTCTTTTCCATAACTGGCGGATATTTATTTTCAAATAAGATTAACAACCGCATCAACTTCTGGTCTAAGAAGGTGAGTGCATGTTTTCTAATGTCTGTAGGTATTCCATAGTACGCTTCTGCAATACCACCGCAGATAGCAGCCAATGTATCACTGTCACCACCGATAGAGATAGCATTTCTTATTGCATCCTCAAATCCTGTTGACTCAAAAAATGCTTGTAGCGCTTGAGGAACTGTGTCCTGGCATGTTTCATTGAAATCATATGTATCCCTGATTTCATCAAGTGTGAAATTCATAGGATAATAATTCTTATCAATGTAATCTCTGATTTCTAACATGCTGCTGCCGGTCTTGGCCATGTAGATAGCAACCGCTGTAGCTTCTGCACCCTTTATTCCTTCCGGATGGTTGTGGGTTACCTCTGTAACCAATTTAGAAATTTTCTTTGCTTCTTCTAAGCTCTCTGCCGCAAAACCTGCTGCACTAACTCTCATTGCAGCACCGTTACCATAGCTATTATATGGCTGAGGATTATCTGAGAACATCCAGCGATAAAAACCACCGGTATAACCACAGTTCGGATAATTTCTTCCGACACTCTGCATACACTCAACTGCATTTTTCGACAAATCACTATAGTCCGGTTTACTTACCAAGATTGCCTGTGCAACCGCCAAACTCATAATACTGTCATCTGTGAGAAAACACTTATAAGTAAGGAAATCAAAATCCTTGCTTCTATTGTTATTCCATCCAAAACGAGACCCTACGATGTCACCGATAATAGCTCCTAACATTTAATCACCTTATATCCTTCCTTGAAGCCTTGCCAAAGTAGACGACCATCTGTTTTCCGCAGCTTGGATTGCCTTCTTATAAGCTTCGAGTTCTTTTTCGTATTCTTCAGCTATAGATTTCTGTTCCTCGATAGAAGGAAGTGGAATTTCAATGTTATTTAATTCCTTATAGCTGATGTTCATTACTGCAGTGCCTTGTTGTCTGGTTACCAGCATTTTTCTGCCAAGCGGACTATCGAAGAACAGCTTTAAAAATATAGTAGACAAACTTTCATCCGTAGACCTAATCACAATTACATTTGAAGATGCAATGCATGGATAAGGCTGCTCTTTGAAGATTGCTACTCGTATCGCTGTACCTCTTGCCGGGATGAGCAAATCGCCGTTCTGTAGCAGATAGTTCGTAACTTTTCTTTCTTCCTCTTCTAAATGGTCCAAAGAAGAATAATCGATTTCGTAATCACCGATGTTCGAGATATTTACTATACCAATATTTCCATGAGCGTCTTTTTTATTAACCGCTTTGCCTCTAAAGATAGAAGCTACAGTTCCCAGCTCCTGCTTCTTCACATTTGATTCCTGGAACTTAATCCAATCTTCATCCTGGGACTCAAAAATTCTATCGATATTCCAGTCTCCCATGTCGTACAGCTCATCTTCCAGAACGAAAGTGTCGTCTTGAACGATAAGTTTATTCAAACCATCTCTTCTTGGATTTTCTGTATCGGTAACATATCTCTTAATAACCACTTCATCGGTTCGTCCAGTTGTGATTGTAAGCAGATATGTTTTAACTCCGGTATTCTCGAAGATACCTGCTGGCAAATCTGCGATTTCCTTTAAACAGTACATTGATTGAATAAAATGACGAAGTTCTCTAACGTTGCCACCACCGAATGTAATTCTAGCAGGGAGGACGATGGACAATATACCTTCACTTCTTAAATGCAGTGCCAAGTTTTCTGCCGCAATCATGTCGTATTCTCTGCAGATGAAATTTCCATTTTCTTCCGCTTTATCTCTGACACCAAACACCGGAACAGCAAGTATTAAATCAAACTGCTCTGATGAAAACTCATATTCATAGATACTTGTCTGTTTTACATCGACCATATCATTGTCGCTGAACATTTCTGAAAGAACCTTATAATAAAACGGATCCATAGAAGTCAAAGTAAAATGAGAGTCGCTATGTGTATTCACCAGACGTTCCAAACAAGGCGAGAATTTTTCTGCTTCTGGAATAAGAACTTCCTGGAAGCCATCTATAAAATTCTTTTCCATCTCATCTACTAACGCTTCCGGAACTCTGAACTTAGCTCGTCTGTCACCGTATTCAATAATGTCGGTCCAAGTAACAGCCTCAAATCCTATGAGCGTTCTGTAAACGTCTAAGAATTTGTTTACATCAGGGAATGGATTGTTTACTTCAAAATCATTCGCAACCTGTCTCATGATATGGTACAAATCATCATCGCCAAGCTCGTTGATGGATTGCTCTTGTATATCTATTACTTTTTTAAGCACTGCTAATGTGCTTTCATATTCGCTCGGTGTATTAGTTCCTCTTATAGCGTTAAAAAAGGAATACAATCTATCAATTCTATCTTTATCCTTGTTCATACATTATACCTCCTTAAAAAGATAGACTCCTGTACTTTCTAACGATAGTATATCACCGGCTTTATTTCTTGTCAATACTTTTTGGTATTTGAATACCAAAGCATTGTTTTAAACCAAATCTATGGTCCAAGGTAGGGTTCAAAGGGTTCATTTTTGCTGTTGTCAAAATCGTAGTGTCAACCTTACCCAGTGGACCAGTTTCCACTAATGCTTTTTACAACAAATAAATAAAGGCTTATCCAGGACCAAACCTACCGTTTAACGATAGGCCCTGAATAAGCCTTATAAATCAATAATTTTTATTCTGTTAAAGATTCACTTTTGACATCAACACCACACTCTCCACATGGCTAGTATGAGGGAACATGTCAACCGGATACATTACCTCACCACGATAGCCAATTTTTGCAAAATACTTGATGTCCCTTACCTGAGTACTTGGATCACAAGAAATATAAACAACTTGTTTAGGATTCAAGATTTTTACAGCATCCATAAATTCCTGCGTACTGCCACTGCGTGGGGGATCCATAATTACACAATCAACTTTTTGCTTCTGTTTAGCTAATTTAATCATAAAAGCAGAAGCATCATCATTAATAAATTTAATATTTTCAATCTTATTCATTTTAGCATTATTGATGGCATCTTTAACTGCATCTTTATTTAATTCCACACCAGTAACTTCCTTAGTTCTATTAGCTACAATCATTCCAATTGTCCCAATTCCACAATAAGCATCTATAATTCTTTCTTGACCTGTTAAATTCAATAAATCTAGAGCTTTAGAATACAGTAATTCACACTGTTGATGATTAATTTGATAAAATGATTTTGGCGAAATCTTAAACTTCAAACCACACAATTCATCAACTATAAATCCCTTACCATAAAGAATCTTTTCTTCATTACCTAAAACCACACTCGTTTTACGTTTATTTACATTTAATACAACCGTCTTAATACTTGGAAAATTTTTAATCAACTCATTACAAAAATTTTTGGATCCTTTAAATACATTATCATTGCAAACTAGTACTACCATTGTCTGATCAGTAACAAGAGCACGTCGAATTAATACATGACGCAATAATCCGCGATTACGATTTTCATCATAAATACTAACTCGATATCGTTTTAATAAGCTTTGAATCTTCTTAATAATCATATCACTGAGTTCTTCATGAAGAAGACAACGATCATAAGGAATAATCTTATGACTATCCTCTTCATAAAAGCCAAATTCATATCTATGATTAAAAGCAACAATTATTTTATTACGGTATTCATAAGGATGCCCCATGCCAATAGTATCCTTGACTTCATACATGTCTAATTTATTATCTTTTAACAGCTTCTTACAATAATCTGTTTTAATCTTTAATTGTCTCTGGTAATCAGTATTAATGTATTTACAGCTACCACATTTCTTCTCTATTAAACATTTCATTTTATCACCTAGCAACAGTATAACATAACTAAAGCAAAATACTAATCAATTCCTTCTCTCATTATTATTTCTTCATAAATAAAAACAAGGTATAGTTTGTTACCAAACTATACCTACTATTAATCTTCAGATATCTCTTCTTCAATGTGCCCCACTACTTGAAATGACTTATCAGTATACTGCATAATTTCAAATTTATTACCATCAGGATCATGCACCCACATTTGATAGGTATGTGATGGACCTTTAGAAATAGGTGTATCTATTGCAACTCCACATTCAACTAGTTCTCGATAAGTTTTTTCTATATCCTCAACCAATAACGCAAAGTGTGAATACCCCAGCCTCTGGTTCCACTCATCATGTGGCGCTTGTCCTTCATCCTTTGGAAATAGTTCAATAAACTGTCCAGGGGCAATTTCAATATAAACAATGATAATTCTGTTTGGATCAACTTCAGCTACTTCACTATATTTACCACGATTTAGTCCTTTATAAAGTCCCGCCCTTGTTACAATTTTAACTTTTAATCCTAACTTATTTTCATAAAAGTCTCTCATCACATCCATTTGATCAGTGAAAAAAGATACATGCATCAAGCTTTTAAATTCCATTTGTCTTCTCCTTTAATTATCATTTGTAAATACTATTTTTTCTTGATTTCTTGCCTCATTCATGACTTTAGCTACTATTAAACTTAATTCCAGCATCTTTTTAGCAAAATCATAATC
>OJKA01000573.1_pt1 | contig 12473 bp, 12 predicted proteins | sample 1596451 | NCBI WGS metagenome assembly OJKA01 (sample SAMEA4350155, study PRJEB24818) | metagenome | biome: human; feature: gut; material: faeces | place: Denmark | collected 2013-09 | reverse complement strand
GTACAATGAAGTCTACTAAGCCCGCACAGCACAAGCTCTGCGGGCTTTTTTACGTCTATTGTCGTCCAGTGAGAATTGCTGAGAACTATCACTTATGGCACCCTGAATGGGACCCACTGAAAAGGGTCCAAAAACCGAGGGTCCCAAAATGGCAAAAATCGCTAAGAAGCTTACTGACACTGAAATCAAAAGCACCAAGCCAACCGACAAAGAAATCAACTTGTTTGACGGTGATGGTTTGATCCTACGAATAGCTCCCCTCTCGAAAGGAGGAAAGAAGAATTGGTATTTCAGGTATGCAGTGCCGGTGAGCAAGAAAAGGACCAAAATGAGCCTTGGGACCTACCCTCACCTCACACTGGCAAGAGCAAGAGCCTTGCGAGAAGAATACCTTTCCTTGCTTGCCAATGGTATAGATCCACAAGTTCATAACACCCAGAAAGCCAATGCCCTGAAAGATGCCACGGAACACACATTTCAAGCAGTAGCCAAGAAGTGGCTTGATGAGAAAGTAAAAACGTCAGGCATCTCCCAGGATCATGCTAACGACATCTGGAGAAGTCTAGAGAGAAATATCTTTCCAACGTTGGGTGATACCCCCATTAAGGAGATTCGCCCTAAAATGCTTAAACAGCATTTAGAACCCATAGAAAAACGAGGTGTCCTTGAAACACTTCGTCGCATCATATCCCGCCTGAATGAAATTTTCCGCTATGCAGCAACAGAAGAACTCATAGAATTCAACCCGGCAGACAATCTTGCCCAGAGATTTAGTAAGCCGAAGAAACAGAACATGCCAGCCCTGCCCCCAAGTGAACTGCCCCGCTTCCTAATAGTGTTAAACAATGCCTCAGTTCGTTTGGAGACAAGATTGCTGATTGAATGGCAATTGCTGACCTGGGTTCGTCCAGGGGAAGCCGTACGTGCAAGATGGGCTGATATAGATACTGACAACTCAATGTGGAACATCCCGGCTGAGTTTATGAAAATGAAGAAGCCTCACAAAGTTCCACTAAGCAAAGAAGCTTTGAGAGTCCTAGAAACAATAAAAGCCATCAGTGGGCACAGAGAGTGGGTTTTCCCCAGTATCAAAGCTCCACTCAATCATATGCATGAACAAACAGCGAATGCGGCCATAATCCGTATGGGGTTTGGTGGAGAGCTTGTAGCCCATGGAATGAGATCTATTGCACGAACGGCCGCAGAGGAGTCGGGTAAGTTCAGGACAGATGTCTTAGAAGCGGCCCTTGCTCACTCGAAGAAAGATGAAATAATTGCCGCATATAATCGCGCAGATTATCTCGCAGAACGAGTGGTTCTCATGCAGTGGTGGAGTGACTATATTCAGGCTCAAAAGCTTAAAGCGATTGCGGCCTAAGTCGCCCCGCTATAAGCATCCCGGCACGCCGTTATACTTTTGATCTAAATCATATTTTTATTCTTATTAAAGAGCTTTTCATTGATTCTTAGAGTTATGTAGCCATAAAGAGATGAGAACTGGAGGCGACAAGTTCCACTTATGGGAACATTGTATTGACATTCAGAATCACCACACTTATTCTGGTTCCCAAATGGAGAACATCAATGCGACTAATCGGCAAGCAAAGGCTTCAAGTGCTAAGTGGTACTAACCCTGAAACGGATGTTTGGCTTTCCGCTTGGGTTGCAGAGCTCACTAACGCTTACTGGAAAGATCCTAAGGGAGTTTTAGATGCTTTCCCCAGAGCACAGCAGATCGATAATTTATGCTATGTGTTCTTTGTTCGAGGCATTAAATCGCAGGGCATAAAAGTAACATTTCAGTTTGAAAGGAGCATTGCGGTGATTAACCAGGTGGTATCTAAATGAGTAAACTTACTGAAGTTCGGGTTATTCGAACTGAAGAACAATATCATGCGGCCCTTTCAGAAGTTGAGAGATTACTCAGATTGGATCTTCCTGCAGGATCTGAAGAATCAGAACGTCTTGATTTACTTACGGTTGTTATTGAAAATTATGAAAATGCTAACTATCCAGTAACACCGGTAGATCCAATCGAGGCAATCAAATTCCGAATGGACGAACAGGGCTTACGCCAAGCGGATCTGACCCCATATATTGGAACAAAAAGTCGTGTATCAGAGGTGTTATCGGGAAAACGTCCTTTAACCGTTGCTATGATCAAAGCCTTATCAATAGGTTTAGGTATGTCTCCTCAAACGTTATTGGGCTTAGAAACAGAAACTGGATATGCAAATCGTTCTCCAGTTGAGGAAGTTAATTGGTCAAAATTTCCTATAAAAGAAATGCTTTCTAAAGGTTGGATAGAAAACATTGTCTCGCAAACAAAAACGACAACAGAAGAAAAAGTCAAAAATTTCATTGAGGGTTTAGGTGCGAATTTTTCTACAGCAGCCTTCAAGCGAACACTTAACGGAGAGTCTTACTCACCTACAACTGTTTATAAATTACATGCATGGATTGCAAGAGTAGTCCAGAAAGCCAGGGAAAAAAAACTCGCAACTAAATTTAAGCAAGATTGCATAACTAAAGATTTTTTAAAAGAGGTCGCACATTTAAGTTGGTCCGAATATGGGCCTCTATTAGCAGTGGAGTTCTTAGAAAAAAATGGGATTTGTGTGATCATTGAACCTTGTCTGACTGGGACTGCTGTTGATGGGGCTGCTCTGAGGGATATTGACGGTAGACCAATTATTGCACTCACTTTACGACAAGATCGTTTGGATAATTTCTGGTTTACACTTTTACATGAGTTAGTCCATATCTGGAAACATGCAGATTCTACTAATACATTTATCGATGACATTGAAACACTCAAGAATAGTACAGACAAAATGGAAGCAGAGGCTAATCGAATAGCCAGAGATACTCTCATTCCTCGCGTCATTTGGAAACGGAGTTCAGCTTACTTAAACCCCAGCACAATCACGATAGATGAGCTTTCAAGAGAATTAAGAATTCATCCTGCAATAATAGCAGGAAGAATTAGAAGAGAAACTGGAAAATACAATCAATTTTCTGATTTAGTTGGTCAAGGTGAAGTAAGAAAGCATTTCCCTAATCATATTTGGTAGATGAGGTGTCTATATGTACCCTAAATATATGCCGATTTTAAAAGCTAAGAAAGGTGAGTTAGATGCCATTAAGTCTATGCTTCCTTATCCCCACGTTATGAGGGACATGCTTCCGGTTTTTGAAATCCCATATCTGTCGAAAAAGCAGAGAACAAATAAAAAATACTCTAACATAGGTAATCCAATTGAGTTTTTTCTAAACAATACAATTAAAACATTGTCCGAAAGGATGCAAAATCTCCCCATGGGGATTGATATAAGCAGATGGCCTCCAAACTCTTCTCTTGAAACAGGAGAGCATATTTTGAGTCATCTCACCAGTGCCTTAAGAAATTCTGGGTGCAATATCATTCCTGTCGTCGGTTATGACCGATGGGAAGATGATGAGTATGCAACTACTTTGCAACAATTAGGTACAAGCTATACTGACTTTGTAATTCGGTTAAACTCCTTTGCTTTTGAAGATATGATCGAAGAGGAACCGTTTATTGAAACAATAGAAGGCATTTTAACCTCGCTGGGTGCAATGCCAGAAAATTGCTCGGTAATGATAGATTTAGAAGATATAACTAAAACATCCATAGTTGACCTAAATGAAACAGTACAGAGAGCACTGGATTCATTATACAAGTATAATTTTAAATTTATTTCAATTGCAGGAAGTTCAATAACAAGTGATATTAATGGAATGGTTCCTACCCACAATTCAGAAGGTATAGTTATCCGTAAAGAAGCTAAGGTATGGAAAGCATTCAAAAAATTCCAACCTAATTTAAATATAGTATTTGGGGATTATGGTATCGTTAATCCCTCTATCGGAGATGACATCATTGCACCTGATGCTAATGGTAAGATTAGATATACTATAGACGATAGCCTTTTCGTTGTAAGAGGCTATTCTCGTGCTACCGGTAAAAAAGGAGCACAAATGCAAGATTTGTGTAAGATACTGGTTTCATCCCCCCATTATAAAGGTGAAAAATTTAGCTGGGGTGATAAAAAGATTTATGAATGTGCCAATGAGGAATTTGTTGGTAATACCACGAATTGGGTATCAATAGATACTACACATCATGTAACTCATATAGTTGCAGAAGTTAGAGAGTTCGAATTGATTCTTCAACATCAAAGAGACTATCAAAAGCAAAAACAGAACTAACTACAAAGCAAATTTCCATTCATAATTAATTCACTGAAGTAATTTTAGTAGTCAAATCTTCAGTGAATTAATTTATGATTTTAGAATTTTTTAGAAATTTCATACTGTTCTATTAATGATAAGTTTTTATTATTTATAATAATAGAACTGAAGAACATTTTCAACCTTCAAAAATCTGAGTTCAGAAAGCATTATCAATTAAATATGTTATAATTTAATATCTCATGCCTGATTTGGTAAGAGAATCGGTGTTATATAACAATAGGAAAAAATATGCCATATACTATCAATAATACTATTTATGCTACAAAGAAAGATATAATCAGTCAGGCACAAAGCATTTTAAACAAAACCAAAGACCATCAAGAAGTGAGCATTAGTGATTATAATTTTTTGATCGAATTATTTAAAAACCACGATGAGTGGGAAGAAAAAAGTAAGAATGAATGTATAGGAATCACAGCAGGTAGATCACTACACGGCACCAGATGTTTTTATTTGAAAACAAAAACTGGATTAGAGGACATTTCTTTTCATTATGCTATTAAATGCCTCAAAAAATAACCAATGTGTACTTGTTTGTTAAGTCACTCGAAGTCCATCAAAAGCTAATCATTTTATATATTTCTTTGCATTATTAGCAATGCGAATGTCTTTCGTTGAGTTCCTAAGATGAACTTCCACCTCTTCTTTTGAAGAAAGATGTTCTGGCATAATCATTATGTCATTAAACTGCAAATTTAGTTGTGGCATACAAAAGAAGAAATGAAATAAAAACTCAGGAATTAAAAAAATATAATGGTAACAATTATCAGAATCAATTTTGAATGGAGTTGTGGCAATGGGAAAAAAATCACTGTCGTTAACATGAATGATTAATGGCACAGAATAATCAGATTCGCGTAGAAGATATTTTCTAATCTTAATTAACTCTTTCCTTACTATGCGAGGCACTCTCTCGCACACTATATTTCTAAATAAATTCAATATAGCAAAATATTTAATTGCAGAGACTTTTTCATCTGTAAAATAAAGAATGTCTTGACCATTTAATTTGCTACAGAGTTCCTTTTGATATGCTAATATTTTTTTCTGCCTCACATCTGTTCTTTGCAGTTCACGAATAATTTTCGCCATCGCAGTTTCTTTTTCAGAAAATAACTCTTCACATGCTGAACAAAGGAGAATTTGTTTTTCTTGACGTGTTGATTTCTGTAGAAGACCTAAACGGCTATCAACAATCATTGGAGAACAATCGTTTATTTTCTCATATGGCTGACATTCGCGAATAATTTTATAAACAAACTTAGAAATCAAATGGCTCTGGACAAGTTCTTTATTTTTACGGCAAAGTGGACATTTGTTAATTTTCAGCATTAATTACACCAAACGTATAATGAAAAATCTAATACATGTTAGTATGCACACGTACTATGGACAAAGCGCGAACCGACAACTTTCTGGCTTAAAGAGTTATGACTATATGCTAGACAACTGGCATAAAGAATAATAATGTATGTTAGATATGCTTTAATACGTCAACAGTAACACATTAAAGCACATAAAATCAACAAGTTATGGTGAGATATGGAAATTAATGAATTCATAGCAAAGTATCGAAATCATCCAGTGCTCTTCATCGGAACTGGGTTTAGCTTGCGATATCTCTCTAATTCCTATGATTGGAATGGCTTACTCTCACATATTTGTTTCGAACTCACTGGTGATAAAGAAACATATCTTGATATTAAATCAAAATGTCAAATCAATGGTGAATATAAATATGATAAAATTGCCAGTGATATAGAAAGAAAATTCAATGAAACTTTGTCTAACGATAGAAATGGAAAGTTTAAAGAAATAAATGATATTTTCTATAAAGAGATGGATAAGGGAATTAATTTAAGTAGATTTAAAATATATATTACTCAGCTATTATCAACTGTAGAATTAAAAGAAGAAAAAAGCGAAGAGATAGCTGAACTCATTAAGATGAGGAAAAATATCGGATCAATCATCACAACGAACTATGATTTATTGATTGAGCAACTCTTTGAATTTGAACCACTAATAGGCAATAGCATACTTTTAAGTAATCCTTATGGTTCTGTCTATAAAATACATGGTTGTGTGTCAGCCCCTTACGAACTAACGATTACAGAACAAGATTATGACTATTTCGATAACAAATATGAACTAATTAGAGCACAATTACTCTCACTATTTATTCATAATCCTGTTATCTTTATTGGATACAGCATAAGTGACAGAAACATACAGCAAATTCTAAAGACTATTTTTTCCTATGTACCTACTAACTCAGATATAGCCAATAAAATTAGAAGTAATTTTTTACTTGTGGAATATGAAAAAGATTCACGATCTACCACCATATCTGAACACGATATATACATAGGGAATGCTACCACTATAAGAATAAATAAAATCAAGACTGACGATTACGCTTCTATATATAAAAGTTTATCAGACTTAATATTACCAGTTTCAGCAATGGATATTAGGAAAGTTCAAAAAGTCTGGAATGAAATAAAAAGCGGTGGTGAAATTGAGGTAAAAATCACAGAAGATTTAGACCAGTTAAAAAATGGACAAATGGTATTAGCCGTAGGTTCTCATAAACGAGTCAAGTATGAGTTCCAAACGAAGCCTGAAATGATGCAAGATTATTTCAAGATCGTAGAGGAAGCAAATAAGCAATTAATTATATTGTTAAATAAACAGAAAATACAAAGTTCCCAATTCTTTCCTATTTTCGCATTCAGTGAAATTTGCCCTGAATTAGACAATATTGAATTATACAAAGATCAACAAAGAAGAAAGCTTGCAGATCATTTTGAAAGAACCTCCGCTAATAATTGCAACAATACTCACAATACCATTTCAGAAATAATTGAAGACAGGACATTATCTTTTTCAAAAAAAGATGATTGTATCTTCCACAGTTATTATCAAAATAAAATAGCAACTGAAGATGTCAAGAATTTTTTATTGGCATTCCAAGATAAAAATAGCACTGCATATAGAAGATTATTGTGTTTATATGATTATAAAAACAATACGGATTAAAATAAGGTAATTTACATATGGTGAATAAAATAAATGCTTATGCTGTTTTTGATGGTGGTGGCGTTAAAGGTATAGCCTTTGCTGGTGCATTAAAAGCAGTACGCAATTCAAATATTGAGTTCGTAGGTTATGCAGGAGCATCAGCAGGAGCCATCATAGCTTATTTATCTTCAATTGGTTACACAGGCGATGAAATATTTGAAAAAATTCAATCAATTGATTTTATCGGTTTGCTAGACCAACCTGTAGCGGATGAGCTTAAAATAGTAAAAGATGTTGTTGTAAAAAGAAAAGAGATTGGCTGGATCAAGAAAAAACCGAATTTTTTTAAAGTAGTCAATCAATTAAGAAAATTATATTATTGTGTTCCAAAAAAGAACAGAAAGATTTTTGATGATGCTCTTAACCGTTTATTTGACAACAATGGTTTTTATAAAAAAAACAAACTTGAGCAGCTTTTAAAGGATTACTCCAAAGAAAAACTATCACTTAGTGATACCTCAGATGCTACATTTTTAAGCTTTTCCACCCACTTTATAAGTACAAATATTGATTTAAGAATCATTGCAACTGACATTACATCTGGTAATGCCGTTGAATTCTCACATAAAAAAACTCCTGATTGTTGTGTCATCCAAGCATTATTAGCATCTGCTTCATACCCCATCGTGTTTGAACCAAGCATTTTCAATGATAATTATATGGCTGACGGTGGTTTATCATGTAACCTACCGACTTATCTGTTTCATAGAGACTCTTTTAAGAGACTACCAATTTTTGCTTTTGATTTAGTTTCTAAATCATCAAAAGGAATTTTTAAGAATAAAACTAATTTTTATGAACATATCAACTCCTTAATTAACTCTTCACTGGATGCTAGTACCAATATTATTTCAGATGTTTCTGGCGGGATAGCAATACCAATAAGAGTTCCAAACACGATTAAAGCTACTGATTTCGATTTAACAGATAAAAAAATGTTAAATCTATTCAATCGTGGTGAAAAATTCACAAAATATTTTTTGAATAATACCAAGTTAATGTCTTTTTTAGACCCCACACAAGATGAGCACAGCATAGCCCGGCTTCTCTATGGTAAGCTTGATCCAATGCTTGAGTTTTTGATCGCATACCTACCTGAAAAAGAGGAGGTAGTTAAAATATGGCTTTACACAACAATTAATCATAATGCCAGTAAACTCGTCTCGTTTGCAAAAACAACAAATATAGAATCCGATGTAGAAACTAAAGATCACATTTTAGATCTGAATCATGATGGCAAAATAGATACTGAACTTAGTTGTGTTAGATGTTGGAAAACAAGCAACACAACAATATGTTATGATCAAAGCAAAGGTAAAACTTATATAAATTATCCAATCAAAATTTCATCTACACCTGAATTAAAGAACAAGCAGAAAAAGATTGAAATGATCGCTGTTCTAACTATATCCGTCAAACAATATTTTCTAGACTGTAATTGGATTAAAATTATTGACAATCCACAAGGCTCAAATAGTGCCATTGAACTTGACATTTCGGACGACATTAGTATGATATTAGTTAGGAGTGCAAAAATCATCCGAAACGCAATACTTGGCCATCAGATGCTTTTTCATGAAAATCGTGGAGGTATCGAAAATGTATAACAATCAAGAGTTTAAAGTAAAAATATTTTCTGAAAGACAAGAAGGTTCTGATAATACTGTAACTAAAGAAGAGTTTTTTGCATCGAATGACATTCGTTTGATGAGAGCAGCAAGATCTCGTCTCAAATCTAACATTGTTGATAAATCTCAGTTCAGAGGTAAAACTCTCAAATTTGTTGAGGGTTGATTTGTTAGGGAATTTTTAACAATCTTCCCCTTTGAAGCTTAAACAAAATAATTTATTTTTTAATTAAGCAAGAGCTAACCAAAAGAAGCGGAGCTTCTTTTGGTCGTCTTGCTTTTTCCGCTCTTCGATTGAAAAAGAAATAAGCAGTAATAATATTATTTATCCTTTTCACCATTCGATATTTTTTTCAATCTTCATCAAAATGGAAAATTTCAGTTTGTATTATTTATCAAAATGAGATAGAGCCGTTTTACTATCATTACTATTGTAAGGACGATATTTGCAGTTACAAATATTATCAATGGAGATATTATTGTTGTTGCCCATGTAAATGTAAAACTAAAGTTTATACTAAAACCTCTAATTTTGTAATCTATAAAAACCCGGCTGTTATCTATTATTTCTGGAGTCACTGGAGGAAGAGTTGAATGTATAAAAGTTAAAACTACCAAGGCGAGTGAGCATAGAATCGCATAAGAAATGTTATGATATAGTTCCTTCAATAAAAGTAATTTATTTTGAGAAACCTCACCAACACTATCGGCATTATTTCTAACCTTTTCTATAGTTCTATTCTCTTGATCATAAATCAATACAATAACAGAAAGCAATAAAGCCGTAAAAATAGCTCCAAAATTCACTAAAAGGGAATCAAGGTCTTTATTAAGATTGAAGTTTTTATAAGCCGAAAAGAGAGACAGTGATATTGGCATAATAATAAACGTAGTAATATCTAACTTTGACATTCCTTTCTTTGAAATATCTTTCAATGTATTGAAGTGTGCTTTCACAATACATAATATGTTAATTTTATTACTCATTATAGAAGCCCTTTATAGACCAATTTGTTTACGTAAGTCTTTTATTAAATCAGATGCCCAGGAATCCAATGAGTCAAACTCAGGATTACCCGCAATTACTTTAACCTTTTCTAAATCAATCTCAATTTGGCACATAGTGCTTCTTTCTGATTTCCCAACATTGAAAGTTTTAGTTCCCCCTTCCATAACAACTTTAACTTTAATTTGAGTTGATTCTTCACTCAACATCTCGATCAGTTTGCCTTGCTCACTCCCTTTATTTTTGAACTTTTTAAATTTACCAAAGGTACCATTCTTTTTCGGTTTTAAAACATATTCTCTATCAATGTCACCAAGCGATGAAATACTATCTTCAATAGACCTGGGGGCAGTAAATCCAATAACTCTTATTTCTTTTGTTTCGGCTTCCAGCCAGGGAAGCACGGCTTTATCATATGTAAGTGGATTTATTTGAATGTTTTTATTTGTCATGGCATTGAAAAACTTAGAGAACTCTGTCTGGAAAATCGATTTTATACCATCCTTCTTATAAGCATATAATAGACAGATACCCTTTCTTGACTCTAAAGGAATATAAAACCGGAAATAATAGTTTTTGACATCAGCATGATTTTCTTCCTTAGAGAAAGCTAATTGATTATCATCAGTATTAATAATATCATTTTTAATACCATAATGGCCTAAACTCATCCAGCCCGAAATGAATCTTTCTTTAGGTTTCGAAGTGACATGATGAAACTTATATGTTTCTTTGCTATCGTCAATTTTTTCAAAATCTTTATGCAACAACATAAATTGTTCGAGTAAAGAGAATAAATCATACTGGCCTATTCTGTTCAAAAAATCGTAACGTTCTTCAACATTTTTCGATTCATTATTCTTGTTGTAGCAACGGATAAAGTAAGGGGCTAATGAGTACATTATATATCCTTGTAGAAGGTCATAGCTTGATAAGCACAACAATAAGCAAGCTAACAATTACCAACGAGAAATATTGCGTAGTCTTTTTCGATCAAAGTATGTCAATTTTCATCCAGAGGATTATTTATAACATCATTAAGATCAATGGTAAACATTTTTACTTGTACTAACCTTATCGATTGCTGTGATATGTCTCTATTGTGAATAACATACTATGAAAATAATTATGTGCTTAATTCGAAATCATTACTAAGTATAATTAATTACACATTATTGACAAGCTATTATTTAAACTATACTTTATATTATCATCACAATTAATTAGGATTATTGAAAATATAAAAAGGAGTTTATATAATGAGACAAGATAAAAATAATAAAAGCAGTAATGGAAAATTTCACTTTGATAAAAAAGATAAGGATATTGAGACTAAAAGCATTACAAGTTTGAGAACTCACTGTATTAGTGTAAGGTTGAATGAAAAAGAATTAGATATACTCAACTCTCAGCGTAAAATATACAGTAAAGGTGAATGGCTCCGTATGGTATTACTTCAAAAATCACCTCCTGTTATACCAACTATCAATACCGAAGCCTGGAAAGCTTTAACTGACATATCACAAAAGCTAAATCGAGTTGCGATCCATATCGATGGTAAGAGCAAAGATAGCCAGCTTACTCATACAGAGCTTTTCGCAGTGAAGCGACTACTCGTAGAGCTTCGCAATAACCTTCTAAGAACTGATTTTGGGAGTATATATCGTGAAGGGTATGCGGAAGATCAAGAGGGGTAAAAGATTCGCTGGTGTTGTTCGTTATGTATTGCAACCGGGAGCACATCATAAAAGCGATCCAGTCGTAATTGGCGGTAACATGTTAAGTGGATCTGTTCTTGAACTGATTTCCGAATTCAATGACACAAAACAGCTTCGGCCAGATGTTCAGAAACCGGTTTGGCACAACTCACTTCGCTTACCTGATGGTGAATCATTATCGAATGACCAATGGGTAACCATAGCTGACGACTATATGAAGAGGATGGGGTTCAGTGATACTCATCTTCGTTGCTATGTGCTTCATGACGACGGAGGCCAGCATATCCACATTATCGCAAGCAGAATCGACATGCTCGGTGGTAAACTTTACCTTGGCAGGAATGAGAACCTTATCAGTACTAGGATCATCACTGAACTCGAAATCGATCATGCTCTTACAGTGACCAAGGCAGCATCATCCCTCTCAAATACAAAACCAAAGCGGAAGAGAATCTCTCGCAACGAACAGATGTTATCAGAACGAACTGGCCTTCCCTCCCCCAAAGAAGCTCTCCAACAGATACTTGATAAAAATTTGGCAGATACACCTGATCTTTTAACTTTTATCAAGAGGCTGGAAGAAGCAGAAGTCGGCTGGACGGCGAATGTCGCTTCTACCGGGAAAATGAACGGCTTCTCATTTTCTTACCGCGATATTGCTTTCAAAGCTTCGCAATTGGGTAAAAGCTATTCTTGGGCAAATCTCAGTAATCGGCTTAACTACGACCCCGACCACTTAGAAGCTATGCGAACCGGCAT
>OJKA01000567.1_pt1 | contig 12598 bp, 8 predicted proteins | sample 1596451 | NCBI WGS metagenome assembly OJKA01 (sample SAMEA4350155, study PRJEB24818) | metagenome | biome: human; feature: gut; material: faeces | place: Denmark | collected 2013-09 | reverse complement strand
ACGTAGGTCAGCGGCACATCCCCGTGCACCTCCTGCAACAGCCGGAACCCTTCCCAGACAAACCGGGTGGTGACTGGGTTACCGGTTGGCTGTCCGCCCACCATCTGGCGACGCGTTTTGCTGATGCGTCGTCCGAGTGGGTCATAGCGGAAGCTGACCTGCGTCTGCGGCCTGTTGCGGTCCCGCGGCTGGCTGATGACCTCCGTCAGGCGGTGCTCGCCGTCGTAGCGGTAGCGCCAGCGGGTCTGGCCGTTATCCTTCTCCACGGTGCGACCATGGATGTCATAGCGCCAGCGAATGCCGTTCAGCTGCGTCAGGCGGTTGTGCGTGACCTTCTCAGCAGAGCCTTCGAGCGGGTTACCGGCAGCATCCCATCGCCACTGCTCCTGGCCGGGCAGCGTGCCGTCCTGAACCAGCAGACGTCCGGCGCTGTCATACTGCCAGCGGTACCAGCTGAACGGGTTATCGTCCCGTTCTTCCCGCACCAGGTTATTGCGATAGTCGTAATCCCAGCGGCGGGACCAGCGGCGCGGCGACGGGCGCTGGGCATTGCCGGTAAAGACGTCCCGGCGATGCAGTCGGCCAAGGCGGTCGTATTCGCTGCGGGTGGTCAGCAGCCCCTGCGTACGGCTGGTTTCACGGTGGAGTTCGTCGCGGGTAAAGTCGGAGACCGACAGCTTATCAAGGGCAATGCTGAGCAGATGCCCGCTACCGTAGTAGAACTGTTTCAGCTCCCGACCATCGGGCAGCGTGACGGAGGTGCGGTTACCCAGCGCGTCATACTCCCACGCCAGCTCCCCGTGTTCGCCCGTTTCGCGCGTGACGCGCCCGAGCGCGTCATACTCAAACACAAGCTCCTGCTCGGCCTCGGCGCTCCAGGCATCTTCTGAAAGCGCGGGATGCAGCCCAATCCGGCTCAGAAGGCCGGACGGGGTGTAGTGGTAGCGGGTCTGCCCCTCCGGCGTGGTGCGGGCGACCAGCTGGCCGCTCGCGCTCCAGGCGAAAGCGTGGGTGATGGCCTCCGGATGTCCGGCGGCAAAGGTGCGCGCTATCGTACGTCCGCAGGCATCGTAGCGATACTGCGAGGCCACGCCATCCAGCCCCACCTCTTCCAGCAGCAGCGAGTCTGCGCCCCAGCGGAACTGATACGCTTCGCCGTTTTCGTTTTCCAGGGCAATCAAACGCCCGCGGCTGTCCCAGCGGCGACGCACCTCTTCACCCTGTGTATTACGGGTGGCGGTTAAGCGCCCTGCCTCGTCGTATCTGAACTCGCTCTCTTTCCCGTCGGCGCCCGCATGCTTCACCGGCAGGCCACGTTCGTTCCATTTGAGCGACTCGGTCCAGCCTTCTGATCGGTCGAGCTGCACCGGACGCCCCGCGGCGTCGTAGCGGTAACGCGTCTCTTCGCCGTCGGCGCTTATCTCAGCCACCAGCCAGCCCAGCGGATGATAACGGTATTGTGTCACACGGCCCGAACAGTCCGTCGCACGCACCATCTGCCCGGCCTCGTTGTACTCCTGGTAGCGGCTGTTCCCGGCAGCATCAACTTCTTCAACCACCTGACCAAACTCGTCCCGACGCAGCAGCGTGGTCTGCCCCATCGGATCCACCACGCGTTTCAGCCCGTGATGTTCGTCATACAGGAACCGGGTGGCGCTACCGTCGGCTTCAATGATGGACGCCGGAAGCGCACGGTGCTCCAGCCAGGTGGTGGTGCGGGTATTGCCGTCGGCGTCGATCTCCTGCACCCGGTTGCCCATCTCGTCATAGACGAAGGTAACGGCATTACCCAGCGGATCGATGCGACGCGTGAGGAGTTCGTTGTCATCCCACTCGTAGCGCCAGTTCTCACCGCGCTCGTCAACGTAGCGAACAATCAGGTTTTGCGCGTTCCAGTAGTGCTTTCGCGTCTGACCGTCGTAGTGATCGACGGTCGTCAGCCCGGCGGCTAAATCGTAGGTAAAGCGACAGCCGTCGCCGGTGCTGGTGCGATTTTCCACCACGCGCCAGTGGTCGAATTTTTGCCAGCGGTATTCGCTCTCCAGCCCGCCCGGCAGACGGTGCCAGACCATCAGGCCATCATCGTTATAACGGTATTCACGGGTGACCACGCCGGAGGCATCCGTTGCGCTGGCCAGCTGGCCGCGCGCGTCGTACCCCCACTGCATCAGCGGCCATGTCTGGTTGCCGTCAAAATGGCTCGCCGAGGTAACGCGCTGCGGGAAACGTTCATCGTCATAGCGCAGGGTGACATCGATCGCCCGCGGCTCATCGTGCAGACCGACCAGCCGCCCGTGCTCATCCCATTCCGTCAGCAGCGCGTTGCCGTATTCGTCGCTGAGGGAGGCCAGGCGCAGGATGGAGGGGTTAGCGCGGGTCGGTTTATACAGACGCCACACCGCGCCGTCATCGTCGGCAATCGCCACGTCGCCGCTCTCATTGCGGCGGATGATAATGCCTTCGCTGATGCTGTAAAACGCGCGGTCGACCGGCGGCAGTTCAAAGCTCAGCTCGCGCCCGGTTTCATCGAACCAGGTGGCGTTGTTTTCTTCCAGCGTCAGATAGCTGTCAAAGGTGGTAGCCCAGCCCAGACCAAACAGCCCTTCGCGGGTGGTCAGGCTGTTGTAGCTGCGCTGCCAGCGCAGCGGAAAGCGCCCCGGCAGCGAGAAATCGAGTTCATCGTCGTCATTCAGCACCTTCACGCCGGTAGCGGCGTGAACCGGGTGCGAGGAGCCGAACACGGCGTTGACGGCCATATCAGCCAGCATCCCGCCACCGGCAGCAGCCAGCGCGCAGGGCATGTTTTTCAGGATCTTGCCTGGCCGCCCGCGCAGCAGGGAGAGCGCAATCATCCCCAGCGCCAGACCCGGCGTTTTGCCGCTTTTGATGTCACGGACCGTGAGCGTGTCGCCGCCTATGATCACGTTCGGTGAGACGTCGTCGGAAACGGTGCCCTCGCAGGTGGTGCGATCTTTTGCGCGTACAGCGGGCTGTCCGTTGATGAAGACGCTTTTCGAGCCTTCCGCCAGATACTGCGGCCCGGAGTGTTTATCACACGCCACCTTGTCTTCTTCCAGCGGCGAGGTCCCCGCGGCGGCAGAGGCGACGCTGGGCTGCCACATCTCGCTGCCGAACTGTCCGGCAGCGGAGAGCAGCATGCCCGCATAGTCGGCAAAGCTGCCCGGCGACTGCGGCTCAGGGGACGGGGTATCGGCAGGCGTTAACGTCCCGGCGGCGCGTGCAGCGGGAAGTGTATTTGTCAGAACGTTGCTCGAACCGGTGGTGATTTTGCCCGCAGGCGACGGCGGGAAAAGCGCGTTACCCAGCCCTTCAGCGGCGTTGCTGATATCGTCGGTGATCCCGGCGACGTTCGCCAGAACCCCGCCGATAATGCCGCTCAACAGACAGCTGGATCCAATCGCCGCCACGCCTGCTGCTGCGGCCCCGGCTCCCAGCAGTGGGGCCGCGACGGTCGCTGCTGCGCCCACCGCCGCGCCAATCACCGCATAGGCGGCACCTTCCGCCACAATGCTGGTAATATCAGCAAAAATGCTGGAGTGAATAATCTCGTCGCCCTTACGGGCCGCGTTGTTATCGCTCATGCCTTACACATTCCGGTTGTCGTTTAGCGTCAGACTCTGCTTCAGTGCGCTCCAGCGCGCCTCGTCCTCTTCCGTAAAGGCTTTTAAGGCCGAGAGGGTAAAAATTATCAGTACCGGTTTGCCCGGCGTCTGCACGGCCAGCTGTTTTTGCCACAGGCGCTGGCCGTTACGGTCAAAGGTGGTCTCAACTTCTACCCCATCAATGTTGCTGGCAGGCCCGGCTTTTACGTGCTGAAATTCGCTCTGGGCGATCTCACCCATCTGAGGACGCAGCACGTCCCACTGCCGGTGAAACTCTTGTTCGTAGTCGCTGCCGTCCGGGATAACGCCGCGGCTGACCACCACGGACAGCCCGCTTTCGTCATCGCGAATGATGTTCATGCTGTTGTCCTGCCAGGCGGCAGGAAAAAGGGTAAAGGAACCTTCCTGGAGGGTGTATTTCATCGGTGAACTCGCGTCTAAAATTGCTAAAGGGTTTTACGTGCCGCCACGGACAACCCGGCGGCAGACAGAAAGCGGTTACTCTTCCGGGGGCGTAAATTTCTCCTGCACCGCCGCATCAATATCCCCTTTATGCCCCGATCCCGGCGCCGTTGTGCCCGGTTGGGTGCCCGACGTATTCAGGTGCAGCTTGCCGCCCGTGGTGATATAGCCGTCCCCTTCAACGAAGAAGTTGAACTCTTTGCCGATCAGGTTAATTTTGCCGTTAGCGTTAAGCTCAATAGCACTCTCGCCCGAGACCAGCCGCAGCTTCGTCCCGGAAGCAATAACATACTGCTCTACCGCCGCATCCAGCTTGCCTTTACCCGTCAGGATCTCGGTTCCGCCTTTCACGGCCTGGATCTGATTAGCCTCCACGCGATGCAGCTCATTTTTCTTCACGTAATGGCTGCGTGCGCCGCCAACGCTGTGCGTTTCATCATTCTTGACGCTGGTGTCCAGATTCCGCTCGGCCTGGATCCACACCTGTTCCGCGCCCGCCTTGTCCTCAAAGCGCAGGGCGTTGGCATTGTCGACTGAACCGTCTTTCGTGCGGCTCATAAAGCCCATCTGCGTCGCGGCAGCCGGCAGCGCCCACGGCGGCATGCTTGCTTCGTTGTATACGCGGCCGGTGATAATCGGACGGTCCGGGTCGCCGTTGATAAAGTCCACCACCACCTCATCGCCGACGCGCGGGATTTGCACCCCGCCGTAGCCCTGGCCCGCCCAGGCGCTCGACACGCGCACCCAGCAGGAGCTGGTGTCATCGCCCTTCGCCAGGCGGTCCCAGTGGAACTTCACCTTCACGCGGCCATATTTGTCCGTCCAGATACTCTCCCCCTGCGGTCCCACGACTTTCGCCGTCTGCGGGCCGTAGGTGCGCGGCCACGCCGTGCTCTGCGCCGGACGGTAGGACACCGACGCCGGGATAACGGTGAAATCGGTGCGGTGAATGGTTTCCCCCTCACCGCTCGCGTAGCGGTTCTCCTCGAAGTGGTAACCCGCCGCCGTCACCAGATACTCCCCGTTGTCACTGAAGAACGGCGCGTTGGACAGGGTAAAGATGTGGCCCGGCGCAATGCCCGCCGCCGTGGCCGTCGCCTGAATCTGCTGATGCTCCACCTGCCAGCGCTCCTGACGGATTCGGGCGTAGAACTCCGCATGGCCTGTCTCCACAAAGCGGCCCGGCCAGTCGTACACGTCGATGCTGCCCGGCTTCGGGGACGCCGGGTTCTGCTGCGCCTGGAACAGCCACGCGTTCGGCTTGCGGAAGTCATAGTCGTCGAGGCTGTATATCCCCGGCGTCACGCTGTCCTCCAGTGCCCACTGACTGATGCCCTCTTCATCCGTACTGCCGCCGGACGGCGTCTGGTGGTAAGGAATGACTTCATAGCCGCTGAACGGCTGGTGCTGGGTCGCGGCGTCGGTCAGTACCAGGGTATGCTTGTCGGCCTCGTGGCTGAAGTAGTACGCAATCCCCTCCAGCTCCATCAGGCGGCTGATGAAGTCCAGGCTCGATTCCTGATACTGCACGCAGTAGTCCCACACCCGGTAGCTGCCGGTAAGTTTGTCTTCGAGGTTAACCTGATGCTCACCCAGCAGGGTTTTGACAATCTGCGGTACCGTCTGGCCCTGGAAGATACGCAGGTTACGGTCGCGCTTCATCGGCCACAGGTCCGGCTCCACCGTCAGCTGGTACACCGCGTAGCGGGTGCCCGTCAGCTCCACGGCGCTCACCGCCACGCGCGTCACCTTGCCGTTGATATAGCGGGAAGTGAGCAGGTTCTGCGTCGGGATGGTCACCGTGACCGGCTGGCCCAGCAGCTTGCTGCGGTCAATGCGCGCGTCCGTACCAAGCAGGGTCAGCGTCAGCGCGAACGACTCGGACATCGCCTCACGGCCGGAGAGTTTCCAGAACAGCAGCCCCTTCACCGGGAGCTGGACGGTAATTCGGTTGAGCATAATCTTTATTCCAATATGGACTCATCTCAGTGCCAGAAGTTAACTCAGCGTCAGTGCGCAAAGCGGAAACGCTGTTGATGTGATAATGAGTAGCTAAAAGATTTACTTCCCTTGCCACAAATAAAAAAAATTTCCCTGTGGTTTCATTTAGATAATGAAACATTAATGTCGTGCTTATTTAAGCCATAAACCTGAAAACATAAGTATGCTTCCCAGGGAAACTGCACTTTTAGCAACAATAAGTAAGCCAGGTGCAGCGACGCGTGTTAAAGACGATACTTTTTCATAATTTTCTGCGTTGTATCTTTTGTGCCCCCCCATAATCCCGGAAAATAACGTGCACAGCAGGGCTACTGTGACCTTTAATCCCCAGACGCACAGGAAAGACATGGATAAGATGATCGAATAATGTTTGGCCGTTGCGACGGAAAATAATGACATTGACTGAGCAAGCCATTTCAACGTAAAGCCAATGACGACTGTAGCCACTAGCACCAGAATGAACATCAACCCCGCCAGGAGCCATTGTTTTTTGTTAAATAAATCTCTTCCATTCCAGATTAGCGCTAGCGTCCAAATCATAAAGAGAATAAAGAAAAACCAATGCATCACAACATTCCCCATTTACACATTTTAATCTCCTATAAGGACTGTAGGACTGCAAATGGGTAAGTACTTACGATATCTATCAACATATTTTAATAATACATTCAAATTAGTATGTAAATCAACCACCATTCACCCATGATAAACATATATTTAACATTAAACCCTAAAATTCATTAGGATATTTCATCTTGAGATTTTGTTGCTTTATTTTGTAATTGGCGTCAACCTCATGCGGCAGCCTAACCTTTAACCCTCGGCGGATTTGATCCACAATAAACCAGGCATCAGACAACCTTTCAAAAAACAACTCATCACAATTATCAAACTCCTTCACTGCATACATACCGAAAGTCATTTTCCATAATTTCGCCTTGTCCTTTTCCTTGCCTTCGATTAAATCCCGTAGAAATAATAATTGTTGTACAATAGAGTCGTACATTTGCAAAAGCGGGGATTGGGGATCACGATTCTTGACGTCTGCATATCTTTTCTGTGCTAAAGTTAATGCTCTATCAACGTAACCAAACATTGTCATTTCATTCATTGCAGTAGATTCAGTTAACTAAAAATTCCATACCTGATCGCAAGTCATCATATGCCCTCGCTTACCCTTGGTAATTCTAACTATAAAAAATTATCCTCAGGTGCTCTATCGAATAGTTTACCCGCCATTGTGGCAATACGTTCGTGTTGTACGAGTTTATCTTTCCAGTCCTGCGGGATAGCGGAATAACCATACAACGCCCCCGCTATTTGTCCCGCCGTCGCCGCAACGCTGTCAGCATCATCGGCAAGGTTGGCTGCCAGCAGAATGGCATCACGGAAATTATCCGTATTCCATACGGACCACATCGCAGCCTCAAGCGTATCGATAACATAACCACTTGAACGAATCTGGTCGCGAGTTTTTTGCTTATACTCACCCGCGTTTATGATCATTACACGCGCGCACAGTGGGAAAACATGAGGCGAAAAAGCTTCTTCTTTTTGATAACCGTTGATTAAATAGTGCAATACCAATCCGAGAAATTGGCATGCGTTAATTGATTCTACCGCGCCATGCGTTGCTCGACTCTGAGCCTGTGATTCGAAGTAAATCGCACGCAGTGATTTTCGACGAAAGATAGATACCGGTGCTTGACGAATAACCCCAGCATTACCAGCAGTGTGTTTCTCTGTATTACCATACCAGGAAGGTCCGACACGCATATACTGTTCAAGCGCGAACCGCGTCGTATTGCCGATATCGAAGCACCGACCATTACTGCTATTCTCTCCGTCAAGATACCATTTCAGGAGATATTTTCTAAGCACATCGGTGTGCATTCTGTTTTCTGAAAGATAAGTCTCTGCCAGACATAATGCCATGGACGTATCATCTGTCCATTCACCAGGTTTTAATTGAAAAGGTCCCCCACCAATCATATCTGCTACATGTTCACTGTCTCTTTTCTTAAACTCAAGAGTGGTGCCGACGGCGTCCCCAACAGCCAATCCCACAAACGCCCCAAGCGCTTTATCACGTGAAACATCTTCAGTCGTGACTAAAGGTAATGTTACATCCCATGGGAGAGATGAATTCGACGCATCTATACTATTGCTTCTTAATCCATTACGGACATCAATTGGCATATAACATTGATAACGATCGGCATAATGATTGATTACTGAGTCTTTACTGTGAAGATCTTGCATCACACACCCTTTAAATAGAGCAACAGGGGGGGTCATATGACAGACCATTATTCATCTTTTCTCTTACCAAAAAATCTTTGATTAATTTGAAGAAGGGAGATTGTAATCAAAGACTGCGCATCACTTGCGATATCTTTTTTGCCTTTTTAAGTATTCTACGCCTTGCTCATGAGGAAGAATAATCTTAAATCCTTGTCCCATTTGCGAAGCTATATACCTAGCATTGGACAATGCTGAGAAATTTCGTCATCAGTAGTATCAAACTCTTTGGACGCAAGCACTCCGAGATTCAATGTGTGTAATTTACTTTTATATTTTTCAACACCAATAAGAATAGATTTAATATAATCTTACTGATTCTTCTCCATAACATATAAAGAAATGTAGGATATTGCTCTAATCGACTATTAATTGCATCAATAGCATCATTGATATAATCCAGCGCGGTATAATTTTCTTTATTCATGATCCAACTTAAATATATCCTTTTCACTTGAAAGAATCTTTGAAAGCGTGCTCTGGCGTAACCACTGCCGCCGTGGTGGTGTGAATTTTCTGATGCCCGACTTACTTGCCTGCGCTCCTGACGGATATCGGCATAGCAATGCCTCCAGCGCCATCAGACGGCTGATGAAGTCCAGGCTCGATTCCTGATAGTGACGGTTTATGGTGGAGATGATATTGACAGGGCAGGGAAACCGACAAAGTCACCGATCATCTAAAAAAAGAAAAGCTACGCGTACGCATGAATTTGTCCTGAATATCGAGTCAAAGATTAGACATTTTCTATATGGAATGTTGACAGGATGATTTCGAGGCAGCGTTTATTCGCCTCGAAGTGGTAATCATGATAGTTACGGTGTCTGCCAATCAGTTCTGCATAGCACCAGACTTTGCCCACGCTAAAAATATAGCACTGGTAAACAGCGCGCATTTCTTCCTCTGCGCTGAACATTTCCCCCCGGCATGTCCACAGTGTTTTTCCGAGGGATGGATTAAACTCATTTGGAATAGTAGCAAGTGCTTCAGTCTTAAGCGTAACGGCAGGTTCTCGATCGTGAAACCGTTTAATCGAAACGCTAAAAACATCCTGCGCGGTAAACAACATCTCCTGCGAAAAAAAGCAAAGATTAATGACACCGTAGTTAATGCCATCAAACGAGTGCTCGACCACCAGGCGCGTTTCTGTAAGGGGATTCACCTGCCAGGATTCCGGTACTTTAAATCCACTGCTGTTTTTAGCACTGAGGTTCACGGTCTTAAGCAGTTCAGCCAGAACCAAGTTACTACGATGCAGTAAATCCCAGTTCACTACAGTAAAGTAAATATCATTCGCCAGCGCAGGGTAGTCGCGAGCGGCACAGGCCGCTTTAATCAGGAAATAATTTCCGCCTCCTTCTTGCGGATTGTAATCTTTCTGTACGGTATAACGTGAAATGACCTCGTCGCCGGACGAGTGCGTTTTGAGAGTTAGCACATCTGCAAAAAGGCCACTACCGGAAGGATGCGCAATTAAGCGCTGATTCAACACTTTCTCGCCCATCAGTTCCAGTTTATTAAACAGCCAATCAGAGGGATTCATCTCCCACTGACAGCGTTCATAAGCGGCCCAAACTTCCATATAGGGTTGCGCATCATCGGTGGCATAGCGACCCAAGTTAGTCAAGCCGACCTCAGGAAGGTGCTGCGGGGTCAGTTCAGCTGGCTTAACACGATTTGGCAAAATCACCCAGTACTGAAGCATTTTTTTATCAGCAGAGGTATACAGGCATTTCCAGTAGTTCGCCTTAATCTCTTCATTGCTTGCGGTTGAGACGATGGGAAAAGCATAATTATTACCAGTGTTCATAAAACCTCTTCAACTCAGACAGTGCTGCCAAACCAGATACCATAGAACATTAAGATACAGCCTAACGAGGCTAGACACTTTACTACCAGGCGTAATTTTGCCCCATACTTACCAGATAGTGATAATAATTTTGTATAGTTTGCTGCAGTGTTATAGCGCTTGTGGAATCGCATAATAATATCGAAAATATTATTCAACATCACGACAAAAAACTTCGACAGAAGCACTGCCATAAAGGAAGCTGGTATTATTACTGATAATGATCGTGCAGTTTCTCTGGTAAGCAACGGGATGAACTTAGAAAAGCCAACCAAAACAATGACCAATACAAATGCACCAATCAGTACTGAAATGAATTTTATTCCAAAGCCACGCCATTCTTCTTTTGTATACAGATCTTTTCCATTCCAGATATAGATCAAAGTGATTAAAATAAAAATCGTTAAGCCAGCCCATTTCATTATTTCATTGTCCTCTCACATCCCTTAATCGCCTATCAAAACAGTAACACACCCGGTAATAATTGTCCCATCCCCGCTTTCTGTCGGAACAGAGGTGACGGCTGGCTCATCCTCTTCGCCATACAAATAGTCAAAGAAATCCAGTATAGGCTTAAATGCCACTTTCAGACTTGCATCACCCTTAAGCCCTACAAGCCCTGCAGCCCCACCAGTCACCCTGACGTTAACGGAATAATCTTTAGTGTCCCAGAAAGCGCTTCCACCTCCCGCGAGACCAGCAGACCCAAAGCTACCGTCGATTTTTGCTTCTCCGGAAACGATGCCCAGAATATCAAGGTTACCCGAAACTTCGCCTTTCACTCCTTTCGCTTCCGCACCGGCGTCAGCAGTCAAACCATACTTCCCATCATTGCCGGTATAAACTTCTAATACGGCTTTAGCTTCTGCTGTACCAATAGTTACATCCCCTGATACTCCACCATACAACGTTCCTTCTTTACCCGCAGCAACCGAACCACCGTATTGCTCACCTGTCGCAGCGGCATTCGCATTCAAGCCATAAATATCGTTGCCGCCACCATACAGAGACCCCGTCGCATTGGCGACGGCGAGTTTATTACGCATTTCTGCCCGTAGCAGATCCTTACTTTTCATATTCCCAATTGTAATATCCGCCAACGCAAAACCAGCTGAAGCGGTATCAAAATCACCGTTGAGGTTTTTATCTTCGAGGCTGGCGTACGCACCCAGAACACGAGCATCAAAATGTTTGCCGTGCATCATCCCATCTTCGCCGGCATTTTTCGCCAGCGTGCCCCCCCAATATTGAGGTGCTGCTGCTTTCGGTATGGCAGGTGCCGGTGAGCCGCTAACATCACACTTCGTCTTGTCTCCTTGACGTGCAAGTGGCATACCGTTAACGAAGACAGTACCGGAGCCCCCCACAATAATACCGCTGCCGTGCGTCGAGCAGGATAACGTATCACCCTTTCGAGCGGCGGGAAAACCACCGATGATGACGTCCGGGCTTCCCGACTGAATTGGCCCCGAATGTGCGCTGACATCTATGGTCGCTCTGGCGGCAGGCTGTCCCATGTTCAAAAATCCTTCTACATATTAGCTGTTAATTTTAACAACAGCGCCTTTAATATCTGTCAGGTTTGTACCATTGAGATGAAGAGTATCATTAGCTTTCATCTCGGCATTTATTCCGCCGCCTAACTTCGTCAACTCCGTCCCTTTGAAGGATGCCACAGTAATACTCTCAGCCTTGAGTGTCCCTTCGGAAACGATAATTTCAATTGTCGATGGCGTGATAAGAATGTAGTTATCATTCACCTTTAACTTAATCGAGGTTGTCGCTTCCAGCAGAGCATTTCCCTCTTTATCCATAGTCAATACGGTTTGGTTTTTACCTACATTGAATTTGTGCTGATTACCCGTGTTGCTGGTTGAATTCGCCCCCACGTTCACGTCCCGGTTACGCTTAACCGTTACGTGCTCATCCCGGCCGATAATTTTTTTACGGTCTACCCCTACGTCATGTGTCTCGCAGTTCTCGATCTCGGTGTCCATGTTTTTTTCAGCATGAATCCAGATCTGCTCTTGCCCAGCCTTATCCTCGAATCGTAGGGCATTGGCATTATCTTTGTGGCCATCCTTACTGCGGCTCATAAAACCCATCTGCGTCGCAGCAGCCGGCAGCGCCCACGGCGGCATGCTCGCGTCGTTGTACACGCGACCAGTAATGATCGGACGGTCCGGGTCGCCGTTGATAAAGTCCACCACCACCTCATCGCCGACGCGCGGGATTTGCACCCCGCCGTAGCCCTGGCCCGCCCAGGCGCTCGACACGCGCACCCAGCAGGAGCTGGTGTCATCGCCCTTCGCCAGGCGGTCCCAGTGGAACTTCACCTTCACGCGGCCATATTTGTCCGTCC
>OJKA01000566.1_pt1 | contig 12602 bp, 11 predicted proteins | sample 1596451 | NCBI WGS metagenome assembly OJKA01 (sample SAMEA4350155, study PRJEB24818) | metagenome | biome: human; feature: gut; material: faeces | place: Denmark | collected 2013-09 | reverse complement strand
CTTCTATTTCTTCAAGGTCTATATCTTCTTCTTTTACACCATACTCATTTATATATATTTCTCTTGTTTCCTCTTTGGATAAATGGCTTAACCACCATTCACAATCGTCCATTCGATACGTGTAATTCCATCGTATCAATCCTCTCTTTCTTTCTAAAATATCAATTTACCTCGATAAAAAAACTACCAACTTCATATTGATAGTTAGTAGTTTTGGTATATGTATTGAATTATTTTAACTCACCAAAAAACTGGAATTTATCTGAATGTAACAGGAACTTTTTCTAAAGAATGATTCACATATTTTATCCAATATGCATTCGCATCAACTCTTGATTTTATAAATGATATTTCTCCATTATTATCTACAAAAGCTGTTTCGTTCTCTAAGGCTACTCCCACAATATCTTTATCATTCAACATTATATCAAAACTATCTCTTCCCTCTTCATTATAATGTGGACAAAGAGCATAATGATGTATATCAAGCATTCCATACACAAATATGTATTCCCAATTTTCCTTCTTTGAAAAAGCTTCGCTATCACTATGTCCACAATAGAACCAACAAATTGCCCCTGCACTAATCCCCATAAGAACCGCACTATCTTTATCATAGATATTCTGTAATTTTTTATCCAGATTATATTTTTTCCATGTATCCATCATACTGCGAGTATCACCACCACCAACATATATTAAATCTGCCCATGTAAGTAAATCATCTATCTGTTGATTATTATACGTTAACTTCGTTAATGACAATTCTTTTACTTCGCAATTCATTTTTTCGAATACTACATGAATATTCTGTATATACCCCTCTGCATCTTCACTTGCAGTTCCAATATACAAAAGCTTTGGTGTATTTGTTCGTGATATACTTATTGCGTACTTGTTTAAACCTTCTGTTGACATTAAATCGCCACCACCAATTGCTACAATTCTGCCCATAACTTTTTCATCTCCAAATTCAAATATGTTCAATTCCAATTTCTCAGTATATTAAATAATACCAGTTATTTCACCAACTATCAATATTCAGTTTTCAATGTTCCTTAGTTAACTAAACTATCATTTTCTTTTCTACACAATATTCTTTAATATGTGTTTTAACGTAGCGACGATATTAACTCTCATTATTCACCTTCGCCTGATAATACATATTAATCGTCGACGAAGCATTAAACAAAGCTGTCAACATATAATTCTTTATATTTATCACCTTTGTCTGATTCTCTTGCATGCAATCAATCACATATCTAATATGCATAGCATTCAACTTCATGAACTTACTCTTTACAAGTTCATATGGCTGTTCTGCTCCTGCTATCCAAACCGTATCACGCTTTATACAAATTGTTTCAATCATCAGATCTACAATCTCATTGATCTCATCTTTTGCAAAATACGCAACAAGACAATCGTAGTTAATCTGTTGTCTAATGTACTGCATATATTTAGACACACTTACCCATTTTCACTGTTCTGTAACTGTTCATCTTCATTGTTCTTGAACTCTTCATTTTCACAGTTCTGGAACTCGCGCACTTGTCCCTGTTCAATATTACGAACAAAATTTTTAACATAAATTAGATTGGGTTTTCCTAAACCTTGACGCTTTTTTTCAATGAGGCCAATACCATTAACACTGTCAAGCTCTGCTAATAGCTTGACAGCTTTCTGTTCCCCACATCGCATCATTTCTCTTACATCATCAATTGTGAATATAATATACACTCTATTCTCTTTATCAACCCACCCATTTTTCATTGACAAGGACATACGATCTAACATGACGCCATACAAGATCTTGGCATCACTGGATATTTTATCGAAAAATTCATCAGTAAATAGTAATTTTGGTATTCGGTAGAAAGAAAATTGCTCTGCTTGGCTGCCATAATAGTAATTAAAGTTTAAGTTCTCCATTTATTCACCCCGTTGTTTATTTGACCATTCATCTAATAATTGAAAGATTATCTCTTCAATCTGTTTGCTCGTATACTCTTTATCAAAATATCCTGCTAATCTATCTTGTTTAATTACTACTTTTCTTAGAACTGACTTATGATTTTCTAATAATAACTGTACGATATCGGCTGTTAGTTTTTCTTGACTACTATACTGTTTTAGTTGTTCCGATTGTTTAGGCGTAGGATATGTTGTATTCGCTTGAATATTTTCCACTACCCAAACTTGTTCTTGTTCTTTTAGATAAGATAAGTCTACTCCCGCTCCAAATGTTAACTTCTTTTGATCTACTAATTCCAATAGCTCATTTATAAGATAGGTAAGGCGAATATAACGTTGTATTGTTCTTCCACTCTCTCCAGTATTCTCAGCAATTTTATCCGCTGTATTTTTTTCACCCTTGCTTCCCTGATGCTTCATTGCATCATTCTTCATTTTGTAAGCGAAAGCCTTCTCACTAAATAGTAAATCTTCACGTTGAATATTAGAATCAACCATTATAATAACAGCTTCATCATCACTAATCTCTCGAATGATTACTGGCATAGATGATAAACCCGCTAGTTCACTACCACGCTTTCTTCTATGTCCCGATAACAGTTCATATCCTCCCCCTGCTCTAGGTCTCACTAGAGCAGGATTTAGGACACCATATTTTCGTATACTATCTACTGTTTCCTCCATCTTTGCATCGTCTAAAACACGAAATGGGTGACCTTTAAACGTGAATAATTCAGATAATTCTACCTCTGTCACTTTCTCAGACTCATCAAGTTTGAAATCTACATTGTTGTTTTCACCAAATAAGGTATCAAAGGATTGAAATTCTACTTTGGCTGCGCTATTTACTTTACTCATCTTCCAATACCTCCTTAGTTAAGTTACTATATGCACTAGCAACCTTGCATTTGGGATCATGCATGTAGATACTTTTCCCTTCTGCACTTGTCTCAGCAGCACGCACTGATACTGGTATGTATTCTTCGAATATTTTTACATTTCGACCATAGGCTTCTTCTAGTTTATTGATAATTCCTTTTGCAAAATTAGTTCTACTATCTACCATAGTAAGCAATATCCCTTCAATAGTTAGGTTTTGGTTTATTTGTCTACGTACCTTACCTATGGTCTGAATTAATTGTTGAAGTCCCTTTACGGGTAGATACTGCGCTTGTACGGGGATCAACACCGAGTCCGCCGCTGCAAATGCATTAATTGTAATCATACCAAGAGAAGGCATACAGTCTATTAATATATAATCATATTGCTCTCGAATTCATCTATATAAGTTTTTAAAGTAGTTTCTCTACTCATCACATTTACTAATGTAACTTCAAGTGCTGATAACTCTATATTAGCAGGTAATAGATCCACATTTTCGTCATGGGCAAGGATTCCTGCACGTGGCTCTATATCTTCTTCATTAATTGTGGCTAACAAAACTGTAGTTAATGTATTTTGTAAACTGTCAAGTTCTTTAAATCCTAAACTTGCTGTTAAACTGCCTTGTGCATCAGCATCAATTAATAAAACTTTCTTACCTTCTCTTGCTAACCCAATCCCCAGATTCACACATGTTGTTGTTTTACCTACTCCACCTTTTTGATTTGCAATAGCAATAACTTTACATTTACTCATATATTTGCCCTCCATTAATTGACATATAATGCCACGTTTGTTATAATTCCAATATAATTATTTCACTAATACATATTTCTTTTAAACATTTAGTTCTTACAGGTTATTCAACCAAGGTAAAGAGAGGGAATCGGGAACCTCTCTTTTTCTTTGTTGTAAAATACCCCTTATACTCCTTCCTATCATTATTAGTTTAAATACATAAAAAGGGACATACAAATCACTTTTACATGATTTATATATCCCTATAACCTGCTTATAAGCATTATTTAATTAACTTTCGTCTTCATTATCACATGTATTCCCACTAACGAGGTCTACCACTACTGAAACCTTAACACGATCAATTAATTGTTTGTTTCTGTAATTTGTACCATTTCCATCAAATTGAAAAATCTTTACAAAGTGCGTAAATTCAAGGATTTCTATATAGTTTGCCTTTGTAGTCTTACAATAGTCTCCACATGCACCGTCTGCGGAAACATATCCACCGCACAAACCTTCTCTACCTTATACCCATTCTCCTGCAAGATTACTAAATCTCTTGCCAATGAAGTAGGCTTACAGCTAATATATACTAATCTATCCACTCCATAATTAATAATCTTATTCAGTGCCTTCGGATGAATACCATCTCTTGGTGGATCAAGTACAATTAAATCCGGTTTATCTTTAATATCATCAATAACTTTAAGCACATCGCCTGCTATGAATTCACAGTTATCAAGCTTGTTAAGTTTTGCATTCTCTCTTGCTGCAACTACCGCTTCTTCTACGATTTCAACACCCACTACTTTCTTTGCTACTGGAGCAAGTAATTGAGCAATTGTTCCTGTTCCACTGTATAGATCGAAGATTAATTTGTCTTTCGTTTCTCCAACGTATTCTCTTGCCTTATTGTACAGTACTTCAGCTCCAAGTGAATTAGTTTGGAAGAAAGAGAACGTGGAGATTTTGAATTTTAGGCCTAGTAATTCTTCATAGAAGAAATCTTGTCCATATAAGATTTCCATAGAATCACTTTGTACTACGTCTGCTAGACTATCGTTGATGGTATGAGCGATTCCTACTATTTTTCCATTTAAGGAAAGTGCTAATAGTTGATCCTTAAATTCCCCTAATGCAACTTGTTGTTGAGATGAAGTTACTAAGTTGATAATCATCTCCCCTGTTTTCACTGCACGACGAACAAGTAGATGTCTTAAGTATCCTTCATGAGAGTTCTTTTTATAGAAACTAATTCCTCTCTCACTGAAGTAGTTCAATACAGTTGTAAGGATTTGATTATAGTCTTCGTCTACGATTTTACAATGAGATGCGGTTACGATATCGTGGAAACTTCCCTTCTTATGAAGTCCTAATGCAAGTGGACCATCTTTCACTTCATCTCCGAAAGAGAATTCCATCTTGTTACGGTATCCCCATTCCACAGGACTTCCAAGGATTCCTTCGAACTCATACTCTTCACATACTTCATCAATTAGTTTCTTAACTTGAGATGCTTTGAGACTTAATTGATTATCATAAGAAAATGTTTGATAAGTGCAACCACCGCAAGGTCCGAAATGTGGACATAATGCTTCACGATTCTCAAAAACAGATTTCTCAACTACCTCTTTTAATCTACCTTCTGCTCTTCCTTGGCGTTTCTTACTAATGGAGAAACGTACCTTCTGACCAAGTAATGCATTCTTGATGGTAACTTTCGTGTCCTCTATCATAACAATTCCCTTGTTAGGAAAATCTACTCTTTCTACAATGCCTTCGAAAACTTCACCTTTTTTCATCTTAACTACCTATTCTTTCTATATATTAATTCAATATTTATTATAGCCGTTGATAAATCCGTATCTTTAGAGATACCTCATGATATTTTAACATAGGATTCCCAATTCAACAATTATATATTTCATTTTTCTGTGTTATCTTCTATAATAAGAGTATTGTGTAAAGTGTCACTAATGTAAAACTAATTATCTCAAACTTCGCACTACAAGATTTCATAGAGTAGCTAACTGCCATAGTAGGTGAAAAAACCGCTTTCACTTAGCTTTACACGTAGTCAGTACAGTCTGACGTGTTCAGATAGTTTTACTTATACTGTAGATATGTTTTACTTTAGAACCATCATCTGACACTATAATTATAATAACCGTCTATAATAACGGAGGACATACCAATGCAATTTACAATAGATTCTTATGAAATCACCTATCAAGTGCAATATGCGAAACGCCAGAAGATCACCATGGAGTTGAGTCCAGAGGGACTTGTAAGCTTGAAAGCCCCACTTAAGACGCCGATAGGGGAACTTGAGAAATTCCTAATTAGTAACAAAAAACCTATCCTTAAGTTATATAAGAGTTTTGAGAACCGTACCTATATCTCTCGTGAGAAGAAGTATGACGAAGAGGAAAATTTTCTATTCCTAGGGAAAGCGTGTAAACTGAGCGAGTTGTTGACTGAAATTCCAGAAACTGAAGAAGCGGTTCAGGCCGCCCTTTACTCTTTCTACACTAAGCGTACCAAAGAGATTACCAAGGAGCGAGTGAAATACTATGAAAAAGTAATCGGGGTGAAAGCTAAGAGCGTAACTATAGTTAATTCACCAAAAACTTGGGGAACCTGCAATTCCAATAAGGAATTAACCTTCAATTATCGTTTATCAATGGCTGCTCCTGCTGCCATCGATTATGTCGTAATTCATGAGCTTTGCCATATACTTCACTTGAACCACGATCGCTCATTCTGGAGAAAAGTAGGTAGTTTTGATTCTAGATACGAATCACACCAAGCATACCTAGCACAATTTGGTGCATTTATGACAATCTAACAAGGCGTTACCTCCAAGTTTCCTTTAATAGATTAGCTTCCCCCTTGCAATTGACACTTTCTGAATATATAATAAATTCTAGATGCTACTTAAAAGTTAATGGATAGCTTATAAGTGACTAAAGTTAATGCAAAACTAGTCAAAGAGATATTTACACTCTGCTTGCTAAGTAGGCTCAGTTTCTTTATAACTGATAACTTACTTCGTTTGCACATGTCAATATCATACCAAACATTTCAATTAATAAAGGAGGCTTTTTTATGTCTAAAATTGACGTAGTAAGAAGCGATATGATGGCTGCTATGAAAGCAGGCGAAAAAGAAAAGAAAAATGCTCTTTCCGCATTATTAACTGCTCTTAAGAATGCTGCAATTGATAAAAGAAGTGATTTAACACAAGAGGAAGAAGACAGCGTAGTATTAAAGGAAATCAAGGTATTAAAAGAAAGTATTGATTCTTCTCCAGCTGATCGTACTGAATTCATCGAGGATTGCCAATTCCGAATTGATGTAATGCAAGCATATGCTCCTGTATTCATGTCCGAAGATGAAATTAAGGCAACAATTCAAGGTGTGTTAGATGAACTTGGTATTACCACTCCAGCAGCCAAAGACAAAGGTAACATCATGAAAAACCTTATGCCTAAAGTAAAAGGTAAGGCAGACAGTGCTCTTGTTAACCAAATGGTAAGTAAATTATTCGCTTAATAGTTGCTAGCAACTACTATAATTAAAAATAGAAATTAGTGAATATAAAATAAACAAAAATGAGTTCATTAAGTATGTACGATTATGATTGTATCTACTAATGAACTCACTTTTTATTATTATGAACTATATTATCCGGATAGGAGCTTTGCATTAAAAACTTAAATCACATAAGAAACTCAACCAACTTTAGATGAATAAATATTCCATAGTACTTTTTTAAGTAGAATGGACCTTTTAACTTCCCAATCCTATTTTATAAAACCTCATCAATGAATCCATCGTATCAGCAAGATTTTGTTCACTCAAGTCCTTAGCCTCTTCAAAGCTCATAGGTGCTCGATTGATACTAAAGATCGACGTAACCCCCATATCATAGGCAGCTTCGATGTCCTCTGCAATCGAACCAACCACTGCGATCACAGGAACATTCTCTACCTTCGCACGCATCGCTATTCCAATTACAGCCTTTCCACGAAGGCTTTGGCTGTCAATACGTCCCTCCCCTGTGAATACCATGTCCGTTCCTATTAACAATTCATCGAATTTAATGAGATCTAATAACGTGTCGATACCAGAACGAAGTTTTCCTTGAAAGAAAGAAACCACACCAGCCCCGAAGCCTCCTGCTGCACCTGCACCAGGCATTTTACTAACTCTTTTTCCTAAAACTTCTGCGATTACATCTGCTAAGGATTGTAGATTGTAATCCAGTAGTTCAACTGTAGATGCATCTGCACCTTTTTGTGGCGCGAATACATATGCTGCTCCTTCTGGCCCATACAGCGGATTATCAATATCACACATTGCCGTTACTTTTATCCCCTGTAACAGTTCTTGTGTTATACTATTGTCGATATCAGCTATCTTTGTTAAGCTATCAGCGGTAGGTATGAATTCTTTTCCCATCGTATCAAAGAAACAGGTACCTAATGCCCTAGCTGCTCCAACCCCACAATCATTGGTACAACTACCACCTAATCCAAGAATAATCTCTTTACAACCTTGTTCAATTGCATGTTTCATCATTTGACCTACGCCATATGTGGTAGTTTTTCTTGGATTTAATCCGTATTCGCTGTTCATTGCTAACATAAGACCTGCTGCACTCGCCATCTCAATTACCGCAGTATCTCCTAATCTAGCATAATAGGTTTCAATTGTTTCTTCGTATGGTCCAGTCGTTCTAAGCGTAATCTTCTTAGCATCAGTTGCATGTAAAAAGCAGTCAACGGTACCTTCTCCACCATCAGCTATTGGTACTTTAATCGTTTCACATGAGGGAAAATGTTTCTTCACTACTACTTCCATTACGTTGCATATTTGAATGGATGATAACGTTCCTTTGTATGAATCTGGTATAATAATACAGCGCTTCATCTGTTTCCTCCGTGATCTTTATATATGATTCTCAACATACACAGCAAATTCCTTGATTGATATTGGTTTAGAATAATAATATCCTTGTGCTATGTCACAAGATATATTCTCTAAGAATTTCTCTTGCTCTATTGTCTCCACACCTTCACAAACTACTTTCATATTAAGCTTATGTGCTAGCTCAACCACGTTTTCTATAACATCTCTTTTCGCTTGTGATTTTTCAGAATCTGTTAAAAATTCTCGATCGATCTTAAGTATATCCGCAGGCATCTCAGTAAGTAGATTTAATGAAGAATATCCGCTACCAAAGTCATCAATTGCAATCTTAATGTTGCATTCTTTTAGTTGATTTACAACTCGAACCAAACGAGTATGATTCTCAATATAGAAAGTTTCTGTTACTTCTAATTCAATTAGTTGCCCATCTACTCCCGTATTCTTCATTATTGCAAATATATTATCTACATATTGAGGATTTGAGAAGAGATATCTAGATTGATTTACCGAAATTGGGAATGTAGGTAAATCATTCTTAACTCTATTCACTATATACTCTGAGACTTCATTAAGCACATAGTAATCCAACTCCTCAATGAATCCGTTTCTCTCAAAAACAGGTATGAACTGATCTGGAAATATCATAGTTCCATCTGGCTTTACCCAACGAATCAATGCCTCTGCGCCAACTAGCTTTTTCGTCTTAAGATCTACTTTAGGCTGATAGAATACTTTAAATTCCTTATCATTTAGGGCTTTCTTCATCTCTTCTTCTATCCGTGTTTCAAGTATTAGCTTTTCCTCCATCTCGTCCGTATAGATTACGTATAAGGAATGTCTTTTATCTTTATCCACTTTTCGTGCCAAGATGGCCTTATCAATCATGTTAGCAACAGCTTCCTTACGATTCTCAATTTGATATAATCCGAAATTCATAGTAATTGGAATATCTAGCTTATATTCTAGCCTTGCTTCATCTAAGAAATAATATATTTCTTGGATTAACTTAATATAGTTTGTGTTCTCAATTAATATTGCAAACTCATCATCGGATATCCTGGAAATAATCTCATCCTTTATTAATAAAGTTCGTACTTTACTTATAATAGTTTGCAATAAGTCATCTCCTACTTTTCTACCATAATACTGGATAAAATACTTGAACCGATAGATATCGAATACCATGATGTAGTATTGTTTATTCTCCTGCTCTGCTAAGATTTTTGGAACAAGTTTTTCAAAATGTAGCTTGTTGTAGCAGCCTGTTAATTTATCAAACGCGACTATTCGTCTGTACAACCTTTGTAGAATGATAATCAGTACAACAATTACAAATAATGACAGTAGTGCAACAACTAAAATCATCTTACTGTACTCACGTAAGAAGGCGGATAGGCTAAATACGGAATGTTGATTGCTCAGTTCCATATTAATAGTTTCACACGAATCCATCGGTGACAAATACTGAATGCAATTATTAATAATCCCAATAAGTCGACTATCTGCATCGCTTGGTACTCCCATAGTAATTTCGATCTTAGCATTAGCCATTTGATTAACTAAGATTTCTTCGTCTCCACTGTTACGTAAAGCTTTGTTAACATTATAATAATCAATTACTGCAAAATCTGCTGTCTTTTTTTCTATTGCCTCTATACAATCTTCTAGTGTATCTGCCCAAAGGATATGGCGTACTTGAAATTGTTTATAAAAATAATTACTAAGATGTTTCATAGACTTAACTGCTACAAGATTCAAGTCCTTTGTTTGATGAATGTATTCTTTCGCACTCAATAACATTACTTGATTTGTAAAATAGGGCGATGTTATGTTTATATTCCTGTTCGATAATTGTTGTTTTATATTGGGGATTACCGATATTAGATCAATTTTCCCACTATCCATATCCCTATTCATTTCTTCTAAAGAATCATAAGGATAATATGTAAATTGTAAACCTGACAGCTTCTCTATTCGTTTACATAAATGAATCAATGCACCTGCTGCCTCTCCTTTTTCATTATAATAAGAATATGGGTACCAATCTTTTAGATATGCAACCCTCAAATTTTTCGTATCATTTATATAGGACATTTCACTTTTCGTGAATAATGGCTGTGTTGATGTAACACTCGTTCCATAGTACTCCTCATATAACTGCATCTCAAAGTAAGGATTGTTACATTGTATCTGCTTCATTGCATCATCTAATGGTTCAAGTAACTCCTCGTTTCCTTCTTTTGTCATAAAATAAAACGGATCTACACTGAATTTTGCAACCATTCGAAATGTATCTTTCCATGAAAGGCTCCCTGCAACCATTGCATCGATTTCACCAGCCTGCAACGCATTCTGCATCAACTCATCTGTATCATATTCCTTACTATTATATTGAAAGCCCATCTTTTTTGCATAATCTGCAAATTCATTATTCTGAAAGCTGCCTTTTAGGAAACCGATATCACAATTATTAAACGCTTGTATATCATTATAGTAAAATGTCTTGTTATCCGATTTCACTAATAAAACACCATATTCCTTACCGCAGGAATACTTTGAAAAGTCAAACTTCTCATCTCGTTCTTTTGAATACTGAGCGTTGCATAGGAAATCTATTTCCCCATCCTCAAGTTTTTGTAAACAATTTTCCCAAGTATCATATACATATTCATAATTTCAGTTCGTATACTTTGATATCTCTTCAAGATACGCAACACCATAACCTGAATACTCATCAGTAGCTTCTTCTTCTATAAATCTAGCGTAATCAATATAACCAATTTTTATTGTTTTGCGCTCTTTTCCTAGCGAATGAATAGGTATAATGCAAGTGATAATAAGTAACAAAAAAAACAACCGACTCTTTTGTTTCATATGTACTCCTCCTAAACTGATAATCAGAATAAAAGACAATATTATACTTCTTTCTCTTATAGTATATATTATCTTCCGTATCATTTCATTATATTTTTACCAAGTCATAATAGAAACCTTATATACTAACCCCTTGTTTCCATTTTTCTATTGGTATATAATGAATCACAGTTAATATAGACAAACTTTCATCTATCAGAGGTAATTTTTCATTCAATACAATAGATAGTAAAACGTGATTTTCTATCATTGACGCCACTAACTTACACGCAGAAAGGATGATACTATGAAATACGAATTAGATATTCATACACATACAATAGCAAGTGGACATGCCTATAATACTTTGCAAGAGATGATCCATACAGCAAAGGAAAAAGGACTTAAATTATTAGGAGTATCCGATCATGCCATTGCGATGCCTGGAACTTGTCACTTATTCTACTTCCATAATCTAAAGGTAGTCGAAAGACAATACGGGGATTTAGAACTTATGCTTGGTTCAGAAGTAAATGTTATAGGTTATAACGGGGAACTAGACTTAGATGAAGAGACTCTTAAAGGTCTCGATTATGCCATTGCAAGCCTTCATACGCCTTGCCTTGCACCCGGAACCATGGAGCAGAATACCAATGCATTGATCAAAGCTATGGAAAATCCACATATCAATGTAATTGGACATCCAGATGATTCCCGTTTTCCTATTGATTATGAACAATTAGTACTTGCAGCAAAGAAAAACCATGTCCTTATCGAAATCAATAACAGTTCCTTGAATCCAAAAGGATTCCGTCAAAATGCAAGGGAGAACGATATCACAATTCTAAATCTCTGTAAGCAATATGATGTACCTGTTTGCTTAAACAGTGATGCTCATATCTCATCCGATATTGGTAATACCATATTCATTGATCCATTACTAGCTGAGACGAATTTCCCAGAAGAACTTATAATAAATACTTCTGTTGATAAATTCAAACTCTTCCTATCGAACAAATAAGTTATGTGCTATTTTCAGTGTATATCCCTGTATTTTCAATAAATATCAGAATATTCACAAAGTGTATGACATTTCATTATAACTTACAGGAATAGTTTCTATAACATCCTTACGTTTCCCTCTTTACTTTATAACTTTATCGTGGTAAAATATTATATATTTCAAAAAAGGAGCGTAAGGAATGAGTAAGAAGATT
>OJKA01000563.1_pt1 | contig 12750 bp, 10 predicted proteins | sample 1596451 | NCBI WGS metagenome assembly OJKA01 (sample SAMEA4350155, study PRJEB24818) | metagenome | biome: human; feature: gut; material: faeces | place: Denmark | collected 2013-09 | reverse complement strand
CCTGTTGAAGCATGAACACGTGTCAGTCGGGTATTACCATGGCGGGCTTTCAGAAGAAGAGCGCTCCTTTTTCCAAGAAGAATTTCTCTATGACCGCCTGCAAGTGATGGTAGCCACCAATGCATTCGGAATGGGAATCAACAAAAGCAACGTCCGCTTCGTGATCCATGCCCAGATACCAGGTAATTTGGAGTCTTATTATCAAGAAGCAGGGCGTGCTGGACGAGATGGGGAACCCAGTGATGCGATCTTGCTTTATGCGCCGCAAGACATGCAGATCCAGCAATTCTTTATCGATCAATCCGAATCAGACATTCTTTATCGCCAAAACGAATACTTGAAGTTGCGGGAGATGAGCCAATACGGACATACCCAATTGTGTTTGCAGCGCTATATTTTGCGTTATTTCGGAGAAGATGGTCCCGATTGCGGTCGTTGCAGCAATTGTCTTGATGAAAGAGAACAAGTGGATATCACAGTGGATACACAAAAAGTGTTGTCATGTGTGAAACGAATGGGCGAACGCTTTGGGAAAGCCCTGGTGGGGAAAGTGCTAACTGGCTCAGGCGATCAAAAAGTCAAACAGTGGGGCTTTGAAAAATTACCGACTTATGGATTAATGAAAGATTGGTCCCAAAAGGAAGTCAATCTGCTGATCGATTATTTAACAGCATCAGGGTATCTTTTGCCTTCTGAAGGGCAATACCCGTTGTTAAGTGTGACCAATGCGGGGATTGATGTGTTGCTTGGAAAAGCAAAAGTTTATCGAAAACAAACCAAAGTCAAACAGTTAGTGGTGGATGATGAGCTATTCGATCAACTGCGCACCTTACGATTGAATCTCGCACAAGAACAAAATTTGCCGCCGTATGTGGTTTTTTCTGATAAAACACTGCGAGAGCTGGCAGAAGTTCAGCCAAAAACGCCGATCGAGTTTTTACAGATCAAAGGAGTTGGCCAAAACAAGTTGGATAAGTATGGCGACGCCTTTTTAGCATTGCTTTCTGAATACGAAAAGACGGAAAGTGACTAAAATAGACCATTTTTCAAAGATAAGACAAAAAAGACAGCAGGAAGTGAGGAAACATCAGTGATTACGATTCGACCGGCAGTAGCTGCAGATCAAGCATTTTGGTTTTCTTTGGATACTCACTTACCAACGGAAGTCTTCGCCAAAAAGATAATGGAAAAAACTGCTTATGTTGTAGTTGCAGACGACCAGCCAGTAGGGTTGCTGCGCTACAATTTTTTCTGGGACACGATTCCTTTTTGTACCATGTTAGTGATCGCAAAAGCGCATCAAGGCAAGGGAATCGGGAAACGGTTGGTTACTTATTGGGAACAACAGCAAAAAGCAGCTGGCCATGCGCTTTGCTTGACTTCCACACAAGTCGACGAGCAGGCACAGCATTTCTATCGCAAACTCGGTTACCAAGATGCCGGTGGGTTACTTTTGACAAGTCCTGGATTTGAACAGCCGATGGAATTGTTTCTTGTCAAACAGTTGTGATGTTTCTGCCAGCTTATGGTACATTGATAGGAGAACAAAAAAATAGGAGCGTTTAAGATGTCTTTTTTTGGAAAAATCGATTTCAATGAGTTATCAGAGACCGATCGTGCAATCTATCATTACATGTCCAGCCAAAGTGATAAAATTCCTTACATGCGTGTCCGTGAGATCGCGCTTGAATCCCACACTTCAGCTTCTTCGGTCATGCGCTTTATCCGTAAATTAGGGTACGAAAGCTTTACGGAGTTCCGCACCCAATTTAAAGTCCCTGAATTAGATGCCGTTAGTTTTTATAGCAGCATGAATGTCCTGAATGCTGAACATTTTCCGCGAGATATTGAAGGAAAGATTCGTCGGATCGCAGAAAGAATGTTGGAATGCGACAACATCATTTTTTATGGCATCGGTGCCTCTGGTTCCATGTGTGAATACGCTGCCCGCCGTTTTGCTACGATTGGGTTTAATAGCTATGCATTAGTGGATAATACGTACCCCATTTTTGCTAAGTTGAAGCATACTTCGGATAATATGATCGTCGTCTTGTCCATCACGGGAACGACTACCGAGATTATTGAAGTCGTCAATGGGTTTCGTAACAATCCAGACTTCACTACGGTAGCGATCACCAGTGACGCCAATAGCACTCTGGGACGAATGTCCGATTATGTCTTGGACTATTCAGTTGATGTAAAACGCATCAACAAGTATGAAGATTTAACGACGCAAATTCCTTGTCTTTTCTTAGTGGAAGCTTTATCAGAGACGGTTCGTCAGTTTTCGTTAACAGCAGAAGAATTGTAAACGGATTTTTCTCTTTATTCACACGTAAATCAACAAACAGCTTCATTCCATCAAAAGGGATTCCTTTGATGGAATGATTTGGCTGTTTGTTTTTTTATTGTGAAAAAAATAGGTGTAGGTATCGATGGGAATCGACTTGAAAAGTTTGCTGTTTTTAAAAAAAGTAAAGCGACTAGCAAGAGGAACTGAGGGGCGAGACAATGTGTGCAGCAAGAATGACCTGAATTCGTGTCGTTTTCAATAGATTTTTATAGAATGACGCGTATTTTGGAAGAAATGAGCCATGAAAGATAACGGAGATTCACAATATTCACCATTTGATGAAGAATGTGAATTTTATCAAAAGTCAATCAACGATATAATAAATAGAACATGTTTGAAAACCATCGTTTTTGAGATATGTTATTTTATTTTGAGTGATATTTTTAATAAGGCTGATAAACCATGCTTTAAAATGGTTTTCTTCCACATTTCTTGCAAATCCTTTTATAATCTCAAAAACGATGGTTTTTGAAGTGAATTCTATAAAAGGAGGAGGGAGAATGAACATCAAAGGTGCGCGTTTTTTAGCAAAACTTCTAAAAGGCTGTCTCGCCTTATGGGTCGCTTGCAGTTTTCCAATAACAAGCTTCAGCGATGAGCTGCGATCAACCGAAACAGATGGAACCGTGCAGTTTACAGGAGTATATGAACCGCTAGATCCTCCAGAACCATCACCGCCAACAGGACCAGTCCTACGCCCGCCGCAAGACACGGTGAAGCCGGGGGGAGAACTGCCTCAGACTAACACCGTTCAGCGATTGGATTGGGTGATTCTAGGCTGTCTTTTGATAATTATCGCGCTTGACTTATATGTACTAAAACAAATCATTCGAAAAGGAAAAGCTACTTCCCCAAAGTGGGAATAGCGTCCATTTAACAAACAAGAGAATGACATTTAGGAGTGAATGGGATGAACTCATTTTTTCGTAAAAAAAATAAAGAATTATTGGTTTTGCTTATCTTACTCCCTCTGATTATGACGTTCACGATCATGAATGCCGAGACGATTTATTCGTGGACCCCAGAGAATGAGCAAGAGGAGAAATCAGCTGAAGAAGTAATCGGAGAAATCTTCTTTCCAGAAGAATTGATCCAAGGAGAAGTCGATTATGTACTAGATTTTATCTTTTACTCAGAAGATGCCCTTGAAACGGTGGACCTCGCTTTGCCTGAACAAGTAATCATCGATCAGGAAGCATTGATGGAGGGGCTAACTGCTGTAAAAACAGAAAACGAAGGGGTGTGGCAGCTGATCAGCGAGGTCCCACAAACCACCTTTGTCTTACCGATTATTGTGGATACGATCGGAGAATATGAGCTCATCGTTGCCGAGTCTGCGTCACAACGGCTTCTGATAGTGGAAAACACGGTGATCGAAGATACTGATCAAGACGAAGATGAAAATGATTCTGCGGAAGCTGCACAAGAGGAAGAAGGAGACGAGGCTTCGGATGCGGCAGCGAAAGAGGCGGAAGTGGATGATAGAAGTGAGCAGATGGTCGAAGTGACGATTGACAAAAACAATTTTAGAGAACACTTTGATGTCCAAGGCACTGCTACTTACAATGAAGAAACGGGTCTATTAGTCTTGACAGAAGATATCACTTGGTCAGTCGGTTATGTTACCTTAAAAGACAGAATTAGTCTGGATCAGCCATTTACGCTTAAAGGTAGAGCCAATATAGGGTCTAAACCACGTGGTGCTGATGGGATGGCATTTGGCTTTCATAATTCTGAGACTCACATAAGAGGTCATGAGGGCAATGCATTTGGGATCGGCGGACTGAGAGATGCCTTCGCTTTTAAACTAGATAATAATTATAATGATACTCGAGGTCTTTTTGATAGTAATAGGTTTACCGTTGAAAGGGATCCAATACAAGTCGGCGATGCACCCTTTGCTGGCTTTATCTATCATAGGACACCAGTATTACTGGAAACATATATGGGAAATGATGCTCCAGCAGCAAGAACGGGTGCCAGAAATGGGGCAGATGATCCGATCTTGATTGAATATCAGCCAAATAATGAAGGTCGCTGGTTTCAAGTTACGTATAGAGATCGGATTTGGCGACGTGATATTAGTGATTGGCAGCCCGCTGATGTTTCTGCAATGGCATTTATTATAGCCGGCAGTACGGGAGCGAGAAGTGATCGCCATACCTTTTATTTTGAAGAAATGAACTACTACATTGGTACCGGAACCGTCCATGTAAACTATCTGGATCGAGAGACAGGAGAGCCTATTCTTCCTGCTGATACACTGGATCTGCCGTTACGTTTTCTTCATACACTGGACCCCAAGAACCGAGAGAGCGATGAACCCTATCAGTTAGGGTATGACTATTATGGTGTTGAGTATGAAGCAGAACACTTTGACCCAGATACATTTGACATTATGCCGCAGCCGTTCCATCAGGAGGTGACTTTTTTATTTGATCGCGTGCCATCGAACATCAAGATCAATCACATAGATGAAGAAGGGGTAACACTGAGGGAACCAACCTATCAAGGAGAATTCGTAAATGAATCGGTCGATATCCTGCCTGTGGAGATTCCTTATTATCAATATCTTTACGAGCGGGACGGTCAGCCGCTGGAAACAAGAGTCACCCGAGATGAACAAGAATACTGGCTGGTTTATGGTTTGGAAAGTACTCCGCAACCAGTAGATCCTCTTGACCCGGATACGCAAGTAAACCCTGAGAATCCGCCTGAGATTGATGAAGAACAAGGGTTTGTCAGCTTGGATTTTGTTTCCCAATTCCAGTTTGGGACAGTGGGCATTCGGTCAGAAACGACGACCTATGATGCCTTACCGCAAAAACTGCTTCATCCGGCTGATCCAAATGATAATCTACGCCCTAATTATGTGCAAGTTTCGGATCGGAGGCGGGAAAATTCTGGTTGGACCCTCCGTGCAACCTTACGAACCCCTTTTGAAAGTGATGAAGGGCATCAACTGAATGGTGCTAGAATTTTGTTAAACAATATCGATGTAGCAACGACTCGAGAGAATGTGTCTGATCCCCCTACGTTTAAACCGCAAGCAACCCTGACTGTTGGACAGGCTGAAGTGATTGCGCAAGCAAATGCCAACGAAGGTAGAGGCACTTGGGTCCAGCGCTTTGGCGATCGAGAAACAATGGATCAAAGTGTGAAACTTGAGGTGCCAGTGAGTGCAGCACCTCAAGCCACGCGATATACAGCAACGATCCTCTGGGAACTTTCCTTTGTTCCTTAAGAATAAAGTAAAAAGAAGCTGCAGCTAGTTGCAGCTTCTTTTTATTAGAATCATGGAAGAGACAATGTCGGATGTATCAGGGGATTCAGTGCGATCCATTTTTTGTGGTACACCTTGTACCATGATGAAGATTTTTCCTTTTTCCCATGAGTTGCACCAAAGTAGGAACACTATCTTTTTTTGAAAACGTTTTTAATTATACTGGATGAAAGGAATAGATACTTTTTTGCTTCTGCTAAGAAGGCGCAAATAGGGCTTTTTTTAAGCAAAAGAAGAGAACCGAATGATTGGAGAGAATAATAGTGGAGACCGTAAAACTAAAAGAACTGATTGACCAAATGACCGTAGCTGAAAAAGTGGGCCAGTTAGTCCAACTGACGCCAGATTTTTTTGCACAAGGAGGAGAAATCACGGGTCCGATGCAGCAATGGCAAATGAGTGAAGACCAATTATTTACGATTGGTTCTGTGTTGGGCACTCATACTGCTGAACAAGTATATGCCATCCAAACGTCTTATCTTGAGAAAAGTCGTTTAAAGATTCCCCTTGTTTTTATGGCAGATGTTATCCACGGGTATGAAACGATTTTCCCAATTCCGCTTGCCTTAGCCTCTTCCTTTGATGCGCAGTTAGTGGAAGAGGTTGCTAAAGCTTCAGCGAAAGAAGCGGCAGAAGCTGGTGTCCATGTCACGTTTTCACCGATGGCGGATCATGTCAAAGACGCGCGCTGGGGAAGGGTCTTGGAAAGTAATGGGGAAGATCCCACCTTATCTTCTGTATTGACGGCTGCTTATGTACGAGGGTATCAAGGAACTGCTTCCCTTGCAGAAAATAAACAGCGAATTGCCGCTTGTGTCAAACACTTTATCGGCTATGGCGCTGCAGAAGGTGGACGGGACTACCATACCGTTGATTTGTCCGATCTGGAGCTCTATCAGAATTATTTGCCCGCATTTCAGGCTGCGATTGAAGCAGGGGCACAATTAGTAATGACCTCCTTTAATACGATCCACGGTGTTCCTGCCACCGCAAATCAACCCTTATTGCAGGAAGTATTACGACAAAAGCTGGGATTCGACGGCTTGATCATCTCAGATTGGGCAGCGGTAGCGGAATTGATGGCGCATCGTGTAGCTGCTGATCGAAAGGAAGCCGCAAAGAAAGCTTTTACTGCTGGCGTGGAAATGGATATGATGAGCGATTGCTATCTGAATGCATTGGAACAAATCATTCATGCAGAACCTGAAATGAACGAGCAGCTAAATAAGGCTGTCTTTCATGTGTTAAGCTTAAAGAATAAGTTGGGTCTTTTTGAAGACCCTTTTAGAGGATTAGTGCAGGGCAACTTAGCACCAAAATTAGCGCAGGAAACACGCCACCTTTCACGAGAAGCAGCAAAGAAAACAACGGTTCTTCTGAAAAACCAAGCACTGTTACCGTTGCAGAAAAAGCAAAAGGTCGCGTTGATCGGCCCCAAAGCAGCTTCGAAGGATCTTTTGGGGGCTTGGTCGTGGATCGGCAAACCGGAGGCTGCGGTCTCCTTAGCGGAGGGTCTTTCTCAAAAAGAAATTGACTTAACTGTCTTATCGTATCCTGATGGGGAAATGCTGACGAGTACCTTTATTGATGAGGCGTGTAAAGTTGCTAAAGAAGCTGAGGTTGTTTTATTGGCTCTGGGGGAAACTAGCGAGGAAGCGGGAGAAGCGGCAAGTCTGACCAAACTTTCTTTATCAAGAAAGCAAGAAGCATTGATTGAAGCAGTAAGTCAGGTCAATCCTAGGATCGCAACGATTCTTTTCTGTGGCAGACCACTGGTTTTGACCGCCATCGAGCCTCTTTGCCAAGCCATCATGATTGCCTGGTTCCCTGGATCAGAAGGAGGCAATGCGTTGGCAGATTTGTTGATGGGCGAGTCTGAACCGCAAGGACGTTTAGCTATGAGTTTTCCTCGAGCAGAAGGCCAATTACCGATGACCTATGCTCAACTCTCTACAGGTCGTCCACTGACTGAAGAGAATAGTAATCAAAAATATATTTCGCGTTATATGGATGAAAAAAATGAGCCATTGTTTTCTTTTGGCTCGGGGATGGGGTATGGTCGATGCACGATCACCCACACCCAAATCATTAATCCTCAGGAAAAGGATGCACCATTTGAGATCAGCTGCACGCTGAAAAATGAGGGAGATGTGCCGCATACGACGACACTGCAACTCTATAGCAGAGACGATGTTACAGAAGTAGCGCGACCGATGCGGGAATTAAAACAATGGCAAAAAATCCATCTTGCTGCAGGCGAAGAAAGGCAGCATACATTCTATGTTACACCAGAGGATTTTGCTTACGTTCATTCCGATTTCTCGACAAAAAGTGATCCTGGTACGATTTCTTTATACCTTGGCTTTGCTGCTGCCTCAGCGAAGTTGATTGGTACGCTCACGATTTAAAAGCCTTTCGAGGCTTTTTTTTGTAGGTACAACTTGTACCATGATGGCACAGGTTTCAAGTTGCTGGTACAAACGCCAATCAGCCCTAGAGTCATTGTGGATGAAAACGTTTTTATATATAGTTGGATTATCAGATGACCAGTGAGGTAACGGTCGTTCATTTTTCCGATAAAATAAAAACGTTTTTATTTTTGCGGGATCAGTTTAGGAGGTGAGGGTCATTTGGCAAATCGAATCACGATCCGAGAAGTAGCGAAAGAAGCAAATGTGTCGATTGCGACGGTTTCCAAAGCACTCAACGGTGTCGATGTTGTTCGCCCAGCTACGAAAGAACGTGTGGTGGCGGCAGCACAACGTTTGCATTATGTTCCCAATTTAATGGGCAAACAATTGAAAAACACGAAAACGAAAATGCTCGGTTTCTACACTACCAGCATGAAAGGGCCTTACTTTAGCGTATTAGTTGAAGCGATTGCCAGAGAGGCAGAAAAACATGGTTATGCGGTCAATGTCTTCTTATCCACGGATAAACGAGTGGTTCTCAATAGTATATTAGGCGGTGTTGTTGATGGCATTATTGGCTTTGAAGATTTTTTAACAAAGCAGGATTTGGCTGCGATGGAACGAGAACAAATCAAAGCCGTCTTTATCGATCGAAACATTCAAGAGAAGAACTTCGGCAGTGTAGTCTTTGATTCTTTCGAAAAAGGAAAAGCAGCCACCGAGTATCTTTTGTCTCTTGGCCACAAAAAAATTGCCTTTATCAGTGGTATCACTGGTGTTTATGATAGTGATGAGCGCTTAAGAGGGTATTTAGAAGCATTAAACGAGGTAGGGGTTTCTAAAAGGTCGGACTATCAATTACAGGGGTTCTTTGAAGAAGAACGAACGAGAGTCCGTGTGCAACAGTTTTTGTTAGAGCAGAAAGATTTACCCACAGCGTTTCTGGCGGGAAATGATCTTAGTGCGATCGGAACGGTCAAGGCGATCCATGAGACCAAGTGGCGGGTGCCAGATGATTTCAGCGTAATTGGTTTTGATGGCATCGATCTTTTGGACTATTTCATGCCTCGGTTGACGACTGTGAAAAATCCAATCCAATTGCAAGGGGTCACGGCAGTCAAACACTTGATCGAAATGATTGAGGAAAATGCCATTGGGATCTCCTACGTTTTACCAGGGGAATTGTGCATCAATCAATCGACAAAACAAGTAAATGAATAATGAGGGTGAAGCAATGTTTATTGGAATCGATGTTGGAGGAACCACCATCAAATATGGTGTGATCTTGAAAAACGGTGAAATTGTCAAAAAAGGACAGCTGCCGACGATCCATGAAAAGGAGGGATTTTTGCAATCCATCACAGCATTGATCAAATCATTGCAGCAAGAAGCAATAGTCGATGGTGTCGGGATTAGCGCACCGGGCATCATCCAAAAAGATGGCACGATGATTACAGCAGGATCAATCAAATCCCTTTATGGAATCAATTTAAAGCAAGAAATAGAAGAACGTGTCAAGCTACCGGTCATGGTTGAAAATGATGCCAATGCAGCGGCGATCGCTGAAAAATGGCTTGGGCACGCACAGAACTGTGAGAACTATCTATGCCTTGTCGTCGGTACAGGCATTGGCGGTGGGATCATTGTTAATGATCAGCTCTATCGCGGCAGCCATGGCATGGCAGGTGAATTCGGATGGATGCTGATCGATAGCTTACCTGACCAAGGAAATTTAGAAACTGTTTCCTTGAACCAAAGAGCTGCTGTCGTGGGGGGGCTTTGCCACCAGTACCAGTTGGCACTTCAACAGCTTGGTCGGAGTGATTTCCCTCAAGATGCGGCGGAGATCTTTCAGCGAGGAGCGCAAGGAGAAGTGGTAGCGAACCAAGTGCTTGCACAGTTTTTTCAAGATTTATCAGTGGGCTTGCTCAATTTGATCAGTACATTTGATCCCGAGCTGATTTTGATTGGTGGTGGGATCAGTGAAAATGATGGGTTTATGGCAAGGCTTGAAGAGAACCTCTGTCAGCTAAAAGCTCGCCATGAAAGTATTGGTTACTTAGAAGGACGCACGATTGCACCGATTCGACGTGCAAAATTAAAAAACGATGCAGGTATGATTGGTGCGGTCTATCAGTTGATGAACCAAAGCAGGAAGTAACTCATTTCCTTCAGATGAAAAAGTAAGCGTTTTAGAAAGGGTGGAACAATGGAATCTAAAGGAGTCGTACTTAAAGCAACCCCAAAGAAAAGAACCTTTTTGCAGAAACTAAAAGGCCAAAGTTTTTATCAAGCAATGGTTTGGCCAGGGATTATCCTGATGATTATTTTTAATTTTATCCCACTATACGGGATCGTCATCGCATTTAAAGATTACTCAGTGCTTGATTCGATCGCGAATGCAGAGTGGGTCGGTACCCAATATTTCCAAGAATTTTTTAGTGATTCAATGTTTTGGACGGTGATGAGTAATACGTTAGGCATCAGCTTTTTTAAACTACTGATTGGTTTTCCAGCAGCGATTGGCTTAGCGGTATTGATCAATGAAATCGTTCATGTGCGCTTGAAGAAGGTTGTTCAAACGGTGTCTTATTTGCCACATTTTCTTTCTTGGGTCATCTTAGGAGGCATGTTTATTACGTGGTTGTCTGATACCGGTTTGGTCAATAATTTACTGTTAGGTGTTGGGTTGATCGATGAACCGATCCGCTTCTTGACTGATCCCGAAAAATATTGGGCGATTGCAGTCATTTCCGATATTTGGAAAGAAGTTGGATGGAATACGATTTTATACATCGCTGCTATGACAGGGATCAATCCAGCTCTTTATGAAGCAGCGAGAATGGATGGCGCCACGAAGTTTCAGCAGATTACTCGGATCACGATCCCTTCGATCCGTCATATTATCGCCTTGACATTTGTTTTGTCAGTCGGTGGGTTATTGGGTTCGAACCTCGATCAAACACTCGTCTTACAAAACCCTGTCAATTATCAGTCCAGTGAAGTCATTAATTCATTCGTCTATAAAATGGGGATTCAACAAGGAGACTTCTCCTATGCGACCGCCGTTGGTCTATTTGTGTCGGTTGTTTCATTGATCCTTGTGGTCGGTAGTCATCTTTTGACAAAAAAAATCAGTGATGAATCAGTCTTTTAGAGGAGGGAAAGTATGAAACAAACATTTTCAAAAGATGAGAAGATCTTCAATACTGCCAATGTGATTTTCATGGTGTTCTTCTTAGCCATCATTGCGTTGCCACTATGGAATATCGTCGCCTTGTCTTTCAATGATGCAACCGATGCCGCAAGAGGGGGGATCTATTTCTGGCCACGGGAATTTTCACTAGAAAGTTACTACACCGTTTTTGAAGATTCTGCGATCTATAAAGCCTTTGTCATCTCAGTTGCAAAAACAGTGATTGGTGTTGTTTTGCATACGGCATTGACGGCGATGGTTGCTTACGGGATGAGTCGTAGAAACTTAATGGGGCGGAAAATCTATATGAACATGGGGATTTTAACGATGTTCGTTTCTGGAGGGATGATTCCTACCTTTCTCTTATTTAAAGAACTCGGCTTGTTAAATAATTTTTGGGTTTACATCATACCTGTTTTATTTTCTTTTTACGACATGGTGATTTTGATGAATTTTTTCCGGAGCATTCCATTTTCGCTGGAAGAATCTGCCATGATGGATGGCGCCAATCCTTTTATTATTTTCGTAAAAATCATTTTGCCATTGTCCCTTCCAGTTTTGGCAACCATCGCATTATTCCACGGCGTCTTTCAGTGGAACGACTACATGACCGCCAATATCTATGTTGATGATCGTAGTTTATATCCTTTACAAATGTTACTATTTCGGATCGTTTCGGAAAATCTATCGCCTGCAGTAGCAACAGGCACCAATGTGGTCAGAAATACGACTTCTCAGTCATTGCAATTAGCAACTATGGTGGTAACGACGGTTCCTGTCGTCGTGATCTATCCATTTTTACAAAAGTACTTTATTCAAGGGATGACTCTTGGATCAGTAAAAGAATAGACAAAAGGAGAGAAAAAAATGAAAGCAAGTAAATTATTTTTAGGGATCGGTCTCGTATGTACATCAGTCATGGTATTAGGTGCCTGTGGTAATTCCAGCAGCGAGTCAAAAGGAGCTGCTGAGGTAGAAGATCTGCCAGAAGCTCGCTTTGAAGCAGACAAAGATACCCCAAGCTGGCAAAAAGACACTGACCATGAAGCGACCTTGAAGTGGTATGTCAACTTTGATTGGTATGCTCAGCCAGGTTGGGGAAAAGACACTGTGACGCGAAAAATCAAAGAAGACATGAATATCAATGTCGAATTTATTTCAGGGAATGATGAGAACCTTAACACGATGTTAGCTGGAGGCGATCTGCCAGATATCATGACCTTCGATAAAAATCTATCTGCTGCCAACGAAGCGACGAAATTTGCTTTACCACTGAATCTTTTGGCAGAAAAATACGATCCTTATTTCCTAGAACATGCAGCGAAGCCTGAATCTGTTCAATGGTTTACTTTAGAAGATGGCAATATCTATGGATACCCAAGCTTTTCAACGACTGCGCAAGATTATGAGGACGGCAATGTAGTGGGAGATCAAGTCTTCATTGTCCGCAAAGATATTTACGAAGCATTGGGTGAACCTGATATGTCGACGCCCGAAGGATTTTTAG
>OJKA01000559.1_pt1 | contig 12790 bp, 11 predicted proteins | sample 1596451 | NCBI WGS metagenome assembly OJKA01 (sample SAMEA4350155, study PRJEB24818) | metagenome | biome: human; feature: gut; material: faeces | place: Denmark | collected 2013-09 | reverse complement strand
CTGACCATCAAGGCGCAGGCCGCCGCAGCCGGACTGACCCCCGCCGACTACACCGCCCGGGCGCTGAAGTCCGGCGAGATCCGCTTCGCCTGCGAACAGCCGGATAACGGCAAAAACCATCCGCGTAATCTGTTTATCTGGCGCTCAAACCTGCTGGGCTCTTCCGGCAAGGGCCATGAGTATATGCTCAAATACCTGCTGGGGACCGACAGCGGTATTCAGGGCGAAGAGCTGGGGGCTACCGATGAGGTGAAGCCGGAAGAGGTGGAGTGGCAAACCGCGGCCATTGAGGGCAAACTCGACCTGCTGGTGACGCTCGACTTTCGCATGTCCAGCACCTGTCTGTTCTCCGATATCGTTCTGCCAACCGCCACCTGGTACGAAAAAGACGATATGAACACCTCGGATATGCATCCCTTTATTCACCCGCTCTCCGCCGCCGTTGACCCAGCGTGGGAGGCGAAAAGCGACTGGGAAATTTACAAAGATATCGCCAGAACCTTCTCTGAAGTCTGCGTCGGCCACCTCGATAAAGAGACCGACGTGGTACTGGTGCCACTGCAGCATGACTCCCCGGCGGAACTCTCTCAGCCCTTTGACGTGCTGGACTGGCGGAAAGGCGAATGCGAGCTGACGCCGGGTAAAACCGCGCCGTCGATTGCCGTGGTTGAGCGCGATTATCCAGCGACCTATGAGCGCTTTACCTCCCTCGGCCCGCTGCTCGACAAACTCGGCAACGGCGGTAAAGGCATCACCTGGAACACCCAGAACGAGGTCGATTTCCTCGGCAAGCTCAACTACGTCAAGCTGGATGGCCCGGCTAAAGGCCGCCCGCGCATCGACACCGCCATCGACGCCTCGGAAGTGATCCTCGCCCTCGCCCCGGAAACCAATGGTCAGGTGGCGGTCAAAGCCTGGCAAGCGCTCGGCGAATTTACCGGCCGCGAGCACACGCACCTGGCGCTGAATAAAGAGGATGAAAAAATCCGCTTCCGCGACATTCAGGCCCAGCCGCGCAAAATTATCTCCAGCCCGACCTGGTCCGGCCTCGAGAGCGAGCATGTGTCGTACAACGCCGGCTATACCAACGTCCACGAGCTGATCCCCTGGCGCACCCTTTCCGGCCGCCAGCAGCTCTATCAGGATCACCCCTGGATGCGCGCCTTTGGCGAAAGCCTGGTGGTCTATCGTCCGCCCATTGACACCCGCAGCGTCAGCCAGATGAAAGCGATCCCGCCTAACGGCTTTCCTGAAAAAGCGCTCAACTTTCTGACGCCGCACCAGAAATGGGGCATTCACTCCACCTACAGCGAAAACCTGCTGATGCTAACTCTGTCGCGCGGCGGGCCGATCGTGTGGATCAGCGAAACCGATGCTCGCGAACTGGGGATTGAAGATAACGACTGGATCGAGGCCTTCAACGCCAACGGCGCGCTCACCGCTCGCGCGGTGGTCAGCCAGCGCGTACCGCCGGGGATGACCATGATGTACCACGCGCAGGAGCGTCTGATGAATATTCCGGGCTCGGAAGTCACCGGACGGCGCGGCGGGATCCATAACTCGGTGACCCGCGTGTGCCCGAAACCGACCCATATGATTGGCGGCTACGCCCAGCTGGCTTACGGTTTCAACTATTACGGAACCGTCGGCTCCAATCGCGATGAGTTCATCATGATCCGCAAAATGAAAAATATTGACTGGCTGGATGACGAAGGTCGCGACGGGATACAGGAGGCGAAAAAATGAAAATACGCTCACAGGTCGGCATGGTTCTCAATCTTGATAAATGCATCGGCTGCCACACCTGTTCCGTCACCTGTAAAAACGTCTGGACCGGACGTGAAGGAATGGAATACGCCTGGTTTAACAACGTCGAAACCAAACCGGGCATCGGTTATCCAAAAAACTGGGAAGACCAGGAGGTGTGGGAAGGCGGCTGGGTGCGCGACGTTAATGGCAAAATACGCCCGCGTCTGGGCGGCAAAATGGGCGTCATCACCAAAATCTTCGCCAATCCGGTGATACCGCAAATCGACGATTATTATGAGCCTTTTACCTTTGATTATCAGCACCTGCACAACGCGCCGGAGGGGAAACATTTGCCCACCGCCCGTCCGCGCTCGCTTATCGATGGTAAGCGGATGGATAAAATCATCTGGGGGCCCAACTGGGAAGAGCTGCTCGGCGGCGAGTTTGAAAAGCGCGCCCGCGACCGTAACTTCGACAAGATTCAGAAGGAGATGTACGGACAGTTTGAAAACACCTTCATGATGTATCTGCCGCGCCTGTGCGAGCACTGCCTGAATCCGAGCTGCGTCGCCACCTGCCCGAGCGGCGCCATCTACAAGCGTGAAGAAGACGGCATCGTGCTGATCGACCAGGATAAATGCCGCGGCTGGCGTCTGTGCATCAGCGGCTGCCCGTACAAAAAAATCTACTTCAACTGGAAAAGCGGTAAATCGGAAAAATGCATCTTCTGCTACCCGCGTATCGAATCCGGCCAGCCCACGGTCTGTTCGGAAACCTGCGTGGGGCGTATCCGCTATCTCGGCGTATTGTTGTACGACGCCGATCGCATTGAAGAGGCCGCCAGCACCGAGCGCGAAACCGATCTCTATGAGCGGCAGTGTGAGGTGTTCCTCAATCCCCACGACCCGGCGGTGATTGAAGAAGCGCTGAAACAGGGGATTCCACAAAACGTGATTGATGCGGCCCAGCGCTCGCCGGTGTACAAAATGGCGATGGACTGGAAGCTGGCGCTTCCGCTACATCCGGAATACCGCACCCTGCCAATGGTCTGGTACGTGCCGCCGCTGTCGCCGATTCAGTCCTACGCCGACGCCGGCGGCCTGCCGAAAAGCGACGGAGTGCTTCCGGCCATCGAAAGCCTGCGTATTCCGGTACAGTATCTGGCCAATATGCTCAGCGCGGGCGATACCGGCCCGGTGTTGCGCGCGCTGAAGCGCATGATGGCGATGCGTCATTACATGCGCTCGCAAACGGTGGAAGGCGTCACGGATACCCGCGCCATTGAGGAAGTGGGCTTAAGCGTTGAACAGGTCGAGGAGATGTACCGCTATCTGGCGATCGCCAACTATGAAGACCGTTTCGTGATCCCGACCAGCCACCGCGAAATGGCGCGCGACGCTTTCCCCGAGCGCAACGGCTGCGGCTTTACCTTTGGCGACGGCTGCCACGGCTCCGACACCAAATTCAACCTGTTCAACAGTAGCCGTATCGATGCCATCAACATCACCGAAGTACGCGATAAAGCGGAGGGGGAATAATGCAAATCCTCAAAGCGATCGGCCTGCTGATGGAGTACCCGGATGAGTTTCTTTGGCAGTGCAAGGAGGAGGTGCTGGCCATGGTGCGGCACGACGCCCCCATGCTCAACGACTTCGCCGCTGAGATGCTGAATGCCCCGCTGCTGGACAAGCAGGCCGAATGGTGCGAAGTGTTCGACCGGGGCCGCGCCACGTCGCTGCTGCTGTTTGAACACGTTCACGCCGAGTCCCGCGATCGCGGCCAGGCAATGGTCGATCTGCTCGCTCAGTATGAAAAAGCGGGTCTACAGCTCGACTGTCGCGAACTTCCAGACCATCTGCCGCTGTATCTGGAATACCTCAGCATCCTGCCGCAAAACGAAGCGCGTGAGGGGCTGCAAAACGTCGCGCCGATTCTGGCGCTGCTGGGCGGGCGGCTCAAGCAGCGCGAGGTAGCGTGGTACCCGCTGTTTGACGCCCTGCTGAGCCTCGCCGGGAGCCCCCTCTCAAGTGACAGTGTCACGCAGCAGGTTAACAACGAGTCCCGTGATGATACCCGGCAGGCGCTGGATGCGGTCTGGGAAGAAGAGCAGGTGAAATTTATCGAAGATAACGCCACAACCTGTGACAGCTCACCGTTACAGCAATATCAACGACGCTTTAGCCAGGACGTGGCGCCGCAGTACGTCGACGTCAGCGCGGGAGGCCCGAAATGATACAGTACCTGAACGTCTTTTTTTACGACATCTACCCCTACATCTGCGCGACGGTCTTTTTTCTCGGCAGCTGGCTGCGCTATGACTACGGTCAGTACACCTGGCGCGCCTCCTCCAGCCAGATGCTCGATAAACGCGGGATGGTGATCTGGTCGAATCTTTTTCATATCGGCATACTCGGCATTTTCTTTGGCCATCTGTTCGGCATGTTAACGCCGCACTGGGTGTATGCCTGGTTTTTACCGATTGCGGTCAAGCAGCAGATGGCGATGGTGCTCGGCGGCGTCTGCGGCGTCCTGACGCTGCTCGGCGGCGCCGGTTTGCTCTGGCGTCGTTTGACCAACCAGCGCGTTCGCGCGACCTCGACCACCCCGGATATCATCATCATGAGCATTCTGTTGATTCAGTGCCTGCTCGGGCTGAGCACGATTCCTTTTTCGGCGCAGTATCCTGACGGCAGTGAAATGATGAAGCTGGTTGGCTGGGCGCAAGGCATCGTGACCTTCCGCGGCGGCTCGTCTGAAATGCTCAGCGGTGTCGCCTTTGTTTTCCGCGTACATCTGGTACTGGGAATGACGATTTTCCTGCTGTTCCCGTTCACCCGTCTGGTTCACGTCTGGAGCGCGCCGTTTGAATATTTCACCCGCCGCTACCAGGTGGTACGTTCAAGACGCTGAGCAAAATCTGCAATCATCCCGGGTCGCGGCGTAAACGCCTCACCAGGGATACATCAACGCAGATGGCTGTGAACCGTAGCCCGGCTAAGCGTAGCGCAAGCCGGGTAACATCCACGTTTGACAGCCACCCCTTATCCAGCCAACGGTTCCTGTATGGTATTTACTTACCAGCCTCGGGATGGGTATCAAACGCCGCCATCACTGCCGCCAGTTCCGCTTCGCTGAAGCCATATTTGGCATCATCCACGCCGAGGCCAAAACGCGTTTGCAGCGCTTCATACAGCGCCGGAACATCCGCTAAATCCCGCTTTTCGACCACATGGTTTTTATCCCAATGGGTAAAGTGGAAATTGGTCAGCGTCATCTTGCCGCCATCCGGTAAGTGGCGGCACATCAGCAGATGATGGCGGAAGTGCGACTGCGGCCAGTGCGCTGACCAGAAGTTGCCCATCACATAGTCGGAAGCGTACTGGCGACCTAAGTCAAAATGGTACATCGACTGCCAGTGGCCGTGATGGCTGAACTGCAGGGTCCACTCTTCCCCTTCGTAGATCAGGCGATACTCACCGTGCGGGGTCGCTTGTTCCACATCGGCCAGCAGCTTGATCGGCGCGGTCAGGGTCTGGCCGCCGAAACCAACGTCAGCAATCCAGCGTTCGCCCTCCACGTCCACCAGCAGCAGCCGATGGGTACGCGGCGGCATATGCGGCGGATTGGCCAGCACCACGCGGCCCAGAAGGCTGCGCACATTGAAACCAATTTCGCGCAGCGCTCTCTCCAGCAGGCCGTTTTGCTCGAAGCAGTAACCGCCGCGACGACCGTGAATCAGCTTATCTTCCAGGGTGCGATCGTCGAGATGTATCTCTCTTGGCAGCAGCACATCCAGATTTTCAAAGGGGATCGCGCCGTTATGGTGAATATGCAATTCGCGAAGGGTATTAAGTGAAACACCCGGGGTGCCCGTCCAGCCCAGACGAGAAAAATAGGCGCTTAAAAAGGGACTCATCAATGCCTCCAGCAATCGGTGTCCGACATTTATAGCCTGTTTTTCCCGCCTGACCAGCTATTTTGTGCGATCGCATTTATCCGCGCGTGCCTCGCTGCATCAGCGCCAGTGCGCTGAGCATCAGCCCGAGACCGGTAAGCAGCGTCAGCGACGCCATTGCCATTCCCTGCCCCGCCGAGCCCTGCTCAAACTGGCGCCAGATAAACACCGCGACGGTTTGCGTTCCTGCTGGCGCGAGCAGCAGCGAAGTTACCAGCTCGCGGGAGGCGACGGCGAACACCATCAGCATCGCCGCCAGCAGCGCCGGGAAGACCAGCGGCAGAACGATCAGACGCAGCGCCTGCAGGGCCGTCGCCCCATGTACCCTTGCCGCAGGCTCAAGATTATTGCCAAGCTGGCGCAGCGCGCTGCCGACGTAGCGTACCGGCCAGGGCAGCAGCAGACAACTGTAGGAGAGCAGCAGCATAAACCAGCTGTTGTAGGGGGAAAGCGGCCAGAACGGCTGATTCCACAACAGAATCAACCCGACGCCTACCACCACGCCCGGCAGCGCCGCCGGCAGCAGCGATAAGGCATCGACTATCGCGCTCCCCTTGATTTTTTGCACCACAACCAGCCAGGCGGCGAGCAGCCCCACCAGCCCAACAACCCCAGCCGAAGCCAGCGCCAGCGAAAGGCTGGTTGCCAGCGCCGACAGCGCATCGCCCTGCTGAGCAAACAGCGCGGCAAAATGGCGAAAGGTAACGTTGTCAACATGAATACCGCCCGACAGCGTGCTCATCAGGCTGGTCAGCACCATCGATGCGCCAGGCAGCACCACCGCCAGCCCACCGACGCCCGCCATCACTAGCACCGCCGGAAGCGCCAGCCAGCCCAGCTCCGCCCCGCTATTCTCTCCCGGCTTGCCGGTGACGCTGGTGACCTCTTTATCGCCAGTCAGCCGTTTTTGCAGCCACCAGGCCAGCAGCGCCACCGCGATCAGCAGCAGCGACAGCAGCGATGCGCCGGGCAGATCGACAGGCCAGTCGGCAAGCTTTTTCTCGATGCCTACGGTCAGCATGACCAGCCCCGCCCGCGACCCGAGGGCCGCCGGAACGCCGTATTCCTCAATCGCCAGGGTAAACGCCAAAAGCATCCCCGCCGCCAGAGCCGGCGAAAGCATCGGCAGCGTGATGTGCCAGAACGCCCGCCAGGCGCTGGCGCCGTGCACCCGGGCGACAATCGCCAGCCGCTGACCGCTGGCCAACAGGCTGCGCGAGACGGCAAAGTAGACCACCGGAAAGATATTGAGCGTCATCACCAGCACAATCCCGATGCGGCTAAAAAGCAGATCGTTAAGATCCCAGCCGGTCAGCTGCTGCAGATAGCCATGACTTTGCAGCATCAGCATCCACGACAGCGCGGCAATATAGGGCGGCGTCAGAAAGGGGATCAGAAAGAGCAGATCCCACAGCCGCGGCAGCGGGATAGTAAACAATCCGCGCACGACGCCCAGCGGTAGACCGATGACCACGCTCATCAGCGCCACGCCGCAGGCCACCCACAGGGTACTGCCGAGCATCGTAGGCAGCTGCGGGTCGGCAATCAGTGTTGACACGCCGCTAAACGCGCCGCTCAGCGAGCCGGCGCTAAACCGGGGAAAAATCGCCTGGAGGACGATAAAGAGCAGCGGCAACGCCACCAGCACCAGCAGTGCCGCCAGCGTGCCCGCTGAAATAAGTCTCTGTTTCACGATATATTCCTGGATACGATCTTACCCGGCTCGCGCTGCGCTTAGCCGGGCTACAAAATCACGGCCGTTTACAGTCCGGTAGCCCCGACAGGCGCGCCAGCGCCGCCTCCGGGGAATGTGCCCGAACCAACTTTCGCAGCTTGGGGAAAAGTCGGTTTACTGGGCGAAAAGCGTATTAAAGCGGGAAAGCACCGCACTACGTTCGCTAGTGCCTTCGCCGGCGGTCGGCAGAATTTTCAGCTCGTTGAGCAGCGGGCGCTTCGCCGGAATATCGCTGCGGGCGGGCATAAGCCAGGCGTCGGCGACCAGCGCCTGGCCTTCCGGTGACAGCACATAATCAATAAAGGCCTTTGCATCGTCAGCATGCGGGCTGGTTTTGAGGATCATCATCGGCCGCGGCGCAATCACCGTGCCGCTGGCCGGGAAAATCACCTTTAGCGATTCGCCCTGATGGATATTGCCGTAAGAGACATAATCAACCGCGCCGAATACCGCCGCTTTCGCGCCCTGCATCACCGGCGTCACCGCCTGGGCATTCGGCCCGCTGACCACCATGCCATTCTTCTTCAAGTCTTTAAACAGCGCCCAGGCCTGGTCGCCCATGCCATTCTGTAACCCGATCAGCAAATCCAGCGATGCGCCGGAAAGCGCCGGGTCCGGCGTCGTCACTTTGTCTTTGAACGCCGCTTCGGTCAGGTCGCGCCACTCTTTCGGCTCCGGGGTGCCGCTATTGGTATTCCAGACGATCCCCAGCGCCGAAATCCCCTGGGCAACGTAATCGGCGGATTTCAGGTTCTCCGGCACCTTATCGGCGTTGCTGCTCTGATATGGCAGCAGCCAGCTGCGGTGATGCAAATCCTCCGCCGTATCCCACGAAGCGGAAATCAGCACATCCGCCTGCGGGTTGGCCTGCTCGGCCTCAAGACGCGCCATCACCTTACCGGTAGTAGCCTGGAAAATATTTACCTTCACCCCGGTTTTCTTCTCATAACCGCTGGCGAGGCTTTTCGCCAGCGAGCCCGGCCCGGCGGTGTAGACGGTGAGCGCGTGAGCGCAGGAGATCGTGGTGGCGGACAGCATCATCGCGAGCGCAGCTCCTTTGGTAACGGTAATAACGGTTTTCATACGGATTCCCCTGAGGTTGAAGTCACGGCGCGAACGGCGGCAACGCAGCCCGCAGATAAATGAACAATCTTGTCGGCCAACAGTTCGGCTTCGCGACGGTCGTGGGTGACGTAGACGGCAGTGATGCCCAGCTGGCGCAGCAGGCGGCTCATTTCGACGCACAGCGACTCGCGTAGTTCGCTGTCGAGATTGGAGAGCGGCTCGTCGAACAGCAGCACGCGCGGTTCTGCGACAATGGCGCGGGCCAGGGCAACGCGCTGCTGCTGTCCGCCGGAAAGGCCCGACGGTTTACGCTCGGCGAAGCCGCTGAGACCGACCATTGCCAGCGCCTCCTCGACCCGTCGCTGTCGTTCCTTGTGCCCGATGCCGCGCATGCGCAGCGGGAAAGCCACGTTCTGCACCGCCGTCATATGCGGCCACAGGGCGTAATCCTGGAAGACCATGCCGAGATCGCGCTGCTCCGGCGGCATACCCCAGCCGGCTTTCGCCACCAGCCGAGCGCCGAAGTGAATGCTGCCGCTGGCGGGTACGGTTAATCCGGCGAGCAGGCGCAGCAGCGTGCTTTTGCCGCAGCCAGAAGGCCCCAGCAGCGCCACGATGCTGCCCGCATCGATATGCAGATCGATCTGATTAAGGACGGTGTTGGCGCCGAAGGCGAAAGAAACGCCGTCAAGCTTAATGCTGGTAAGCGCGCGCATTTTCGCCCTCCCGTTGGGAAAGCGTGGCTCTGCCGGCGGTCAACATCCGCCGGCCCGCGCTCACCTGTGTCAAAGACAGGGGAGCTAACATATTGTTATCCTCTTTGGGACTTAGTGACGCCGACTATAGGGAGCCTTGATGACGTATTGATTACATTTTCATTGCGGATTAACGTGTTGTCTGGCATCAGACCCATTTACCAAGGAACGCATATGAGCCGTTTTCGCCACGTGGAACTCCAGTACGCCAGTCGCCTGCTCAACCATGGCCCAACGATTTTAATAACCAGCTACGACGCTCATACTCAGCGCCGCAACGTTATGGCCGCCGCATGGTCGATGCCGGTGGAGTTCGCCCCGCCGCGGCTGGCTATCGTGGTGGATAAAAGCGCCTGGACGCGGGAAATTATTGAGCGCAACGGCACGTTCGGCATCGTCGTCCCGGGCGTCGAGGCCGCCAGTTGGACCTACGCGGTCGGTAGCATCAGCGGACGCGATGAGGATAAATTTAACGCTTACGGTATTCCGGTGGTGCAAGGCCCGGAGCTGGGATTGCCGCTGATTGAAGAAAAGTGTCTGGCGTGGATGGAGTGCCGACTGCTGCCGGCAACGGCGGCTCAGGAGCAGTACGATACGCTGTTTGGCGAAGTGGTTTCCGCCGCCGCCGACGAACGCGCGTTTGTCACCGGACGCTGGCAGTTCGACGATGATAAGATCAATACCCTCCATCATCTCGGCACCGGCAACTTTGTCGCCAGCGGCCGCCACGTCCGCGCCAATACGCCAGAAGAGTAGCCCGGACAGATGCGCAGCATCGCCTCCGGGGCAATTCTTCACCACCCTGCTCGTCTCTCCCGGGGGTGGCGCGCAGCGCCTGCCCGGGCTACCGGGCCGCAGACCGCTGAGAACGCGTAGCCCGAACAGATGCGCAGCATCGCCTCCGGGGAGAGAACTAGCGCTGCAAACGCCGCCGGTCTTCGCTGGGCGTCAGGCCAAAAACCTTTTTATATAAAGTGGTAAAGTGATTACTGTTGGCAAAGCCGCATAGATAAGCCACTTCGGTAATCGTCATATCGGTCTCGCGTAATTTTACGCGCGCCGAAACTAATCGTAGACGCTTTAAATAATTATCCGGCGTCAATCCCGTCGCCTCTTTAATATGGCGAAAAGCGGTACGCGTGGTCAGATGGAATTTCTCCGCCAGCTGCTGCCAGTTATGATCTTCAAAACAGTGCTCCTGTAGCCAGGTCAGCAATTTATGCAGCTTATATTTAGTGGTGCTATATTCGGCTTCGGTTTCGGCATGCAGAATCGTCGTCACCAGCTGGAAAAACGCGGCTTCGCGCAGGGCAATATTTTGCCCCTGCCGCAGCTCGGCAGAAAATATCTTATCCACCAGTTCCTTGCAGATATGGCGGGTGTCCGGCGCCAGCCAACCATAGCAGGACGCATTCTGCGCAGAGAAAGTCTGTAATAAAGTATCGAGAGGCTGTAAATAATGAAACCCTACCAACGGGTTAATCAGCACATTAATTAACTTAAGCGTCCCTAGCTCATCATAATAATGAACGTCACCCGGCTGAACGTAAAAAACGTCGCCCTGTTGAATATATAGTGGTCTGCCATTAATAACATGTAAACCGTGCCCTTCCTCAACGATCACCAGCTCAGCAAATTCATGACTATGTTCATGGCTATTATCTTCCGGATCGCTGGCGTACATGCCCAGCTTATCCTGCGGATGGGTGAAATAATACTCAACGGTCAACATCATCATCTATAAAGTCCAAAACGGCATACGGCGCAGAGGCAAGATAATGCATTTTCCCGACCGCCACGAGCAAGATTTTTGGAATTGTGATCGGCGACCCGCCCATCTCATTATCAGTGCCAATCTGGCAAATGCATTGGCATTGCCAGAGTGGTTGCCCCCGGGGCCGGCATCTTATGCTGCGGACAAATAAATACAGAGGACGCAGTATGTCACAGGCAATTCAGCATAATTCTCAGGTCTCGATGACCCGCCACCCGGATTTTCTACGCACCGCCGAGACGCTCCGGCCCGCGCTACGCCGCCAGGCGTACCCGCCGATCGCCGTGGTGGAAGCCCACGCCGACGCCACGGCACTGTTTGGCTGGCGCGCCGAACCGGTAAGTTCCCTGGCCGCGTTTTACCAGCGCGAGCTGAGCAGCGGCGATAGCGTCATTATTGATTTTGGCAGCCACTTTGTTGGCTACCTGCATTTTCTCTGTCAGAGCGTCGGGAGCCCACCGGACGCTCCGGCCCATCTGCAGTTCACCTTCGGCGAAACGCTGAGCGAAGTGTGTGAACCGTTCAGCGATTACCAGGGCTGGCTAAGCAGCAGCTGGCTGCAGCAGCAGGATCTGTGGCTTGATGTCTTGCCGACCGAAGTTGATCTGCCGCGCCGCTACTGCTTCCGCTATCTGAAGGTGGAGGTCAAAGCCGTGTCGCGCAAGTTTCGTCTGCAGTTCAACCAGATTCAGGTGAATGCCGTTACCTCCGCCAGCGGCGCATGCCCGGCAGCGACAACCGCCGACCCGCAGCTCAAGGCCATCGACAGCGTTGCCGTTCTGACCCTGCAAAACTGCATGCAGGAGGTGTTTGAGGATGGCCCCAAACGCGACCGCCGCCTGTGGCTCGGCGATTTACGTTTGCAGGCGCTGGTGAACGATGTGACCTTCGCCCGTCACGATTTAGTACGCCGCTGCCTGTACCTTTTCGCCGGGCATACTCGTGAGGACGGTATGGTATCGGCCAACGTGTTCGTGCAGCCGGATGTCATTGCTGACGATACTTTTCTTTTTGATTATTCTCTGTTTTTTGTTGACGTTCTCTACAACTATCTGCAAAGCGCGGAGGATATTGCTACGGCCCGCGAGCTGTGGCCCACGGCCCGTCGTCAGATTGAACTGGCGCTGAAACGCTGCGACGCCTCCGGGGTTGTGCGCGATAGCGACGACTGGTGGGTGTTTATCGACTGGCAGGCATCGCTGAATAAACAGGCTGCAGCGCAGGGCGTGCTGATTTACTGCCTGCAGCGCGCCGTCTGGCTGGCGGAGCGTTTCGAACCTGAGCTGGCCGTCAGCTATCGCCAGCGTTTACAGCAGATTAAAGCTGCGGCCCTCGATGTCTTATGGGACGAGCAGCAAGGCTTCTACATCAGCGGCGAGCAGCGGCAGGTCTCATGGGCATCGCAAATCTGGCTGGTACTGGCGGAAGTCGGTACTCCTCAGCAGCGCCGGGAGATCATGCATAATCTGGAGCAAAATCCCCCCGCGATCGCCATGAACACGCCATACCTGCGTCACCACTATATTGCCGCCCTTTTGCAGTGCGGGCTGCGCGATGACGCTATTGCGCAGATCAAAGCCTACTGGGGAGCAATGGTCGACTACGGTGCCGATACCTTCTGGGAAATCTTCGACCCGGCGCATCCTGATTTTTCCCCTTATGGCAGCAAGCTGATAAACAGTTATTGCCATGCGTGGAGCTGCACCCCGGCCTGGTTTATTCGCCAGTACGGACTTTAACAACAACGATAAGCGAGT
>OJKA01000533.1_pt1 | contig 13283 bp, 9 predicted proteins | sample 1596451 | NCBI WGS metagenome assembly OJKA01 (sample SAMEA4350155, study PRJEB24818) | metagenome | biome: human; feature: gut; material: faeces | place: Denmark | collected 2013-09 | reverse complement strand
TATAAGAGACAGTTCTTATATGAATAATCCAAAAAGACAAAAAAACCAAAAAAACCATAAGAAAACAGATATACGGTTTTCCAGGAATTTAGTATGATTATCCCATCAAATGAAGCATGACAACATGCAGGTTCATGTCTGCATAGGAAAGGGAGGTCATACGTTATGAAGAAAAGATGGTTAAGCTTATTAATGGCAGCTGCCATGCTGACAGGCACACTGGCAGGATGCGCGCCAAAGCCCGTGGAGGCGACTCCGGCAGCAGCGGCAGAAAAAGAAGACGCGTCAGGGGAAGCAGGGGGCGCCGGGACCCAGGCTGCCCAGGATACGGCGGACCTGCCTGTGCTGAAGGTGGCGGTCATGCCCTTTTTAAACAGTATCCCCATTAAATATATGATAGACCAGGGACTGGACACCAAGAACGGCTTTAAGATCGAGACAGTCTATTTTGCCAATGGCGGGGCCATGAATGAGGCCCTGGCAGCGGACCAGTGGGAGGTAGGGACACTGAGCGCGGCAGCGGTTAATTCGCTGGCAATCTATGGTGCATACTGTATTGCTGATATCGGCCATTCAGAAGGCGGGCTCTATACCCTGTGCAGGCCGGAATCCCCTATTGCCAAGGTTAAGGGCAATAACCCATCCTATCCCGATGTATACGGTGACGCTGAGTATACCTGAACAATCTGAAGCTGAAACATGCGCTGCACCTGCTGGAGACAACCAACCTGAAGGTATATGAGGTAGCGGAGCAGGCGGGATATTCCAACCTGAGTTATTTTTCAACGGTGTTTAAAAAGAACTTTGGGCAGAATCCATTTGACTATAAGAAAAACTGTAAAAACAGCATGGGATAAAACATGGCCCAAGGCGGCCCGTGGTATTTGTGGATAATGCCGGATGTGCGGGCCGGAACTTGTAAGCGCTTACATGAAACAGATGGAATTGGGCATATGCAAAACAGGCAGTGCATGGGGCCGGATGTATAAAATTGCGTACACCACAAGGTACATATTCGTATATGCGAATCAATAACGCATATGTGAAAATGACAGAAAATGAAAGCACTTACACGGTTTTTTACTTGAAATTTAACAAATTTTCGCGGAAAAACTCTTTACTCAAGAAATGTTTGTGATATAATGGACGAGGTGGACGGACAAGAGAGAAGCATTTGTTCCGCCCGGAAAGAATAAGGCAGATATAAGAGTAGAAAGCCAGTCTACAAGAACATGAGGAGGAAATTAACTTATGGCAAAATGGGTTTATAAGTTCCATGAAGGCAGCGCAGCAATGAGGAACCTTCTTGGCGGCAAGGGCTGCAACTTAGCAGAGATGACCAACCTGGGAATGCCGATTCCACAGGGATTTACAGTTACTACAGAGGCTTGTACCGAGTACTATAACTGCGGCAAGCAGATTTCCGATGAAATCCAGGAGCAGATTTTTGAGGCAATCACATGGATGGAAGGCATTAACGGCAAGAAGTTCGGCGATACGGAAGATCCGTTGCTGGTTTCCGTACGTTCCGGCGCACGCGCATCCATGCCTGGTATGATGGACACCATCCTGAACCTTGGATTAAATGACGTTGCAGTTGAGGGCTTTGCCAAGAAGACAGGCAACCCAAGATTTGCCTATGATTCCTACCGCAGGTTCATCCAGATGTATTCTGACGTTGTCATGGAAGTGCCCAAGTCCTATTTTGAGAAAATCATTGATGAGATGAAAGAAGCAAAGGGCGTGCATTTTGATACGGACCTGACAGCGGATGATTTAAAAGAGCTGGCAGAGAAGTTCAAGGCTGTTTACAAGGAAGCCATGAACGGCGAGGAATTCCCACAGGATCCAAAGGAACAGCTTATGGGCGCTGTTAAGGCTGTATTCCGTTCTTGGGACAACCCACGTGCAATCGTATACCGCCGTATGAACGATATCCCCGGCGACTGGGGTACTGCTGTCAACGTCCAGACCATGGTATTCGGCAACAAGGGAGAGACATCCGGCACAGGCGTTGCATTTACACGTAACCCATCCACCGGTGAAAAGGGCATCTATGGTGAGTACCTGATTAATGCACAGGGCGAGGACGTTGTTGCAGGCGTACGTACACCTCAGCCAATCTCCAAGCTGGCAGAAGACCTTCCGGAGTGTTATGAAGAATTCATGAACCTGGCCATGAAGCTGGAGAATCATTTCCGCGACATGCAGGACATGGAGTTCACCATTGAGGAAGGCAAGCTGTATTTCTTACAGACACGTAACGGCAAGAGGACTGCTCCCGCAGCCATCCAGATTGCCTGCGATTTAGTAGACGAGGGAATGATTACTCCTGAGGAGGCAGTGTGCAGGATTGAAGCTAAGTCCTTAGACCAGCTGCTGCATCCTACATTTGTTCCGGAAGCATTGAAGGCCGGCGAAGTAATCGGAAGCGCACTTCCTGCATCCCCTGGCGCTGCGGCCGGTAAGGTATACTTTACTGCTGACGAAGCCAAGGACGCCGGCAAGGGCGGCAGAGGCGAGAGGGTCATCCTGGTCCGCCTGGAGACATCCCCGGAGGATATTGAAGGTATGCACGCTGCACAGGGTATCCTGACTGTACGCGGCGGTATGACCAGCCATGCAGCAGTAGTTGCGCGCGGCATGGGAACCTGCTGTGTATCCGGCTGCGGCGAGATTAAAATTAATGAAGAGGCTAAGGTATTTGAACTTGGCGGATATACATTCCATGAGGGGGATTACATTTCCCTGGATGGTTCTACCGGAAAGATTTACAAGGGCGACATCGCTACACAGGAAGCAACCGTAAGCGGCAACTTTGAGCGTATCATGGAGTGGGCTGACCAGTTCAGGACCCTGAGTGTGCGCACCAACGCAGATACCCCGGCAGATACGCTGAACGCTGTTAAGCTTGGCGCTGAGGGCATCGGCCTGTGCCGTACCGAGCATATGTTCTTTGACGCAGAGAGGATTCCTAAGATCCGTAAGATGATCCTGTCTGAAACAGTTGAGCAGAGGGAAGAAGCATTAAATGAACTGATTCCGTTCCAGAAGGGTGACTTCAAGGCTATGTTCAAGGCCCTGGAAGGCAGACCTATGACCGTACGTTACCTGGATCCGCCCCTGCATGAGTTCGTTCCTACGGACCCGGAGGATATCAAGGCCCTGGCTGATGATATGGGAATGACAGTAGAGGAAGTAAATGCCAAGTGTGCGGAGCTTCATGAGTTCAACCCAATGATGGGACACCGCGGATGCCGTCTGGCCGTTACCTATCCTGAGATTGCCAAGATGCAGACAAGGGCTGTCATGGAGGCTGCTATCGAGGTTAAGGAAGAGTGCGGTTATGACATCGTTCCGGAAATCATGATTCCTCTTGTTGGCGAGAAGAAAGAGCTTAAGTTCGTTAAGGACATTGTAGTTGAGATTGCTGAACTGGTTAAGAAGGAAAAGAATTCCGATATCCAGTATCACATCGGTACAATGATTGAGATTCCAAGAGCAGCCCTGACCGCTGACAAGGTGGCTGAAGAGGCAGAGTTCTTCTCATTCGGAACCAATGACCTGACACAGATGACCTTCGGCTTCTCACGTGATGACGCCGGCAAGTTCTTAGATTCCTACTACAAGGCTAAGATTTATGAGTCTGACCCATTTGCAAGACTGGATCAGGAAGGCGTTGGCCAGCTGGTTAAGATGGCTGTTGAGAAGGGACGCGCTACAAGACCGAACCTTAAGTGCGGTATCTGCGGCGAGCACGGCGGGGATCCGTCATCCGTAGAGTTCTGCCATAAGGTTGGACTGAACTACGTATCCTGCTCACCGTTCCGTGTTCCGATTGCCCGTCTGGCAGCGGCACAGGCAGCGCTTAATAAGTAAGTAAGCAACCGTTTGTTCAATGAAAAACCATGATTGATTTTTCAGGTAGTGTTTGATATAATATAGGCAGGCAAAAGAGAGTAGTTCTATATGTAAGCACAAAGCGAAAACCCCAGGAGTACCAGTCCTGGGGTTTTCATTAGGCTAATTGTCGCGGTTATCTCCTATCTAGCCATTTGCAAATGAAGTAGGCAACGACACTTGCTGTGATAGAGAGAATAAAAGAGAGAAGTTCCATTATGTAAGCACCCCCTTTCTGTTGCCAGAATGGGTGCGACAACAAATATAGTATAGCATGAGTTGTATGGAAACCAGGCAAAAGAGAGTAGTTCTATATGTATACACAAAGCAAAAGCCCCAGAGTTGCATCTTTGGGGCTTTCTTCAGGCTAATTGCCGCTGGCTGGCAGTCCGTATGCAAATGAAGCAGGCAACGTCATCTGCTATGATAGAGGGACTAAAAGAGGGGAATTGTAAAGGGAGGATGCGTATGAGAAGAACAAGCCTGTACCGCACAACAACATTGGCCATCCTGTGCTTCAGCCTGTTGCTGACTTTAACTGACAGGATGGCAGTGGTTCCGGCAGATTATGTGCCGGAACCTTTTAGGTCGCAGGCAGATTATATGCCGGAGGTTTGCCGGGGCTTTCTGCACTTGCAGGCAAGGGCTTACCTGCCATGCTCCCTCCTGTACTCCCTGGGCGTACATTTGAAAAAACGCTTGAACATCTGGGAAAAATTGCTGGCGCTGTTAAATCCGCACATGGCTGCTATTTCGGAGACGCTGCTGCCGGGATCCTGAAGAAGCAGGGCAGCGCCCTGGGTGGTCCTGTATTTTAACAGGTACTGCATGGGGGAATTCTGGATGCTGCGTTTAAAGCAGCGAAGGCATTCCCGATTACCGATATCGGCTGACCGCGCAATCTGCGTCAGGTCAAGATTCTCACAGTAGTGCTGATGGATATATTCCAGCATGATCTGGATGCGTCTGCTGTCCGGATCCAGCCCTGTTTCACCCAAATCAATCTCATGGGCATAGCGCTCATGAAGGGAAAAACAGATGAAGGACAGATTTTCCCTGACCGTGAATTCATGCCCCGGCCGCTCCTCCTTCAATGCCCGGAACGCCCTGTTAAATGCATCTGTCAGGCTTAAAGGACAGCCGTCAAATGTGCTGCAGTGAATCAGCGGCGTCATATATCTGACTGCAAAGACAGAATCCTTGCTGCCGGTTATCAAAACAGGATGGAAGACCAGGGAATGCAGGTCGCAGAAGTTTTCCGCTGCTGCATAATGGGGAAGGTTGGAATTAATCACAAATCCCTCTCCCTGCCCTAAATGAAAGGTCTTTCCGGGAATCTGAAGCTTTAAGCTGCCGGTTTCCACGTACACGATTTCCAGCTCTTCATGCCAGTGCCAGGGGATGACATCCTCTGGTTTGTCCGTATAGACGGCAGAATAACCTGCACAGGGGAATTGTGCCGTCCCATGTGGCTGAAGCTCTTTGCCTATGCGGTTCAGGTTGAGGGCACATTTCTGTAATCCCATGGTCACACCTCCGTTTGGTCGTTTTTCTTATATTATAAGTCGGGATTTGAATTGAATCAAGGGAAGAAAGACGGTATCCTGTTACTGAAAGCCTCTTTCTGAAAAGGATGGAGGGTTTCAGCAAAAAGGTTATGATTCAGGAGGACACGATGTATCAGTTGTTATTAGTAATTATTTATCTGGCTTTTATCAGCCTTGGGCTTCCGGACGCGCTGCTGGGTTCGGCCTGGCCTTCCATGTACGGGGAATTGGACGCAGCGGTATCCTATGCGGGAATCATCAGTATGATTATTGCAGGCGGAACCATCATATCCAGTATCCTGAGTGACCGGCTTATCAGAAGGATGGGGACCGGCGCAGTGACAGCGCTGAGTGTGGCCATGACAGCGGCTGCCCTGTTCGGTTTTTCATCCTCCCGGACCTTTCTTCAGCTATGTATTTGGGGGATTCCCTATGGATTAGGGGCAGGCAGTGTGGATGCCGCGTTAAATAACTTTGTGGCCATACATTATAAATCGCGGCATATGAGCTGGCTGCACTGCTTTTGGGGCATCGGGGCAACCGCAGGTCCCTATATCATGGGATTATGTCTTGCCAGAGGGCTAAGATGGAATTTTGGCTATATGTCAGTGGGAATCATCCAGGTTGTGCTGGTGGCGGTCCTTGTCCTGGCCCTGCCTTTGTGGAAATCGAAAAGAGGTTCCAAAGCAGAAAATGCAGACGCAGGTAAAAAGATAGGGATAGGCGGGGCATTGCGGCTTCCGGGAGCAAAGGCGGTCCTGGCGTCCTTTTTCTGTTACTGTTCCCTTGAAGCAACAGCAGGTCTCTGGGCCAGCAGTTACATGGTCCTTCACAAAGGGATATCGGCTGGGACGGCAGCAAAATGGGCCTCCCTTTTTTATCTGGGGATTACGGCAGGACGTCTGATATGCGGATTTGTTACGGACCGTATGGGTGACAGGAACATGGTGCGGTGCGGACAGGCGGCTGCATGCACGGGGGCTGTCCTGATGCTGGCGGCTGCCGGGGACAGGGCTGTGCTGGCCGGTCTTGTCATGGTAGGGCTTGGCTGCGCGCCTATTTATCCCAGCCTGCTTCATGAGACGCCGGATAATTTCGGTACAGAGTACTCCCAGTCCATGATGGGGATGCAGATGGCCTGCGCGTATATGGGAAGCACGTTCATGCCCCCATTGTTCGGTTTGCTGGGAGAGCGTATAAGCATTGGCCTGTATCCGGTATGCCTGCTGGCATTTGCCGGGGCCATGATCATGATGACAGAAAGGGTGGGAAGAATCCATGTTGGGAAAAACAATCGATTTACACATGCACAGCTATTACAGCGATGACGGGGAGTTTACACCGGAAGAACTGGTGAGGAAATGCAGCAGCAGCGGTATAAAGGTCATGGCCATAGCGGACCATAACTCGGTGCGGGCCAATGCCCGGGGGAAGCTTGAAGCCGCAAAGGCAGGTATCACCTATATTCCGGCAATTGAAATTGACTGCACGTTCCGAGGGGTGAACCTGCACGTGCTGGGATATGGAATTGAGTATGAGAGTCCTGATTTTGCTGAAATAGAGGACAATATAGCTGCCCAGGGGACCGCGGCATCCCGGCAGATGCTTTGGGCCACAAGGAAGATGGGATTCCAGGTTTCGGAACAGGAGATGGAGGAACTGGCAAAGAATAATTTTAATAAGGACATATGGACCGGGGAAATGTTCGCCGAAGTACTGTTAGATAAACCTGAATACGCAGACCATCCCATGCTGCGGCCTTACCGTCCGGGCGGGAAGCGGGCTGATAATCCCTATGTGAATTTTTACTGGGATTACTATTCACAGGGAAAATGCTGCTATGTGAAGATGGAATATCCGGATTTGGAGCAGGTGGTTGATATGGTCCACAGAAATAAAGGTTGTGCGGTACTGGCCCACCCCGGCGTTAACTTAAAGGGCCACAGCGGGCTGCTGGAGCCAATCATTGAAACCGGCCTGTTCGGAATAGAGGCGTTCAGCAGTTACCATTCGCCGGAGCAGGCAGCCTGTTATTATGAGGCGGCCAGGAGGAATGGGCTTATATACACATGCGGGAGCGACTATCATGGAAAGACAAAACCTTCCATCTGCCTGGGCGGGTATGTAAGCCTGGTGACGGATGAGGAAATATTAGGGCAGCTGGGAATGCTCATGGAGCGCTGACATAGGAAATCAGTGACAAATGTCATTCTGGTAATGACGCCAGACATCTGGGAACCGCCGGGATAATTATCTATAATAGAATCATGAAAAGGAAGTATCTGATGAAAGGGGAATGGATATGGAGATAATCATGATTTTATTAATCTGGCTGGTGGCTCCTTTTGCAGAAGCCGGTGTCATAATCGGACTGGCCATCGCCAATGGGCGTCATAAAAAGAGGATACAGGAACTGACCTGTCAGCTGGAACGCCAGAGGCTGTATGGTTTTGAGAGGGAGAAAACCAGGGCAGGGGAAATGCCGCCTGATCCGCCAAAACCTGAAACGCTGTCAGACGGATGGCTGGTGCCGGCATCCATAGTGAAAGCATCATGGGGCCAAACCGGGAAAACGATTGTAGTCCCACAGGAATATCCGAATACGGTCCATATCATAAACCGTAACAAGGGCCCTGAACCGGCCCCTGAACCGAATCCTAAGCCGAATCCTGAACTGTACCCTGAACCAGCCCCTGAACCGGACCATCCCGTCCGGATCCGCAAAGCACAACCCTGCTTCTATCAAGGAACCGCGGCCCTGATCATCGGCGTTGTATTTGTGGTTCTGGCAGGGCTGATATTTGCCACCACTGCATGGCATGTACTTCCAAGCTATTGCAAGGTAATCATGGTATTGGGTTTTTCGGGTCTGTTCTTTGGCTCCAGCCTGCTGGCTGGGAAAATCCTTAAGATTCAGAGGACCAGCCAGGCATTTTACATACTGGGAAGTATTTTTCTTTTCCTGACCGTCCTGACAGCTGGATATTTCGGCCTTATAGGGCCGGAGTTCATCCTTAAGGGACAGAACCGTTACCGGGTACTCTGGGTTGGCAGTATGGTGACCGAAATCGCCATGCTTGCAGGAACCAGGAAGTTCCGCGACCGGCTTTATACCCAGTCCTGTTTCTGGGGAATGACGGTCAGCATGACCTTTCTTATGGGGGCATTGGGTCTGGGATACGCAGGCTGCCTTCATGTAATGGTATACTATTCCTTCCTGCTGCTTTTATGGGACAGGGGAATCAGAAAAAGACAGGGCTGGGCCGCAGCAAGGTTTTTAGATAAATTTTTACTGCCGGAATTCATGGAAGCCGGATTGGGTTTCTTTGTAAACCTCCATTTCTGGATATTCAGCGGCCTTATGGCACTGGAGGCAGCGGCCGGATGGATGACCGGCATAACCGGCTTTTCCTTATTAGGGACCGTACGGATAACTCCGTGGAGTACCCTTGCACTGGGCCTGACAGCAGCAGGGATATCGCTGAAAGCCCTGGGGGACAGGCGTATGGAAATGTGCGTCCTCCACAGCGTTTCCATGGCGGCATTTTTACAGTACGCAGGTTTCTGCCTGCCGTTTGGACCCATATATCAGATAGCTGCAGGTGCGTTCATGACCGGAGGATGGTTCCTGGCTGAGCGGAAAAAGGGAAGCCCTCTTTGCAGCCAGGCGGGCGGATGCGTTTTAACAGCGGCTCTCGCCATTGATACGCTGATGCTTGTGGCCCAATCCCTGTCCCGGTATGACCTGGGGGCCCAGGCAGCCACATCCGCAGCAATCCTGCTTCTGGCAGCCGTGACAGCATGGTGGGGCAGACAGTATCCAATCCTGCACAAAACCATACCGGTCATCCTTTACGCCCTGACCATGACGGCGGGAAAGATTCTGGCACAGGTTCCGGGATTGGAACCGCGATATGATGTGATTGTATTTACCTACATCCTGATCATGGCTGTGTGGGATGTGCAAAGACGCGGCCGGTTTGGGGAGGCCATCCTGGTAATAGGGACAATCGCACAGATTCTTTTTCAAATAAATGGACAAAAGCCTCTTCCGTTCTTCATCCTGTTGGCCGCATATCTTTTCCTATGGTCCTTCAGAAAGGAAGGGAAGCTGCAGGAGTGGTATGTTAAGGGAAGCTGCCTGTATTCTCTGGCAGGCGTCTATATCTTTGCCGGCAGTCTGACCGATAACGGTGTGGCGGTCATGATGTGGGTAACCGCTGCATATGGGGCTGAATACGCCGTCATGTGTTATCGGGGCCAGGCCAGGACATGGTTCTGGGATGGGGCCGGGCTGACCGTGTTCCTCTGTACAATGGCTGCATTTTATTGGAATCCCGGACTTTCTGTCTGGAACCTGATTCCCTGCCTGGCATCCTTTGCAGTATTCTATGTGATGTTTTACAGGGGAGGGAATATGTGGTTTCACCTGGCGGCGGCCATAGCCGTACTGCCGCTGCCGCTGGCAGCAGCCTTAAGGTACGGATGGACAGAGAACCAGGCCTGTGGTTTTACAGGGGCAGCGGTCCTTATATCGGGTATCCTGTTCCGGTATTACAGGCCAATCCTTAGACAGCGGGAAAATGTCCCGGCTGCTTGGGATGTGGACTGGTTCCATATCCTGGTCATCCTGCCCCTGGTTTCCCTGGCACTTGACGCGGGAAGGGGCTGGAGATTTGCCTACACGGTTCTGGCAGTGCTTTATGTACTTCAGTATGCAGCGGTGAAGCCACTGAGGAAAGGTTCGCTTACCATTGCATCTGCCCTGGCAGTCCTTGCCTTCTGGATACAGCCGTATATCCAGTGGCCTGACCTTATCCGGCTGGAGGTACAGCTGGCGCCGGCGGCGTTGTTTAGCTGGTCCCTGGCCCGTATATGGAAGGAAGAGGCGTTCATTCCCTGGTTTCAGACAGCCATCTGCTGCCTGTGCCTGGGGGCCATGATACTGGACGCGTTTTATACGGGAAATGTAGGCGATGCACTGATTCTGGAAGCGGTGTGCCTGGTAATCTTCCTGTGGGCGCATGTAAGGAAATGTGTAAGGTGGTTCCGTATTTCCGGCATCATCATCGTCACGGTGGCGCTGTATATGACAAAGAGCTTCTGGCTCAGCCTGTCCTGGTGGGTATACCTGCTGGCAGCCGGCCTGGGACTTATCATCTTTGCGGCGTACACGGAACTGAAAAAGCACTGAACGGAAGAAACGCTGTAGGGAAGAAACATAGCCGGAAGAAGCATTGAACGGAAGAAGGCCTGAACAGAAGAAGCATTCAAAGAAGGCCAGTATTCTTTTGACACATTGTTACAGAAAGGCTATAATCAAGGGGACAGGTTTTTCTGTCCCCTGATGTGTTTTTCAGGAAAAAGAAAAAGGGAAAACGGAAAGCAATAAGCTCTCCGGGGAGGTTCTGGAATGTTGGATATCCTATTGAAAACCGCATATCTTTCAGCCATCATCCTGTCCTTGTACACGTCCGGATGGCTGCTGATAAAAGCAGATAAGAATAAGACCACCGGCGCATTGGCTGTCTGCCAGTTCCTTATCATTATATGGTGTATACCACAGATGTTCTCTTCCTTGTCGGTAACCAAAGGGATAAAATACCTGACCTATGTGATTTCCTATGTGGGAATCAGCTTTATCGGGCCTGCGTGGCTGGTGTTTGCCTTCCTATACAGCAAAAGGAGGCTGGGGCATCTGGCGGAGGCTGTGCTGTTTGGTATTGGAGCAATTAATTATTCCTTTCTGCTGACCAATGAATACCATCATCTGTTCTATACAAGCTTTGAGATAGGGCAGGTGGTTTACGGGCCTGTCTTCTATGTCCACATGATTTACACCTATATCTGCGTGCTGGCGGGGATGGGGGTGGTGCTGATGGCATTCAGGAAGAATGCCGTCGCATTGCCGCATATAACGGTCATCCTTCTGTCGGCCGCGGTTCCCCTTGGGTTTAACCTGCTCTATATGACGGGTCTGGTAAAATCCGGTTTCGATCTGACGCCTCCCGCATTTGCCTTGTCCAGCATCCTTATGCTGCTGGCCGTGTTCCGGTATGATTTCCTGGATGTGAATACCATGGCATTTGACCGGATGTTTGATTCCATTGCAGAGGGTGTGGTGGTGTACAACCGGAGGGGGAAGGTTACATACTGCAACGGTGCTGCCGCGGGCTGGTTCGGCCTGAAAGCCGGGGACGGCGTGGATATGCTTTGGGCAATATTAAGGGAAAATGGAATCAGCCCGGAGGAGGCGGCGGAGGGGAAGGAAACGGTCATGACGCTGGGGGATGGTCCGGCCGGAAACTGGAGGTGAAACGTTATGCCTACAGGGACCGGACTGGCAAAAACATTGCCGGGGCAGTGATGTTTACCGATGTGGGTAAATATTACCAGCTCCTGGAGCAGGAGCAGGAACTGGCTGTGTCCAACCAGAAACTGGCCATTGAGCAGGAGCGCAACCGCATAGCCCAGGAGGTCCATGATACAACGGGCCATACCCTTACCATGATAAATTCCCTGCTGAAGCTGATACGTATTGAATATGAAAAAGACGGAAAGGAAGCCGGGGCGGATGAAACCGGAATCCCGGAATACCTGAGACAGGCCCGGGAACTGGCGGGCAACGGCATCCGGGAACTGCGCTGTTCCATCAACCATCTCAGGCAGTCCTCATCCTATGGACTGATAACCCAGGGCGTATACCAGCTGGCCCAAAGCGTGAAGGAGTTTGAGGTGGAGGTGGAGATACAGGGGGAGGACAGGGAGGCATATTCCCACCTTTCCCCGGTTGTGTATGAGTGCCTGCGGGAAGCCATTACCAACTGCCTTAAGTATGCCCATGCCACCCACATGGACGTAATCCTTAAGTTTGGCAGCGGCTGCCTGAACCTGTACATTTTTGATAATGGGGCAGGGTGCGGGGAGATACAGGAGGGCAATGGGATGCGCGGTATCCGCCAGAGGACAGAAGCGGCCGGGGGTACTGTCCGGACCATATCCGGCAATGGGGAAGGGTTCCAGATTTACATCCGGCTGCCGCTTGTCGCGGCATAATCACAAGGGAATAAGGGAGATACGGTATGATAAAAGTAGTGATTGCTGATGATATCCAGATATTGAGGCAGGGGCTTAAGGCCATCCTGGAGCAGGATGATGAGATAGAGGTGGCGGGACTGGCAGCGGATGGCAGGGAGGCGTGGCAGCTGTGCAGGAAGCTTAAGCCGGATGTGGTGCTGATGGATATGCGCATGCCCCAGTATGACGGGAGCTATGGAATTACCAGGATTAAGGCGGATTTCCCGGACATACGGGTGCTGGTGCTCACCACCTTTGACGACAGGGAAACAGTGGATGCTGCCGTGCAGGGCGGGGCGGACGGATATATCCTTAAGGAGATGGAAGATGATAAGGTCATACAGTCCGTGAAGGCTGTATGCGCGGGAATCCGCGTGTTCGGCGGAAGTGTGTTTGAAGGCATGCGCCGTCAGATGGCGCCGGCGGGAGCCGGACCTGGCCTGGACCTAACACCCAGGGAGCGGGATATCATGCGCCTGGTTGCCCAGGGCATGGATAACAGGGAGATAGCGGCAGGACTGTTCCTGGCAGAGGGGACCGTGCGCAATAATATATCCCGTCTCCTGGAAAAGCTGAAGCTGAAGGACAGAACCCAGCTGGCTGTATTTACAGTGAAAAACAACCTGGATGTATGATGCCCTCCGTGTACGGGGAATCCGCGCTGCCTGTATACCGGGGGCAGTCTGTCCTCATTCATCTTTCAGGCCGTGTCCGGTATTGCTGTTGACCTGCATTTTAAACAGTTCCACCGGTATATAG
>OJKA01000526.1_pt1 | contig 13380 bp, 10 predicted proteins | sample 1596451 | NCBI WGS metagenome assembly OJKA01 (sample SAMEA4350155, study PRJEB24818) | metagenome | biome: human; feature: gut; material: faeces | place: Denmark | collected 2013-09 | reverse complement strand
GGTGGAATAGGCAGACACAAGGGACTTAAAATCCCTCGGTAGCGATACCGTGCCGGTTCAAGTCCGGCCACCCGCATCAGGAAAAGACCTGGAACATATGTTCCAGGTCTTTTGCGTCCATCCCATTCCATTCATTCCAGGGCGCAGCGCGTAAACACCAGGGAAATAGAAAGGAATTTCGTGTGGGTTATACAAGCTCACAAAAGTCCCACCAGCCGCCACCACATCATTGCGGCTCCGCCGCACAGAAGCGATGGTACGGTATAGGCCAGCCCAAACCTGGATGCGGTCCCTGCGGAATATCCGCCTTCTCCTTCCCCCAGACCAATGGTAAGGCTCAGGCTTTGGTAGGGGAAAAACCATTGCCCCACCGTCAGTACATAGACCAGCAGCCCCACTGCCAAAGGCGATACGCCTGCTGTTATTGTCAAAAGCGCAGGTACGGCCAGGGAAAAGACCGCCATGATGCTTCCCAGCAGCAGGTGAAGCAGGATACAAGCTGCCCCGGTAACAAGAAACAGCGCGGCCAGGCTGTCACCCAGGTGTGCAGGAAGAAGGCGTCCGGCCAAAAAGGAACTCATGCCGGTCTTTGTGCCAACACTCCCAATCGCCATGCTGGCACACAAAAACAGCAGGGTGTTAAGATTCACCTCTTTAATCTGGGACCCGTCGACCAGATTACCAACCAACGGAAGTGCCATTCCAATGGTCACCCCCACACTGACCCAGCCAATATCAATTCCATGGATTGTATCTGTAAGCCATAATCCGACAGCGGCCAACAGCCACACCATCATACGGATTTCCTGGGCTGACAGCCCCTTTAGCTTATCCAGCTCTTCCTTTGCCTTTCCTCTGTCCAGCCGGAAGGTTTCAGGCTGCCCAAATAAAAACAGCTGCAGCGCGCACATACATGCCCCGGTAAGCAGGGCAGGCACCGCCATATAGTACAGCCACTGCCCCCAGGACGGCCTGAATGCCTCCGGTATCTGGCTGAGGATCATCATATTAAGGGAGCTGTCCCCTGTCAGGACCATCATGCCCGCCCCATTCTGAGCCGCAAAAACAGCCAGGCCAATATTGGCTGCATGTTTTTGTCCCAGACCGGAATCCTTTAAAAGCAGCTGCATGATGGACAATATTAAAAACGCCCTTGCAAATGGCTGTGGAATCATGACCGCCATAATATAGCTTAACAGATAACAGCAAATGATTACATGCCTGTAATCTGATATGTACCTGCTTATGAGGAACAACGCAAGCCTCCTTGCCAGTCCCGAAGCCCTGACAGCGCCCGCTATGATGAAGCCGCTTATAATCATATAGGCCATGGGTTTGGTGAAGAATCCGAATATGTCCCCTGGTCCGGCCGTCAAAGGATTGATTGCCAGGGAATACCCCATCAAAAGCCCCATGGAGGTGTATCCCAGCGGGAACACCTCAAAGGCCCATAAAATGATTCCTGCTGCCGACAATGCCAGACATTTCTGCCCATCCAGGCTAAGCCCGTCCAGAGGAAGCCTCCACAATACCACACCTGCTGTCAGCGCCATGCACAGCCCCAGTATCCTCCGGCAGGTCCTATTCCAAAAAAGCGGAATCCATTTTCCTCCAGCTGCCATGCCTTATCCCCCTGCCATGGTCAGGGTTTCCAGATATTGGTTCAGATTTTCCCTGGACATCCCCGACATCCCCATATTCTTAAGGGTACGGCCATGCTCATAATAATTGAATCCATTAACCGTATTGGCAATGGTAATAAGCGCTTTACATACCGGGACCTCAATCCCGTACTCCTCTGCCAGGGACACAAGAAGGGCCATGGAACAGGATGCATCTTCGCTGATGTACCTTTCCTCCAGGCTGGCAGGTCCTTTCAGGGACCGGAAGTAATTCAGCTCGTCATAATGCCCATAGTCCATCATCTGATGCATTTTGGACACCGTACTTGCATAAGCGCTGTAATCCAATTCCCTCAGCACCTGGTTGCGTTCCTTTTCAACTGCATCCGCGCACCTTAACAGGGATGGTGTCAGCCCGTTTGTGTACAGCGCAAAATCCTGCCCCATTTTCTCAATAGCCGTGGTGTTCAAAAGGGTGCCGGCCACATGGATGACCAGATTGGGGGAATTGAGCATTCCCTCAAAAATATTCCTGGCTGCATGGAACCTGAACACATCCTCAAATGCCTGGATTGCCATCTGCGTCCGGCAGGCCGGAAATGCCGCAATCCGCTTTTCCCCCACCGGCATGGCCATAAGCACCCTTGCCCTTCCGGTTATACGGCACGGGCAGATATTTCCCACAAGTTCCGCGGCCGTGACACCCTTTTTCCCCTTTTTGTAAAACCTGTCTACAAATATGACAGCGCCCAGGTTGCCCGGACTGATGACATAGGTCTGCCCTTCCCTGGCATACGGGGAACACAGATCCGCAATCTCCCTGTGCCTGTCCGCTGAAACGCAAACCAGGATCCGGCGGGCATTCCCCACAGCATCCTGAAAATCATCCGTCATACGGAAGGGAAGCACCGGGGAGCCTGTTTCCATGACCCCCTCCAGGGTAATTCCTCCCCCATCCTCAATATCCCGGAATCTCTGTCCCTGTTCCCTGTCGCACAGGATGACCTGTTTTCCCTTTATTGTCAGATATGCGGCAGCTGCCAGCGCAGTGGCCCCGCTGCCGATTACTGTTATACTGTTATCCGTCATTATACTTTACCCCTTTTAGATGCAAACGGGCTGAGACGCCACTCAGCCCGTTGCCAGAACATGTCTACACGCCCTAAGGTATGTTTAAAAACTCATCTACAGTCTGCCGCCGGATTCGATTTTCCCTTTTTTAAATAAATAGTAAGCCCATACCACAGCCGTACCCATGAAGAACAGGTTCAGGTACATGGAGTTCTTGCTGGCAAAGGGCAGACCGAATACCGCAAGCATGATCAGGCACAGGATGGAGGGTAACACAGCTACCTTTGGACTGCCTAAAAATACAGTGACAAACATATATCCGAATAGCGCGGGAATGATATTCCCAAATCCTGGTGAAAGCACGGGATTGGATATCACAGGATAAATAATGGTCACGGCAACCATACCCAGGGTACACACTGCCACTGACACCAGTGACGAGATGCCCACTGCTATGGTAGCCACGATATCCCCCTCCTTGGTCCCCATATCAACTCCCATGATTTCCTGACAGCTTGTGGCGCATGGAAGCCGCTGCTGCGGCACATTGCCGAATATGAAGGACAGGTAGGTCCCGCCCGCCCCCAGCATGGGAAAAAATGTAAATGGCTGGAAAAACCCCTGCAGGCCAAACGCGGATACAACCGCAATGGTAGCTGCCAGAATCTGTCCCCAGTTCAGGTGGACCTTGTAGATAAGGGTAATGCCAATGGCCGGAAGGAACCAGGTAATCAAAGATACGAACGTACCAATCCGCCCCATCCTGTGAATTTTATGGTCATATTCATCAAAGACCCCGTCACGCTTTGTCCCCTTTACCTGCACATCCTTTGTACTCTGTTCACTCATACCACTGCGCCTCCTTCCTTATGTGAATATCCCTGCCTGGGTCAGCGCGATGCACGCCACCATGGCCAGAAGCAGGGAAAGGGTCATTGAGAATTCCTGAAGGAACGGGAACCGTTTTTTCAGCTTCACGCACAGGAACCGGACAGAACCGCCCACCAGCAATGCAACGATTGCCAGCGGTTTCTTGGTGTTCACCGCGTATGGAAGTGCTGAGAATGCGATAAATCCCGTGTACAGGGCAGATGTCGCTATGTTCATGAAAGGCTTGGAGCCCTTGGCCACCTTCAGTGTTGAATCAAATTTCTTAATCGTAAAGATACAGAGAATGGGCGCAATACTTCCCCCATTCCCTACTTTTTACTCATGGGCGCTTTTTCAAACAGCGCTTCGCACAGTGCCACATCCGTTGCAATCATGGGTCCCTGACCGATTACGCCTAAAAATCTGAGGGAATCTTCCATATCCACGCCCAGTACTCCCATATTAAAGGGCAGATGGACATTCTTCATGGCCAGTCTTGCCGCGTCCACTGCCACGCCCGTGCCCACCGCAAGCCTCATGGCACATGCCTGGCGCGCGCCGTCACAGACCACGCCAAAGGAATTGACAAATGTATTGCTGAATGCATATTGAACCTGCTCATAGGAGCCGTCCATCATCAGCACCAGACCGCAGGCCACTCCCAGTGCGGCTGATACCATACAGGAACACATGGCCGGGGACTTCCCGATATTGCTGATTGTCATGATGGACACCAGGCAGCTTAAAGCCACCGCCCGTAACAGGACCTCCTCGCCGACCTTCATGGAATCCGCCATGCTGACCAGGGGAAGGGAGGAGGCCAGTCCCACATTTCCCTTGTTACACACTGACATTGCAGTAAGCTGCACACCTGCCATACGCGTCTCGCATCCGGCCGCTGCATAAGCCTTTGCCCGCATCAGCATGTCATCCGGGTCAATCTCCAACAGGCCCCTTCCGATTCCTGCACCTGTATCTGATTGAAGGGCATGATCGGCCATCTTGGAATTATAACTCACCATATCCCTGAGGAAATATAAATCCTCGATGGGACAGTTCTTTGCAAACTCAAAACATTCCTTTACCGTGTGCCGGCGGATCAGGGCCTTGCTGTGGTCATTCAGCTTCTTGATATCATAAGGCTTATCCAACAGGACCCTGCCGTTTACTTCCTGGTAAACCACGTTGTCCACTTCCGTTGCAACAATAACCTTGCTGGTTCCATTCTCCGTCTCCAGCTCAAGTTCCACATACCGTCCGTTAATGGACAGATCCATTTCCACATCCACAATCCCGGAATCCGCCAGGCGCTCTGCAATCTCCTTTTGTTCCGGGGTCACGTTCCTCAGTACCTCCAGGCCGGCGCCGGCATCCCCACCTACCGCGCCGATACAGACTGCCATGGGAATTCCTGTCTTTGAGACTCCCGGTATCCCCACATCCGCATTGCGGCCCACTGTGTTCTTGCTTCCCCTGATATGTATATGCTTAATGTCCTTCCCCCCAAGGATTGACATGGCGGATGCCGCTGCATACACCGGACCCAGCGGTCCCGTACATCCAAGTGCTGGCTTTACCTCTTTGTGAAGAATATCATAAAAATCCTGATACATACGTCCTCTTCCTTTCTTCCTCTGTTCACATGTACAATATTCTTTAATTAAACATGCAGTAAGGCCGGCACTCACTCCATGAGATAATTCTTCTTACTTATTGTTCCTTTTCCTGATTACGGAAAATGGATAAATGCACCCTCATTGTTTCAATTGCCTTCTCCTTATCCCTGTTCTTAAATGCCTCGATGATCTGGCTGTGGGACGAAACCGCATTATCCCGCTTCAGCGTCACATTGGACATGTAATCCAGGTTCTTGACAGTTACCAACTGCACTGCCTTAATAAGCTCCTTAATAATGGTATTGCCTGTTGCCTCTGCAAACGCACAATGCAGCTGGATATCCAGTTCCCTGGATTCATCTGCCTGCAGGTCCGGATTCTGCATTTTCCATAAAATCCGTTCCATGTTCTTAATATCTTCATCCGTGGCCCTCTCCACTGCGGCTGCAATCATGCTGACCTCCAGCATCTCACGCAGTTCTATCAGGTCATTGATCTGCCCGATATCCATGGTAATCAGCAGGTCCAGAGGTGCAATCAGACAGTCTTTCACGCGGTCTGACACAAATGTCCCGTCTTTTTTCCTTACAATCAGTCCCTTGGATGACAGGGCCTTCAGGCTTTCCCGAATGGTTGACCTGCCCACGGAATACATTTCCGCCAATACCATCTCCGTGGGAAGCCGGTCCCCGGCCTTCATCTGGGTGGTAATCATGTCCTCCAGTTTCCTGCTAACCGTGTCTGACAATGTTTCCTTTTTATTTTTAGTCTCCATAAAGCATCAGCCTCCATATCACCAATTTGTTTTATTATATATTGAATATCCCCCCAGCACAATAAGGCCGATTGTTGTAGTACATATATTTTTATTAGTCCTACTATACCAATATTTATTTTATATTTATCTGATGTTATTTTTTGTTGTCTGATAATATAATACTATCATCACACATCCTTGTTGTAAATTGACTAACCTTACAAAAAATATTGTTTATTCTTGTATGATTTCAACAAAACACACCCTGGTCCGGAAAACCAAGGGCAGGCCTAAATTAAAATCCCATTCCCGCAAACCCCAAAAAAGCGCCTCATAGCCGCAGACCAAAAGAAAAAGCGCCCCATGGCCGCAGACCAAAAGAAAAAGCGCCCCATGACCGCATCCTAATATCTGCCGCCATCAAGCGCTCTTCCTTTCAATTCCCTATCTATCTTCCTATGAATCCCCTGCACATCCCCGGATTCCTGTTTCCTGTTCCTACTTTTCCTCTCCCACTCCGTCCGCAAACCGCGAATCCACAACCGGATAAAAATCCTCGGGCCTGGAGATAAACACCGCCGCGCTGTAGGACGGCATGTTAACCTTCAGGATGCCTTCCTTTACACGGTACATCATGATCCCGGCATTATACCCATCCTCCGTGGACAGGATAGGACGCCCAAGGATCATATCATCCGTTATGCCCAGCTGCCACACCGGAATCTCCATGGTCTGCGCCTCAGGGCTGTTGCACACAACAGTCACTGCCTGATAATCCTCATACATGCGTCCATAGGCAATTTTCTGATATCCTGCCGCCAGCGGCTTCACACTTCCCTTGCGGAAGGCCGGAACCCGTTTATGGATACCGGTCATATAACGGTGGAACTCAATCAGTTCCAAATCCTCGCTGCCCCAGGGATAGGTCCTTCTGCTGTCCGGATCCGTCCAGCCGCACACGCCCGCCTCATCTCCATAATACAAAGTAGGGGCTCCCGGCCATGTCATCTGAATCACCACTGCCTCCCGGAGCACGCACAGCTTTATGTTCTCTCCTGCCCTGTCAGGCCCCATGGTACCGGTCCTGCCCACCATCTGGTTGGTTCTGGTAAGGAACCTTGAATGGTCGTGGTTGGAGAGCTGGTTCATGGCCGTCATCACCGTGTTGGTCTGCATACGGCTCATATGATATTTCATTGCATTAAAAAATGCTTCCCCATCACCCCACAGGCCGCCGTTATAGCTGTCACTGTGCTTTTCCATGCCGGTCAGGAACCATGTGACCGGCTCCATGAACGCATCGTAATTCATGATGGAGTCCCACTGGTCGCCTTCCAGCCAGGATGCCGGGTCACCGTAATGCTCTGCAAGAATCAGCACATCCGGATTAACCTCCTTCACGGCCTGCCTGAACCTGCGCCAGAAAGAATGGTTGTATTCCGAGGTGTGGCCCAGGTCGGCTGCCACATCCAGACGCCATCCGTCAATGGAATACGGCGGGGACACCCACTTCCTTGCAACATTCAGTATATACTCTACCAGCTTGTCGGAATTTTCATAATTCAGCTTGGGCAGGGTATCATGCCCCCACCAGCCGTCATAGGCTGCGTTGCGCGGCCATGCCTGGTCCCTCTCGTCATAAAAATGGAAAAAGCTGTGGTAAGGGCTGTCCTTGGATTCATAGGCCCCCGGCTCATAATCCCCTGATTGCTTATACACTTCTTCCGCATCCAGCCATTTATTAAAGGAACCGCAGTGGTTAAACACGCCGTCCAGTATGATCTTCATGCCGCGCCTGTGGATTTCCTGGACAAATTCAGCAAAAAAAGCATCGCTGGCTTCCAGGTTCTCCCTTCCCGCACTGCGTATCACATACTTCTTTGCTTCCTGGTTGTCAGTGGCGTCCTCATCCACCAGCCTGCCGCCGTCTTTCACAATCCGTCCAAAATGGGGGTCAATATGTTCATAATCCTGGCAGTCGTACTTATGGTTGGATGGGGATACGAAAATAGGGTTAAGGTAAATGACCTCCACGCCAAGGCTTTTGATGTAGTCCAGCTTATCCCAGACCCCTTTTAAGTCACCTCCGTAAAAATATCCCACATCCATTGCGGACGGGTTCCTTCCCCAGTCCTCAACCCGCTGGACCGGACGGCCTATATATACATACTCACAGGTCTCCACATCATTACTTTTATCGCCATTGCAAAACCGGTCCACAAAAATCTGATACATCACCGCGCCTTTGGCCCATTCCGGCGTATGGAATCCCGGAGTAATCTTAAAATCAAACCCCTGCTGGGCCTCATCCGTGGCTCCCAGCCGGTTATATAGACAGACCTCCTGTCCTGTTACAACTTTAAAGTGATAAAGCACCTGGTCGGTGCCTACTGTGATTTCATATTCATAGTAGTCGAACAATTCGTCTGAAAGGACCTTGGTCATCTCAACCTCAGCATTGTCCTCTACATAATATACATGATCTGCGTTGCCCTTACCTGTCCGCATATGGAGGATTACATCGTCATCTGCGTCCGGCTCAGCCGGAAAACGGTAGTCCTCTGTCTCTGAGGAAAACAGGGCCTCCCTGTTGATTAGTCCTTTTATATTGTCTTCCACTCTTTATATCCTTTTCCTTATTTGGTCAAAAAATACTTTCCTTCCATCTATTGTATATGAATTCCCACAATTGCACAAGACGAATAATAGTAGAAAAACCTCGATAAAGGTGACATTTTTGCACACCTGCCACAAAGTGAAAAGCCTGGCGGGGTAGCCAGGCTTTTCAGGAGAAGGTATTTCGTTTCTTATGGGGTGTAGCAAAAACTATATAATGTATTGGGGGGGGTTACGTCTATTATAATATCACAGGTATGAAAAAAAGTGTGCACAAAGATGCAATTATTTCCAGTGTGTTTGTGGTGAAAATAGACAAAGGGAGGGGGTTTATTGAAAAAACATATCCCTTTTATCAAAAAACACTCAGTAATTATACTTCTGGGAGCACTTATTCCAGTACCGGTTCATGGAAAAGGTGGCAAAGAGGGCCATTAAAGCAAGGACTGACAGGATAAGCCAGCCGTTTCCCATCCGCTGTTTACTGGGCCGGGCTAAAAAGCGCCTCGAATTCTTCCTGGTTAATTTTTTCCTTTTCAATTAAAAGGCTGGCGCAGGAATGAAGGACATAATCATATTGTTTGATGATATCCCTTGCCTTCTGGTAGCACTCATCAATAATCCGCTTCACCTCAGTGTCAATGGTATCCGCCACACCGTTGCCATAGGACTTGGTGTGGGCCAGGTCACGTCCGATGAATACCTCATTCTCATCCCCGCCGTACTGGATCATGCCCACCTTATCGGACATACCGTACTGGGTCACCATGGCCCTGGCAATCTGGGTGGCCTGCTTGATATCCTGGGACGCGCCCGTGGTAATATCGTCAAATATCAGTTCCTCTGCAATCCTGCCGCCCAGGTCCACCATGATGTTCTGCATCATGCGGCCCCTGGTGTTGAACATCTCATCGTTTTCAGGAAGAGGCATGGTGTAACCGGCCGCGCCGATTCCGGTGGGGATAATGGATACCGTGTGCACAGGGCCCACATCCGGAAGCACATGGAACAGGATTGCATGGCCCGCCTCATGGTATGCCGTAATCTTCTTATCCTTTTCAGAAATCACCTTGCTCTTCTTCTCCGCGCCGATGCCCACCTTTACAAAGGCCCGGTCAATATCACTCTGCTTGATGAACCTGCGGTTCTCCCGTGCAGAAACAATGGCTGCCTCATTCATCAGGTTTTCTAAGTCGGCTCCCGTAAACCCTGCCGTGGTCTGGGCCACCCTGCGCAGGTCCACGTCCTCGCTGAGAGGTTTCTCCTTGGAATGTACCTTGAGGATTTCCTCACGTCCCTTTACATCCGGGCGGCCAACCGCCACCTTCCTGTCAAAACGTCCCGGACGCAGGATTGCAGGATCCAGTATATCCACGCGGTTGGTGGCTGCCATGACAATGATTCCCTCATTGACGCCAAAACCATCCATCTCAACCAGCAGCTGGTTCAGGGTCTGCTCCCTCTCATCGTGTCCGCCGCCCATGCCGGTGCCTCTGCGGCGTGCAACCGCGTCAATCTCGTCGATGAACACAATACAGGGCGAATTCTTCTTGGCTTCCTCAAACAGGTCGCGGACACGGGATGCGCCCACGCCTACGAACATTTCCACAAAATCAGAACCGGAGATGGAAAAGAACGGCACACCGGCCTCACCGGCCACTGCCTTGGCGAGCAGCGTCTTACCGGTTCCCGGCGGTCCCACAAGAAGCAGTCCCTTGGGGATCCTGGCCCCGACGCTGGTATACTTCTGGGGATTCTTAAGGAAATCCACCACCTCTTCCAGTTCTTCCTTTTCCTCCACAAGGCCGGCCACATTGGAAAAGTTCACCTTGCTGTCCCGGCTCATCCTGGCCCTGCTCTTACCAAAATTCATCATCCTGGCATTGGCGCCTCCGCCTCCGGCGCTGCGGTTCATCACCATGATGATGATGACCACCACCACGATGGACAGCATGAAGGGAAGGATGATGGTCACCAGATAATTCTCCTGGGGCACATCCATCACCACGTACTCCATCTGATGATCCTCCAGAAGCTTCTGGGTATCTTTTACATCTGTCACATACAGGCGTTTCACCTGTCCGTCTGTCAGGGTAATCACCACCTCACCCGTGGGGGTCTGGGGATTCTGATGGATGGCGACCTCTGCTGCCTGGCCATCATCCAATATCCTGACAAAATCCTGATTCGTAACCTTATCCGCCTGTCTTGCATACGGCAGCCGCACTGCCGTGGCGATTAAGATCAGCATCAGTAGTATGAAAATAAAACCTCTAAATGTCTGCTGCTGTCTCACCGAATTGCCTCCTTAGACCTTCTTTCTACTTATTGTCCAGCTCTACTACTCCGATGTAAGGCAGGTTACGGTACTTCTGGTCATAGTCAAGTCCATATCCCACTACAAATTCATCCGGTATTGTAAAACAGGTATAATCCACCTTTACCTGCTTCTTCACACGGCGCTCCGGCTTATCTAAAAGCGTACACAGACGGATGCTCTTTGGCCCTCTCTGCTTCAGCACCTCAATCAGATATGCCAGGGTACGGCCGGAGTCAATGATATCCTCCACAATCAGTACATCCTTGCCGGCCAGCGGTTCATCCAGGTCCTTGAGTATCCGCACGACGCCGCTGGACTCGGTTCCTGCCCCGTAGCTGGAAACTGACATGAAATCCAGGGATACGGGAACCGTAAGCCGTTTGGCCAGTTCACATGTAAAGAATACCCCGCCCTTTAAAATACAAATCAGGTGGATCTGTCTGCCCTCATACTCCTCGCTGATTTTTGCCGCCACCTCATTAATGCGTCTGTCAACCTCTTCTTCGGTCAATAACACACGAATCCTGTCCGCCATCACTTTATCCTCCGTTTCACTCATTCTTTTCTCCTGCTGTCTGCCTCTGCCTGCAATACCTTGGTTGTATCAGGACCAATCTTGTAAAAATCGCTGATTCTGTATCCGATTATCCACATCACATGGCTTCCGTCTGTCAGAAGGGGGACCTGGTCCCGCAGCTGTCTCGGTATTTTCTCATCAATCATAAACCGTTTTAATGCCTTATGGCTTCCATCCGCCAGGATAATATAATCTCCCGGACGCCTGGTTCTTACCACGGGCGTACCCTCTATTCTATCACAGTCAAACCATTTCGTATACATATTTTTCGGAAATTGTGACCCTTTTTTATAGGGAAAAATGCTCATTCTGACCTGGGGCAGGCATGCCTCCCCGTCCTCTTCCTGCAAAATACCCCTGCCAATGGAAATTCCCCCGTATTCCCTCCGGGCCAGAAGCGAATAGGGCAGGTTTACCTCTTTTCCCACCGGCCGCCCGGCCAGGGAAAGCACCTGCTGTACATGAACCAGGCCAAGGTCTTTGGCTGATCCAGCCAGGCTTTTTAACAGCTCCATCACCACATAGGAACGGATGATTTCCGGCTCTGCCTCCAGTGCGTCACAGGGAATCAGGAAATGCGCCGGGCCGCCGCGTATGACATGCCCCTTTATCCAGCATTCCCCCTGTGCCCGCAGATATTCATCTGCCTGGGATGCCAGCCTCCCCATGCGCAGGATATTGCCGGCCGCGCCCTGGTTTACCTCCTCCTCAATCAGCGGAAGCAGACGGCACCGTATCCGGTTACGGGTATAGTGGTTGGAGGTGTTGGTGGAATCCTGTACCCAGGAAAACCCGTTTTTCCTGAGCCAGTCTATGATCTCCCGGCGGTCCGCATCCAACAGCGGCCGGATGATCCGTCCCCTCACATGGGGGATTCCCTTCAGCCCGGCCAATCCGCTTCCCCTGAACATGTTATGCAGGATGGTCTCCGCCTGGTCATCACTGTGGTGGGCCACAGCGATCCTGGCCCGGCCCTTGTCCCCGGATTCCCACTCCTGCGCCTCCTGTTCCAGGGCCTCATATCTCAGATGACGTCCAGCCTCCTCCTCAGACATGCCGGACCCGGACGCAAACCGGCGTACATCTACCTTTATGATATGACAGGGGACATCAAGTTCTGCACACAACGTCCTGACAAAATCCGCATCCCGGTCAGCCTCCTGTCCCCTGAGACCGTGATGGACATGGACGGCTCTCAGCTGCAGATCCCATTCTTCTTTCATGCCGTATAACAACGCTAAGAGGCAGACGGAATCTGCCCCTCCTGATACAGCTGCAATGACCCGGTCACCGGGTGACAGCATGTGATATTCTTCTATGGTCCTTCGGACCTTATGCTCCATCTCTTCCATTTATCCCACCTGTATCATGGACATCCCTTTGGCCGGACCCCGAAAGGCCGGGCCCGGCCGGATGTTCTCTCTATAATATACCCGTAAAACCTCAACCGTGCAAGCCCCATAATGCAGGTAATACAGCAATATCCGCCGGGAATATATACTGCGCGCACCCTTTACCCCATTCCGTCAGGAATGCCGCTTCCACAATCCGGCGGTCAGCACGGTCATATCGTCCCTGGGAGCGGGGATGAACGAAACAGCAAATTCCAGTATCTGATCTGCCAGTTCCTGAGGCCCCATCTCCTCCACACTTTCCAGATACTGCTTCATTACCTGTTCCTTGTCATCCCCGGGAAGGGCATCCAGCACCCCGTCACTGACCATAACGATCCGGTTGCCGTCCCACATTTTCCTGGACATGAGCACAGGCTCCACACCATTGATAATGCCCATGGGAACTTGTCCGGCCTCCAGGATCTCCACACCTTCATCCCCTATGATAAAGGTGGGTACCGCCCCCAGCTTCATCACCTCCAGCACCCCTGTATGCAGGTCAATACAGCTTACATCCAGCGTGGCCGGGTGCTGTTC
>OJKA01000520.1_pt1 | contig 13444 bp, 10 predicted proteins | sample 1596451 | NCBI WGS metagenome assembly OJKA01 (sample SAMEA4350155, study PRJEB24818) | metagenome | biome: human; feature: gut; material: faeces | place: Denmark | collected 2013-09 | reverse complement strand
CCTCTTCTGATAATAAACTCTTCAGTTCCAAAAACTCATTGCTCCAGCTCTCATTATTTTCATCAAAAGCCTGAGCGATTCCACCCCATCCAACATAATTGGAAAGTACTTTCTGCTCCTGTGGTGTTGCAAGTCTGCTCTCCGATTCGATCTGTTTCAAAGTCTGGATTGCCTCTACATTCCATTTGTATCTGGTCTTTGCACCCCCCTTTGGAAGTTCCCAAAGATTATAATGGAAATTATGCATGGTACCCGTATCTGATATATTCTCATCTGTAAGCTTATTTTCAGTTCTTCTTTCTGCCTGCTCCTGCCGATTCTGTTTGACACTTTCCTGTATGGATAAGAATTTCTGATAAATAGGCTGTAAGGTTTCTCTCTCTTCCTTTGCCATCATGGCATCATATCTTTCCCTCTGATCGGCACCACAATAATAAGGTTGTTTTGACATATAGGAAAGAACTTCATATAGTTCCCGATACCCAGTTTGCTCCACCACCCGCTCACCAAAGCGGTTTTTATAGCTTATCGTAAGTTCATAGGGCTGTAAGGTGTATTCAATCAGTCCATACGAATTGTTACAGTATGCTTTTCGCTCATCCTTTCCGTTTAGAACAATCTCAGATAAGAAATCCAGCTTATTTGGCATAAATAAATACTCAGAGCTTACAACATCCTGCAAGAACGGTTTGAATGGCGTGTAGCAGCTGCAATCAGAAATCAGAATCTCCATTGCATCCCGCATATCCTCATCAAGCTTAGTAATAATCTCTGCATAATCGGTTGGAATTACTTCTAACTTCTGAGTTTCTCCTGATTCTGCTGCCATCTCCGCACCATATTCCGCCATCGTTATCATACGATCTTCCGCGTAAGCTTCCTCTGGTGTCATGCCATACTTTTCAAAATACTCATTATCAGTTTCATCAGTTAATCTTTCATTCCTATAACTTTCTGGTTCATCTGGAATTGCAAAATCATCCAATTCGTCATCTTCTGTTTCTTCCGCTCCTAATTTGTGATGGAAACTCCTATCATCTTCACGGATACCGTCCATTGCAATTTCATCTAGTCTTGTATGTTCTGGCTGATATTCGCCTGTAAGAATTAATGCTGCAATCTCACTCTCAACTGCCTTCCAAGAAAGATAGCCTTCCTTTTCACCTTCTGCATCTCTCCACTGAAGTCGCAACCCTTGTGCATGAAATGTGTCATAGCCATGAAGTCCATAACCCTCTAGCGGCCAACCAGCTCCGCCCTGACCATATTCTTTCTTAACCAGCTTGGCTCTTTCCGAGGCTTCCATCACATCTTCAAAGATTTCGAACACTCTGGTCATGCCATTTACAAAGCCTGTACCACGAAGTAAGGTCTGAACAATATATTCATGTGGTATTACTGCTTCTTTCTTTGGTTCCACATAAGTATACTTTCTCTGAATCTTATCCCCTTGGGCATCAAAAAAGGAAGCCTGTACATATTGACCTGCTTCCTCATTTTTACCAAAGGTATTTAGTTCCTCTAGTTCTCTATGATATTCTTCATCTTCCGATGTCGTTTCTGATTCAATTTCTAGTGAAAACGCATCACGATCTGGTGAAGTACTACTTCCTCCGCCTGCATTTTCGCCTGTTCTCGCAACTTCCACATTTCCATTGTCGATGATGGATTCTGTGGTTTGTGTTTCTCTAGATATGATTCCATCAACTGATCCAGAAGCTCGTTCGCCTCCTCGTCCACCTGATGCATCTTCTCTGCCAGTTTCCCAAATCGGTAAAGTGAGTTGTACCGGCTTTTCTCGTTCTCCTTGAGATAATTCATCGCCATTCTTCCGTATTTGCCCAGATTCATTAGATTCTTTTCCTGTGCTTCCGGCATCTGGATATCCGGATACAGCAGACCCTCCACTTCGTGGTAAGTCATTTCTACTGCCATATGCAATTCTCCTTTCAGCAGACATAGTTGTCTGTTTTTCAATGATCTTTAAGTTTCTACTAAATTTTCTAAGAACACTACAGGAGACATCGCATACGAGAGAACCAAGACGGTAAACAATCTCTTCATCCTTGATGTTTACGATCTGACTAAAATCCTGTTCTTGCATAGATAAGTCAAACCCACATCTCGTTCCTACAGCATACATTACACTCTGGTATACGAACTTTTCCATACCGGATTCCTCTTGCTGTAAGCCCTCGCGTTTTGTACGCGCTCGACTGACGTCTCGCTGATCGCGATGGTCGTCAAATGCTTCTACAAGGAGAGCATTTTCCTCGTCATCTCGCGCAAATTCCTTTATCACACTACCTGATAGTTGCTTTAATTCTTGGAGTCGTTCAACAAACTCCTCCTTTATTATAGTCCAAACATTTGTTCCTGTAAATAATTTTAGAGAGTTTTTCAAATCTTCTCTAGCAAGGCTTTCATACTGCGTAGTTTGCCCTTCTGATATTAAAAAATCCAAATACTGCTTAAGACTGTCGCCCTCTAAATCCCAGGTAAGCTTGACATTCCTTCCTCCCGTATCGCTGATGTCAAATACATATCTCATTCTTGGATTCAATGCTTTTGAAGGGAAAATAGCAATGCCTTTGCTTCCCCTCTTTACATATCGTTCGACCTTTTTCCATGTATCATAATCTGCTACCAGAGTAGAATGAGGACACTGGGCATATATCATGATAATGTTATCAAATTCATACCGATACAACTGACCAGCAAGTCTTAATACATCCTGCCACTTATTTGATGAGCTTGTAATTTTTTGAATCTGCTCATCATAGATTGCCTGAACCTTATAATCTGCACTCATTCACGTTGCTCCTTTCTGAAAAATTTATCTTATTACGCTATTTTATCTTTGCTCCAAATAGTTCCTTAAATAGCTTTAGTTCCTCCTTATCAAGCGGCACTGAAAATTCCAGATCCATTGCTTTTTGATTGGTCTTATCTTCCTTTGCCTTAATCTTTCTGGCTAATCGAAGTAACACATAACACTCTCTTGATAAAGTTAAGCTTTCTTTCAACGTCATTTCCTTTGCCTCAGTCGACTCGTGTGTCTTGGCAATTCTAAGTAAAAGCACCTGATTCACTTCTTCTACTTCCTCAAGGGAAATCACTACGGATGCTTTTGTAACCCCTGATCTGTCCCATTCCTTATGAAGTTCTTTCATCATAAACTCCATATCATTTACAAATTCTTTATCATCTTTCTTCATTGTACATTCCTCCATTATCTGTTTTTTCCTTCCTTGTTTGTAATTGGTGTAAAATCTACGTCTTTCAAATCCTCTGCGTCGAGGATAATCTCCTGTCCATAATAGAGTGCCATTGCTTTATCGATAGCTTCTCCAACCGATTCTGCCTCCACTTTCTGCACTCTTGACAAGATCTCCTGAATCTCAATTTCATACTCTTTTAGCATTTATATCACGCTCCCTTCTGCTGCCTTCAACTAGCTGTTAATAAAATCATCTCGTTGATTTCCATCATTGCCTCCAATCTAAAAAAGGCAGAACCACAATGGCTCCACCTGTTTCTACTTATTCATGTTTCTATGGGCTTCCGATAAATACAATGCTTCCGACATTCGGAACATCCCTGTAGACCACACCATACTCTTCACTTCTTGCTTCCACTACCTTCCCTCCTCCCACATAGATTGCAACATGACTGATATTCTTATATCTTCCGTTATTGGTATAACTATAAAAAATCAAATCCCCTGGTTGCATTTCATCAAAGGATACTGTCTGTCCAGCTTCATCTAGTTTCTGTCCTTCTGCAGAAGCGGTAGTTGCACCACCATTGCTAATATTAACTCCTGCACTTCTCCATGAATAATATGCCAAAGAGCTACAGTCATAATAATTTCCATTATCACGAAACTCCTGACTATATGGATATCCCACTCTGTGAAGTGCAAAAGAACAAACTGTCTTTTGTGTACTGTTTGAAATTCCCGCCAATATTGAATTGATTTCAGCTTCTGTCAACGAACATACACCTGGATCTCCACCTCCTCCACCACCAGACCATCCCAACATGGATAGATACTCAGGACTCATCATTTCTTCCAGCATCTCAACTTCATTCCTGTCAAATCCATATTCAGAAATCATATCCCGATATGATTTCAAGGTTACATTTACATAAAGATAAGTTGTGGTAGTTGTAGAGGTTGTTCCATCTTCGTTTGTAACTGTCTCTGTTTCTGAACCTGTGGATGTCGTGTAAGAACACATATCATCAACCACTGACTTTAACCATGCCTTTGATGTATCATTCATAATGGTTGCTGTATCCCCAACTCCGTATTTCACCATATACACAGCTAAAATATCATAGTAATTTGATGGTGTAACATCCATACCTTCGTAATCCACATATACAATCTGCCCTTGGTCATATCCAGTATGGTCATTTGCCAGTGTGTTTACATCTCTATTAAACTCTGACACATAAGCACTTGTTACCGTCTGAACAGTATCCCCTGCCTCAAGTGGTGGAAGAAATAGTGCAAAAGGCGAGTTATAAATGACTGCAACAACTGCAATCACAGGAATTGTAATCATCGCCACAACAAGAACCAATAATAAAAGCACCAATCCAATCACCGGTGCCACTGTCTTGATCCATAGCAAAGCTCTTCTTGTAATCAAATCTTTCATGAGTTTCACTACACTATCCTGTTGATTTTCCTGCGTTTTCATCTTATCCAGAAAAAAAGCCAACTTTCGGTTTCTATTCGCCATTTGCGTATCTTTTCTATCAATTGCCATTCCAGAAGCGTATCCAGCCGCCATTCCAATTGCAATACCAGCCGGACCACCTACACTTCCCGCTGTGGTTGTTGTTGCAGTAGTTGCCGTTTTTGCTACAACTTTAGAAGCCATCTTTGCTGTTTCCTTCGCTGCTTTATTAACGCTTCCCTTTATAGTATCCTTGGTAGCCTTCGTTGCAGACTTCTTTGCAAGTTTCTTTCCAGCTTCCACCTTCTTAATCTTGCGCTTCTTCTGCTCCATTACCTGCTTTTTGAAAACTCTAGCACCTTGGGAAGCCGTTCCTATCACAGGTCGGAATGCTTCATGAGCCATATATGCTGCCTGTTGAACTTCCCTACCACCCTCCAATTGGTCGGTAGTAGCCTTTGCCCCAATAGCCCCAGTTCTTCCTGCCATATGAAGATTCGTCTGTTTCACCTTAATGGATTGATTCGCTTCCTTTACATTCTTGCGAAACTTTCCAATTCCATGTTCTCTGGTATTAGTTGTTCCATGTACTGTACTTTTACGATAGGTTTTCTTTCCCTTCTGTTTCCTAAATTCAGATGTACCAATTCGAGCTTTGCCAGATTCCTTATTTAGGGTAGCCTCCTTAATTTTAGGACTACGATTCACTGTGTAAATGTTGCTTCCTTTAATAGCAGCATTTTTCGGTTTATGGGAATGGAGCTTAGTTTTCTGCTTGGTATGGATTACCATGGGCTTCTCTTCCACTTTCTTAATCTTCAAGTTTCTCACCTTCTTTCTGATATGAAATAAGCCGCTAAGGAGAAAATATCTCCCTAACGGCTAGGTATCTTAATTAATGTTCAATTTAGTCTCATAATCCCACTCGTATCAATATCTGTTTACACAGATATGTTAAATATGGAGATGGCTGTTTCTTTTGACCAAAATCCCAGTTTTTACATTTCTGATATGCAGCCTGAGGTGTGAACAACTCATTTTCGTCCTGTTTATCCTTTATAAGCGCAACCATCTCCAAGAATCGGCTGTCTGACCTAACGAAATCAAAATGGCTTAACACATCTGCAACACTTACTATGTCATACCACATAGCAGGGGCTTTCAGCTTTCTAAAATCTGTGCCCATATAGAACATGTATGGGTGCTTTTCTAAGCTGTTTTCCCATAACGAAAACAATATCATTGCCATTTCTTTGCTGATTTTACTTTTCTTATATTCTGGAATATAAGAAAGTAGCTTTAACATTATTAATGTGGCATATGGACAACAATCATCTTTTCGTCCAGGACCTCTAAATTTCCCGTGTTCTTGAGAAACCACACACGGAAAACCTTGAGTTTTGTAGAAACTTAAAAGGTATTCCACACCTTGCTTAATATGATTTTCATAGTTAATTCCTGCTTTAAGCAAAGCATAAAGCAACAACGGAGCATCACATAGACACCAACCAAATGTATCTTCTCCACTTCCTCCAAAGTGTTTTGGTATATTGGTTAGTGATTGATATACACCATTTTTGTCTTTATGAGCCATAATTGTGTCCACGGCTTTTTGTATTTCCTCAACATCAGTGTCTAATCCAATCTCCAACAAAAATAATAATTTGTGTATTGGTAACTCGGGGTTCTTATGATTACTTACTAGAATGCTATGAAAATCTGCAATATCATTCAGGTATGACTTGATTTTGGGTTCAGACAAAGCTTGTTGTCTCAACTCCTTCAAATCTTCCTTGCTTTCATTTAGAAGATTTATTCTTGTTGCGTAAAGCAACCACGACTCGCCATTCTCTAAAATATACTCAATATAACTCATAATCCCCATCCTTCGCACAAAAATAAAAATCAGTATTACACTTTAAATTTGGTCATTTGATTAGATAATTCATGTTTCTTTAAAGACCAGTGCATCTTTTTATATTATACCAAAGAAGCACTAGCCTCTCAATTAGTTTCTACTCTTAAACAGAATCGTTTATCTTTTCTTCACGCTTCTTCTCCGCAATCTTCTCATGAATATTGGTATTATAAAGCCTGTAAAGATCAGTATCCTTGCTTATTTGATTATCAAACGGAATTACTACCGAACCGCACTTGATAAGTCCCATACCTGATGAAGTGTTCGTTACAAATTGAAGCTGTGCCTCAGATACACCAATAACCTCAGCCATCTTGGAACTATCCGTATTCGCCTGCTTTAATAGTGCCACAAATTCCGAGTTTTCAAGCATAGTCGTTGCTGTGTAGTTCTGAAGCAAGTCCACCACATTCTGCGTAATACCTGTACAAAGTCCACCCTGCTTTCTGACTTTTTTCCATAGCTGTTGCAGATACTTCGCTGAATATTCAGAATTTAAAAGCACATGAAACTCATCAATATAGAGCCAAGTAGCCTTTCCCTTCTGACCATTTTCAACAATTTTCTGCTGAATTGCTTCCATCATGACAAGCATTGTAATCGGACTTAACTCTGCTCCCAAATCCCTGATACCATATACGGTAAAGCGATTATCAACATCTACATTTGTCTGATGATTAAAAATATTAAGGGAGCCATTTACAAATAGCTCTAAAGATAATGCAATGTCTTTTGCTTCTTCCTCTGGCTGTTCTAAAAGCAGCGCATAAAAGTCGCTCATAACTGGAATGTACTTTTCCTTGCTTCTGGCAATATCAAGATACAGCTTTCTTACACATCGGTCAATGATTGACTTTTGACGGGAATTTAAACTATCGCCGATACACTGTTCACAAAGCCCCAGCATAAATTCCCCTTTTTCCCTTACCATCCCTTTGGAATCGTTTGGATCAAGGCTCCACACATCAAGTTCCAAAGGATTCACATAGTTGTCTGTATAAGTGGACATATTTACAACTGTTCCACCGTAGGTATGAGCGATATCAAAGTACTCGTTCATAGGGTCAATACAAATGATTTCATCATTTCCTGATAAGTAAACGGAGCCCATTTCCATCTTACAAAAGAAAGACTTACCAGAACCTGGGACACCGAATACAAAACCATTTCCATTAATCAGCTTCTTACGGTTACCGATATTCACGTTCTTTGAAATCTGGTTGATTCCATAGTAATTACCTATTATATCGTTCAGTTCCTGTACATTAAATGGCATAAGCACAGCAAGAGACTGTGTATGCAGCGTTCTCATGGTCTCGACTTGTCTTACTCCAATCGGAAGTGATGTATTAAGTGCTTCTCTTTGTTTTAAATAATGCGTATCAATGGTACAACTGTTTCGTTTCCCAATGGTCTGCACGGTCTCACAGACACTTTCAAGTTCCTTCTTGCTTTCTGCCATTAGGATAATCGTGACTGCCACATAAAACAGGCATTGGTCATTCTCACGCACATCATCCATGATTGCTTCAATCTCTTTTTTCTCCGTTCTCTTGGCATAAGAGATTTCTGTAGCAAAGTCATTGTTCTTATTACGAACCCTCTGCTGCTTTATAATATCGGATTCAATACCAAGATATTTTCTTTGGAGTACCTTAGTTGTCAAATCCTTTGGCACTGGCACCACATCAATGCTTGTGATGGAATGCACTGGCAATGATGTGATCTCATTGATAAACCGATCCGATAAGCTGCTTGGATACTTCTTAATAAAGAGTGCCCTGCAATATTTGCTCTCATCTTCAAAGTGATCTGGGAAATACTTAATCATGCCATTGCAAAGATCGTTTCTGAAATCACTTCCTACCTTCTTTGCCTGTTTGATATCAAAGTCAAAGCTTCCCTCATCGCCCAAATGGTAATAATCATAAAGAACACGAAGCCTCTCGTTCCCAGATAGTGGAACAATTTCAGCTCCTAGTTCTATAAAAGCCTTGTGAATGGTTGCCTCTAAGGTTGCAAACTGCGCCTTTGCTTCTTCAAAGTTCTTTCTCTCAATGGTAATCGTCAGGTATCGTTCCTGTTCGATTCCCTGTCTGCCTTCTAATATCTTCTCTTCAATGATGTCATTGTAGATTTTTCGGAAGTGATTAAATCCATCTTCCTGATTCGAAATCAGCACTTTCTCCCGAAGCACATCCATGTTCTTATTCTTGTTATTGATTGTGATCTTATAATTACAATCAAGTGAATTTAAGAACTTGCAGTATCTTTCGAAAATGCCAATCTGTTCATCTTCTGTGGCAGTGGTGTAATTAATGTCCTGAAAGCGGTAGCACTTGGAATACTTATTTTTACTGACCTCAAATATTCCATTCTCTGCTACCGCCATAATCTCAATGGTTTCCTGTATGGATTTAGGCGTTTTATAAAGCGGTTCACTGGCTTTTTTTAGTTCCTTAAATCCGTCTGCAAATAAACCCATTCTATCTAACCTCGCTTTCTTATAGTATGCACAGCCGGGAACAACCCCGACGATGCCTGGATTGTCCCAACCTATTAGGTCAGACAATGGTTACTAAACTACTTAATGTGTAACTTTAAATGCTGCGATACCAGCAATTGTTACAATAATTACTGCAATTCCAGCATACAGTATCTTTTTCGTTTTCTTCTTCATCGCTTCAAATTCCTCCTGTTTCTTTCGCTTTTCTGAATCTGTAGTATTTCTTACTTCCGTTTCATGCTCCGCAACTAGTTTATTCTTTTTCCATTTACTGATATGGCTACTTCCACTCGTTGCCATCTGAAGTTCCTTGATTACCGCTTCTCCCTCAGTGGAACTATAAGCAAGTGCTTTATTTCCAATCATAAAGTGAATCTTTCTACTCATATATTCATAAAAATCCATTCCGTTATAGGAGTAGAACCCTCCAAGTGCAATAGGCGCTACACAGGGAATTGCCACATAAGCTGCACCTGTAAGTCCTATATAACGGTAGAGAAGCAATACCATGCCTCCACCCACGACAACACTGGCAACAGAAAAGATAAGCTGCTTTGCAGATAATCCCATTGCTATACTCTCTTGATAGCGGTCGATATCTTTGTTGACCTCAATCACCATAATCTCACCTCCTAACGACACATTTCCTTTGTTTCTGGTTTCTTTGCAATCCCAATGTTTGCTTCATAAGTTGTCATTCCATCTGGGCACAACTCTCTTAACTTATCTACATTAAACATATAGAGTGGGTATTCACAAAACCCACTCCTTTGGGTTAGTCCTGTGAATTCACCCAAGTCATTCTCCTCGATGAACTTTTCTAACTCCGGCATATTATTCAAATCCACATAGGCACAGTAGTCAGGCGCTTTCGTTCCAAGATTGACCGATATATCCCCATAAGGTTCAAAGTAATCGTCTTCTCTTCCCATTAGTCCTAGATAAAGTCCGTTATTATTCAAATAATTATTGATTTCCAATTGCACCTCTACTGTACATCCCCACTGAGTTACCAGTTCCATTGTTTTTCCATCTTCCATCCGTGTCTCCTCCTTATAAACCAAACGCTTTACTTGTAAGTGATTGTGCTCCCTTTACACTTCCCACGGTCATGGCAATTGTAAATGTCATTTCACACAAGTAAATCAATGTCTGCGCCCAATCTGCATATCCTCCAGTAAAAGATGGGAGTCCTGCATTTACAAAGGCATTACATATAATAATGGCAAGAGCCATAGTGACTGCTTCAAAAACAACAGATAAGAAATATTTACAGTAGGTCACTACTGTATTGCTTACTGTTCGATTGCCACCCATGGTTGAAAAAGCAATTGCACCAAGTGGTACAATAATCAGAATCTTTAAGAACCGAAAGTACACCGTGTAAATGATAAAGAAACCACAGATAATGATAATAATGGATAATAGTGCGGTCAGGATTAGCATGACCAGACTTTCTCCAAAACCTAAATTCTTAATGATATCTGCCTGCGTACTGTCAATGGTAATCGTAATTGTATTTCCTGCTGATATGAGGTTGACCAGATTTCCAATGGATGTAAAAAAAGCTTTCATGATGGTCACATTATTTGCCACAAACCACTCCGCAAGTCCTAATCGAATTAGCATACGAAGTATTACTTCAAATCGCATCTCTTCCCTGACATCCACACTCTCCGAGCAAAATCCTATGACAAAGAACAGTACTACCAGAGATGATCCGACTGCCACAAAGATAGGTTCGATTCCCTCAATGACACCCCATGGTCCGCCACCTTTGAAATTCACAGGAGATTGTCCAAGCATTGAAAATACCAAGGATATCTGGTTATTCCAAAATCCAAATACCATTTCAAGCAAATCAAGTATCTTATCTCCAAGTTTAAAAATATCCATGACTTTCGTTCACTCCCTTCCTTAGATTCTGGGGTGTTTCCACCCCAGTTTGTCTATGTTCACACATCTTAAAATCCTAAGAAAGTTAATACAGTTGAAATACCCGCCATCATGACACCCGCTACAATTCCCTTAAGGGCAGAGTTCATTGTAGAAGAGTCCTGCTGCTGATAGGCTTGCGCAAACTCCATGACATTCTTTGCAAGGATAATCACACCGACAGCTCCAATCACTGCGATAACTAATGTCTTTAAGTTATCCAGTGGTTGTGTTACTGCTGATGTTCCAGATGCTGCAAAACAGGTCGTGCTCATCAGCATCACACCCATCATTCCCCCTGAAATCGCTGGAACCAATTTCTTCTTTGCTCTACTCATAAATCCCTTCATCTTCTTTTCCTCCATTAATTCATTGTTATTTGATCCTGTAATCTGTTCTTGTTTCATAAATTTCAAATCTCCTTTCAGACTTTGTGGCAGAAAAATAACCAGCACCAAAGTTTTCCTTTGATTACTGGCTTACATTCTGCGTTTATTTAGTTCAATCTATATCAACAGGGTTACTCCTGGAATATAGGGTTATTTGGACTATCTCCAATATAACTTTTAGTCCTTCACCGCTAATGTATTGCTGCCTGTGCTTCTCGATATGTTCTCATTTGTTCAATAGATACATCTGGATAAAAATATTCCATAATCTTGGTCTTTGAAATACCGGCAGCAATTGCCTTTTTGACTTCTTCCTTCTGCTCTGATGAATAGTTCCAGTGAAGCATACGATTTGATATGGTATCTTCCCATGTAGTCTTCTCTCTTACAACCACTTGCCTGCTTCCTAAGGAATTGCCACCCGTACCACCAGATGAGGAATTATCTGCTTTCTGCGACTCATCCATGAACTCAAGTTCATTGCCAAGCTCACGATTCACCTTATCCTTTTGCTCCTTTTCATCCAACTTCGTAAATCTTCTTCCAAGTTCTCTGTCACCAAGCATCTTGAACTCGTCATAGGTCAGTGTGTCAATATAGACATTAGCACCCTTCTCTTTAAGCTTTTCGTAATGCTTCACTGCCTTCTCTGAGAGAATTTCAAAAGGCGGACCAATCAGATTTCTTTTCCCATTTATTACATGAATATAGGGTTCTCCATCACCATCTGCTGTGTGCTTGAACATTGGGTGTGCAAATGGAACATATTTGTTATCCATAATTGGATCAAAACCACGGATAAAAACAATGCATTTCTTATTATCCAGTTTTCGTACTTCATCTGGCGTAAACAGTTCTCTGCCTAGCACATCATAATTTCTGGAGGAACTACCTTGACGCCCTTTTGTTTCCCCACTGGATTTCTTATCAATTGTACCTTTGCCAAGCAGCTCAGACACATATTTATGCGTTGATTGCTCGTTTCCACCAAGATAAATAAAGGTATCGCAGTTTCCTGGAATAGTCTCCCATGTATCTTTAAACAACGCCTTAAGCTGGGCAAAATTCTGGATAATGATAATGGATGAAATCTCCCTGCTTCGCATGGTGGAAAGCAAGGAACAATAGTCATCCGGCAATGCCACATTGGCAAATTCATCAAGCATAAAGGTTACATGGATAGGAAGTCTGCCACCACAGTTAAAATCCGCTTGATAATATAATTCCTGAAATATCTGGGTATAAAGCATACCGATAATAAAGTTGTAGGATTTGTCGGAATCGGGAATTACACAAAAGAGGGCTGTCTTTGTCTCCCCATCTCCATTTACGCCAATGCCAACATCCGCAAGATTTAGCTCATCCTTTGATAGAAGCCTTAATACTTGTCGATTCTCTAAAAAGGCAAGTCTGGAGTTCGCACTGATGATAATGGAACGAACTGTATCCCCTGCTCCTCGCATACATTTGTTATACTGCTTCACCGCTGGATGGTTTGTGCCAAATGGAGACTGTTCCTCTAAGAATTTCATTCGCACATCCAATCTGGACGGTTTACCCTGCTCAGTTACTTCTGCTTCCCCCAGTAGTTTTAATACCGTTTCAAAATTTCTCTTAGAAGGCTTTTCTTCCAGCCACACATAATAGAAAATCGCTTGAAGAAATAATCCTTCCGCTTTCTCCCAGAAGGGATCTGAGGGAGTTGCGCCCTTTGGTGTAGTATTTGAAATCAGATTGGTAATGAGCTTTACAACATCTGTTTCCTCTCTAATATAAGAAAAGGGATTGTAACAATCTGATTTATCCATTTCCAAAAGATTAATCACTTTCACATTGTAACCATTGTTCTTTAGCATCTGCCCACAGCTTCTAAGGATTTATAGCGATAGGTAAGGCTTTGATATTATCTCCACCTTTTCCCCCGCTCTACACCGTACGTGAAACTTTCGCTTCATACGGCGTGCCATCGTGTTTTCGTAAATCATAGATTATCTATATTGATTGG
>OJKA01000517.1_pt1 | contig 13509 bp, 11 predicted proteins | sample 1596451 | NCBI WGS metagenome assembly OJKA01 (sample SAMEA4350155, study PRJEB24818) | metagenome | biome: human; feature: gut; material: faeces | place: Denmark | collected 2013-09 | reverse complement strand
TCGCAGTACTATCTTCTTCCCAATGGATATCGCTTTACTCAGGAAGGAGTGAACATGCTGCAACAGGTTCCGACGCGTGCGTTTCACGCGATGGCAAAACCGAGCGGTTCAGATTGCAATCTGAACTGTGACTACTGCTTTTATCTCGAGAAGCACGCCTTATACCCCTCTCAGTCTTTGCCGCGTATGGATGATGCGACGCTTGAGGCCTATGTTCGTCATTACATTGCCGCGAGCGAGCCGCAGAATGAAGTCGCTTTTACCTGGCAGGGAGGAGAGCCCACGCTGTTGGGGCTCGATTTCTATCGCCGGGCTATAGCACTACAGCAGCAATATGGCGCAGGGCGCACAATCAGCAATAGCTTTCAGACTAACGGCGTACTGCTGGATGAGGAATGGTGCCAGTTTCTGGCGCAGCATCAGTTTCTGGTGGGATTATCGCTTGATGGCCCGGCAGCGATCCACAACCAGTATCGAGTGACGAAAGGCGGTCGCCCAACGCATAAGCTAGTGATGCGTGCGCTGGGGCTGCTACAAAAACATCGTGTGAACTACAACGTGTTGGCCTGCGTTAACCATACCAGCGTCCGTGAACCATTGCAGGTCTATGATTTCTTGTGCGAGGCGGGCGTAGAGTACATTCAGTTCATACCTGTCGTAGAGCGAATGGCCGATGAAACTGCCATGAAGACAGGGCTGACGCTTCATGCGCCGGGAGAAATGAAAGGCTCGCTGACGGCGTGGTCGGTTCCTCCAGAAGAATACGGTGACTTTCTGATAGCCGTGTTTAACCGCTGGATCCAACGCGATGTTGGGCGCGTTTTTGTGATGAATATCGAGTGGGCTCTTGCCAGCTTTGTTGGTGCGCCGGGCACGGTTTGTCATCACCAGCCGACCTGCGGGCGGTCACTGGCCGTAGAACATAATGGTGATATTTATGCCTGCGATCACTTTGTCTACCCGGAATTTCGGCTCGGTAATCTGCATAGCGATACCTTCGCGAGCATGGTGGACTCCTCCGCGCAGGAGCAGTTTGGTAAAGATAAATACACCCGTTTACCCACACAGTGTCGTGAATGCAAGGTGCTGAAAGCCTGTTGGGGCGGTTGCCCGAAACACCGCTTTTCACTGACGGAAACAGGTGAGCCTGGATTGAATTACCTATGCGCTGGTTATCAGCGCTATTTTCGCCATTTACCGCCGTACCTGAAAGCGATGGCCGAGCTGCTGGCAAATGGTCGACCCGCCAGCGATATCATGCGAGCGAATCTGATTAAAGTGGGTCAATAAAAGAGGCCCACCTCCGGTAAGGAAGTGGGCCTATGATTTACGACTTAATTTGCGTTTTCGGTGGGTATTTCTGCAGGATTTTCTTATATTCTTCGATTTCAACGGTTAGCGGTACGCCCATCGGGGTGTGACGGATACCAATAGAATCGGTTTCCTGTGGATCAGCATACAGGTTAAAGAGCATTGCTCCCGCTGCTGGCATTACCGTTCCGGTGAAGCCGCCCTGATACCCGCTCTGGGTAAAGGCAAATGGCTGTTGAAGTAATGTATAGAATTTGAACTCATCAATACGTACGGCTGAAAGCTGTCCGTTCAGGAAGTAGTGCTCCGCTTTACGGTTCGATTGACCATCGGTTCCAATGAAGAATGAGGACTGATCAACGCCGTCGATAAAGGTGGTACTTGGCACCAGCTTGGAAACCTCTGCACCTGGCTTACCGGCCAGCGCCAGCGCTGTTGGGAATAGATCCGCCAGATCGACAATACCTTCTGATTTACGCGGTTGGACCATGCCTTTCCAGTAAACAAATGTCGGGACACGTACGCCACCTTCCCAGGTGGATCCTTTCGCGCCGCGGAACGGCGTACGGCCATGCGGTGGAAGCTCAGCTTCTGGGCCGTTATCGGAAGTAAAGACAATAAGCGTATTATCAAGCTGGCCATTTTTCTCCAGCGTTTTATAGAGATTGGCGAAGATATCGTTCATCTCCACAATACAGTCGCTGTAGGTTGTGCGCGCCGGTGAGCTACCCGCGTATTTCGCATTAGGGTAGTTATCGAAATGGCAGCCGCGAGTCCCGTAGTAGAGGAAGAATGGCTTATCGCTTTTGGTCATTTTATTGAGGAAATCGACGCCGTACTGCATCCAGCGCTGATCGAGGTCCTCCATATATTTTGGCGTTATATCGGCAATGGCTTCTTCCTTACCACCGCGTACCGCGTGCACGTCATCTTTGCTGAACGGCATATTTTTCATGAACTCGGTGCGAGATGGGCTGAGGGCCACTTCCGGGTTCATATGAACATCGCGCCATTCGGTATACATATCGGAAACCGAGTTGAAGCCACGGAAGTCATCAAAACCCACGTTCTGTGGCTGTGAACCTTCGTTATCCCCCATATGCCATTTACCGATGGCCTGAGTCACATAGCCCTGATCGTGCAGCAGTTCTGGCAACGTCGTTAACCCTTCCAGGCCACCGGGCTGACCATACATTGGTGGGACCAGAATGCCATGGTGGACGGAGTACTGTCCGGTCATGATCGTGGCACGGGTAGGGGAGGAGCTTGGCTGGGAATAGGCGGAGGTGAGGATCAGGCCCTGGTTAGCAACGGCGTCAATATCTGGGGTTGGGTTACCGACCGCAACGCCACCACCATTGAAACCGACGTCCATCCAGCCCACGTCATCCAGAAGGAAGATAACAATGTTGGGTTTCTTGCCGGTTTTTTTCAATATCTCGGCCAGTTTAGCCTGAGTCTCTTTATTCTGTTCCGGATGCATCATCACCGGCATCATATTGTCGGCGATCGTGGTGGCTGTTTTGCCTAAATACTGGTTAGGGTGATCGTACCCTGGTGCACCTTGTTTTGCCGTCGCTGCTGCGGGGGTATCAGCGGCATGGGCAAGCACGGGCAATGCAGCAATCACCGTAATGGCGAGTAGCTTTTTAGGAAATGATAAATCCATTATAGAGTCTCCATAATAAATATATATATTTCAATAAATAATGGCGTTTTTATTATTAAGGCTGCTCAATGATGAATGTTTTTTATAACACCATAGTATTTATGAATATATATGAAATGAGCAGCACCACGAAATCGTCGTAGTGGGGATCTTATACTCTCTATTTCCGTACTGTAAATATATGGAGGGTGGAGATGCGGATAGGGACATAATATAAATTGTTACTTGTTTTTTAAATATAAAAATAATGGATGTGCAATTCTAAAATATCTATTGTGATTATTTTATTCACTTTCTTTATTTAGCGAAGAGGAAATCGCTATAGCAGCAATCATTTCCCAGGGGAAACGTAATATTTTTATGTAACAGAAGGTTTTATCCCCCCGGATCCTGTGACATAATGCGCCGCGTAGATGCTCATTCCATCTCTTATGCTCGCCATATGGCTTCATAAACCCAGGAATGACGCAGAGCCGTTTACGGTGCTTATCGTCCACTGACAGATGTCGCTTTAGCCTCATCAGACACCATGGACATAACGTTGAGTGAAGCACCCATTATGTTGTCGAATTAAACCTGTTTAACGCCTGCTCCTCATACGAGCAGGCGTTTTTTTATGGGGCAAAGCGCGCCGCTAGCGCGACTCGCGGGCAACAAAAAGGGGACCTTTCGGTCCCCTTCGCGTATCGCATCGGTTTATGCTGGCGGGTTGTTTTGCAGCGTTAGCATTAGCCCGTCACGGCGCATGGTCGCGGCTTCCTCCGGCTGTTTCAGTCGGTCGAGCACATCGGCCAGCCAGGCGTAATCGAACGCGTCCGGGCGCTGTTTGAGCGCGGCGCGGAAGGCCAGGCTTGCCTCCTGCCACTCACCGTGTTTCATCAGTGACTGGCCCAGCGTACTCCACAGCAGAGGACGATCGCCCACCGTTTTAATCTGCTGGCGCAACAGTTTTTCCATCTGCTCCGGATTGTTGGTGTGCAGACGCGGGATCAACATCACCAGACGGTCGTCATACTGCCGCTTCAAACCATCAATAATGATCTGCTGGGCGGTGTCATGATCATCACATTCAATCAAGTGATCGGCCATGGCAACCTGCAGAGCGACCTGATGGCGCGTTTTACGGCTCTGATTTTTCCACCAGTTACGTAACCCTTCGCTGCCCTGATCGGCGCGAGCCTGATCCATCAGGCCAATCCACGCCTGTTGCTCCAGTGCGGCGCGATGAGCATCGTCGCCAACGTGGGCTTTGGCCATCGATGGGATGATGTCCAGCAGCGAACTCCATGCACCGGTCTGAATATAAGCCTGCTCGGCCAGACGCAATACTTCAGGGTGACGTGGCGCGATCTCCAGCAGTTTATCGACACCGTGGCGTGCGGCGTGGGTTTCGCCACGCGCAAGCTGCAGGCGAACGCGGGTGATTTCAACTGGGATAAGATCGTTGCCAGCGTTTTCCGCCGCGCGCTGTAGATGCTGATTGGCACGCGCTTCGTCACCGCGCTGCTGCGCAGCTTCCGCAGCCAGCAAATAGTTCACCACCGGCTGTTCCGCGTGATCGGCATTTTTCGACATCAGCTTTTCAACCTGCTGATAATCGCCTTCCGCCAGCTTCAGAAGCGCCTGTTCCGTTTGCTTACGCGCGCGGCGGCGTTTACGCCCGACAAACCAGCCACGGGTATGGGCGCCCGTGCGGAATATGCGTCGCAGTATCCACTCCAGCGCAAACAGCACGACCATCACCAGAATCATGATGATGACCAGCCCGGTCACGCTAGTCTCAATGTTGTAATTGTCCGTTTGAATCAGTACGTAACCCTGATGGCCAGCGATCATCGGACCAACAACAATGCCCGCAATCAACAGGGCGAAGAGTAAGAGAACTTTCAGCATCGATTATTCTCCTTGCGGCGCGGCGGCGGCTGGCTGCGCGGGTGCAGGCTCCGTCACGGCAGGTTGTTGGTCAGCAGGCTGCGCAGCGGATGGTTGGGCCATCAGGTTACGTACGCGGGTCTGCATCAGTTTTTCCAGTATCGGCTGGCTTTGCAGGGTTTCCGGCACATCCATGCTGATGCTCTGCTGGCTGAGTTTTTCGATATCATCGAGGAACGCTTTGGTGGTGGCGTCATCGGTATCGTAGTAGGCGCGAACCCAGGTTGATACATTATCCAGCGCCTGTTTGTAAGTCTCATCCTGATGACGAGGGACCGCTTGTACGGCGGCTAGCAGCTGAGAGCGGATGTTTTCGCGTAGGTAAATATCCTGATTTGGCGCCAGCAGCGGAACGGCGGTTTCATCGCGGCGGCGGACAGTGATAAAACTGTCCATAAAGCTCTGCCAGCTTTTCTGTAGGTTCACTCGCCATTCGCTGAGCGATGCCGACAGCTCGCCATCGTCGTTGTCCATCGGGGAATCATCGTTGTTGTTATCAGCCAGACGCAGGTTATCGACCTGGTTGGCCAGCTGATTCACCTTCAGAATGATACCGTCGTAGTCGACCTGAGAAACCGCAGCCAGACTGGCGATATCTTCAGTAAGCGCCCGGCGAGCGGTAATTAAGCTCGGATCGTTCATGTCGGCAAGGCTGGCGTCAGCGCTTTTTAACAGCGCCGCCGCGGTGGTCACGTCCTGGTCACTCCAGAGTTTGCGACCGGCCAGCTTAACGAGGAAGTCGGATTGGGAAAGCAGCCAGGTTTTGGCATCGGTGCCGGAAATTGCCGCCACTTTTTGCTGCACTTCATCCAGCTGTTTGGCCATTTCGCCCTGTTGGGCTTTCGCCTCATCCAACTGAGCAGCCTGCTGTTTGATGGTTGTTTCCAGCGCCTCTTTTTGTGCATCCTGCGCTTTTTGCAGCGCAATAAGCTGATTGGCGAGGGTATCGCTGGTGGTGGTTTGGTTGACGGCCTGCTGTTTGCCCCAGCCGTATAGGCCAACGCCTGCTGCTAGCGCGATGGCAATGGCGACCGCGCTCAGAACGAGGCTGGTTTTTCCGCTGTTATTTTTTTTCTCAGCGGTTGCGGGCTGATTAGATTCGGGCTGCGGCGTGATGTTCACGGCTTCCCCGGACTCTTCAACCACGGCGGAGTTCTCTTTTTGTTCCGTCATTATGGCTTCCAATTTTGAGAGTTATTGTAGTGCGCGCAGCAGCGCATCGTTGTCTGCGCTATCGGCAACCTGAATATCCTGCCAGCCCATCTCCTGGGCCAGTTTTGCAATACGCTCACTCACGACCAGCAATCGGCACTGAAGCAGCCAGCGCTCCCGGTACCAGAGGGGAATAAGCGTCCAAAGTTGTTGCAGCATCTCGCCGCTGGTGACGACAAGCGTGGTGACTTCCCGCGTTTGCCAGCGCATGGCCTCTTCGGCGCCATCGTAGTGCACAGGGCAGCGTTGATAGCATTCACACAGCGTCACTATCGCCCCGCGCTCGGTGAGCGTCTCGGCCAGCAGTTCCCGGCCGCCGTTACCGCGAAGAATGAGCGCTTTCTTACCGGCAATAGTTTGCAATTCAGGTAATTGTAGCAACACTTCGCTGATTTCCCGATCTAATGGATAGCGAACGTCAAGCCCGCTGACCTGATGCAGTGCTAATGCCGTGGTGCGGCCAATAGCAAAATAGCGTGGCGTGGTCGGCCAGAGAAGGTGTTGCTGTTGGAGCTGAGCGTGGGCGAAGCTCACGGCGTGCTGCGATAGCGCAAAGACCAAATCGCCATCACCTAATGCGTTAAGTGAGCGACTGAGCGTGCTCAGTTCCCGCCCGGGGGAAAACTCAATGAGCGGGAAACTCCAGGCAACCTGCCCCAGCGCGCGCAAACGGCTGACTAATTCTTCACCTTGCGGAGAGGGGCGGGTTACCAGAATGGTCATAAGGAGGCATCTCCATCGTAAACGGCCGCGAGGATTTCACGAGCGCCGTTATCGAGCAGTTCATCGGCCAATTCAATGCCCATCTTTTCCGCATCTTCCGGCTTACCGCGGCGTTCGCCGCGAACCGTTTCGCGCCCATCCGGCGAGCCGACCAGCGCACGCAGCCAGAGTTCGCCATCGACCAGTTCAGCGTAGCTGCCGATAGGGACCTGGCAGCCACCTTCCAGACGCGTGTTCATAGCGCGCTCAGCGCAAACGCGGATGGCGGTTTCATCGTGATTCAGCGGTGCAAGCAGCGCACGCGTTTGTTCATCGTCCAGGCGGCATTCAATGCCGACGGCGCCCTGACCGACGGCCGGAAGTGACTCTTCGGGTGGCATCGGCCGGCGTATACGCGCATCCAGCTGAAGGCGTTTTAAGCCGGCGACGGCCAGGATAAGGGCATCGTAATCGCCATTATCGAGTTTGCCGAGGCGCGTGCCGACGTTGCCGCGCAGCGAGCGGATCACCAGATCCGGGCGGCGCTGGGCAATCTGGCACTGGCGACGCAGGCTGGAGGTGCCGACGATGCTGCCTGCTGGGAGGTCATCCATGCAGGCGTAATGATTGGATACGAAGGCGTCGCGCGGATCATCACGCTCGCAGATAGTGACGAGGCCGAGCCCCTGTGGGAACTCAACTGGAACGTCTTTCATGGAGTGCACGGCGATATCGGCACGGCCCTCAAGTAATGCCAGCTCAAGCTCTTTGACAAAAAGCCCTTTGCCGCCCACTTTAGCCAGCGGAGTATCAAGGATAATATCGCCGCGGGTCACCATCGGCACGAGCGTCACCGTCAGCCCTGGATGGCAGGCCATCAGGCGTTCTTTTACATAGTGCGCTTGCCAGAGAGCGAGCGGACTTTGGCGTGTGGCAATTCTCAAAACTTTGTCTAACATGCTTGTTACCGTCATTATCGTCCGTTGTTCATCCTAACATTGTTGCCTTAATGATGTTAGTTTTCAGGGTTTCATACTCGGAACAAATCGCAATGCAGGAAACGTGCCTGTAGCGTAAATGATGGCAGGTATAAACGGGTTGTGTTTACCGTTTATTACTGGCACTGTCTTGATCGTATGCCGGGGTTTACAGCAGCATTCAATGCTACACTTGTTGTAGTGCAACATTCTTTACGGTCAACCGGCAAGGTGTTAAATTGATCACGTTTTAAACCGATTTTTACCCGAATTTTGATAATCACAACGGCGGGCGAGAAACGGTAACGGTTCTTCTTGTTGAAATATTAAAAATCTCCGTATCCGCACTTTTCACGATACGTCGAGGTTTTGAACATCAGGCGATATGTCTTGTACCTCTATATTGAGACGCTAAAACAGAGACTGGATGCCATCAACCAACTGCGCGTGGATCGCGCGCTTGCAGCCATGGGCCCTGCTTTCCAGCAGGTATACAGTCTACTGCCGACATTATTACATTATCATCATCCGCTGATGCCGGGTTACCTCGACGGTAACGTTCCCAAGGGCATCTGCCTCTACACGCCTGATGAAACCCAACGTCATTATCTCGATGAACTCGAGCTGCATCGCGGCATGCCGCCGCAGACCTCTGCGAAGGGCGAACTGCCGATCACCGGCATCTATTCGATGGGCAGTACTTCGTCCGTCGGCCAGAGCTGCTCTTCCGATCTCGATATCTGGGTCTGCCACCAGTCGTGGCTCGATAATGACGAACGCCAATTACTGCAGCGTAAATGCAGCCTGCTGGAAAGCTGGGCGGCATCGCTGGGTGTTGAAGTCAGCTTCTTCCTTATTGATGAAAACCGCTTCCGTCATAACGAAAGCGGCAGCCTCGGTGGGGAAGACTGTGGTTCAACGCAGCATATTTTACTGCTTGATGAATTTTATCGTACTGCGGTACGCCTGGCGGGCAAACGTATTCTGTGGAATATGGTGCCTTGCGAGGAAGAAGAGCATTACGACGATTACGTCATGACGCTCTACGCGCAGGGTGTACTGACGCCAAACGAATGGCTCGACCTCGGTGGATTGAGCTCGCTCTCCGCCGAAGAGTACTTTGGCGCCAGCCTGTGGCAGCTCTATAAGAGCATTGATTCACCGTACAAAGCGGTGCTGAAAACCCTGCTGCTGGAAGCCTACTCCTGGGAATACCCCAACACGCATCTGTTGGCGAAAGACATTAAACAGCGCCTGCATGACGGCGAGATCGTCTCCTTTGGTCTCGATGCTTACTGCATGATGCTGGAGCGCGTCACCGAATATCTCAAGGCGATTGAAGACGAAACGCGCCTCGATCTGGTTCGCCGCTGCTTCTACCTGAAAGTGTGCGAAAAGCTCAGCCGTGAGCGCGCCTGCGTTGGCTGGCGTCGTGAAGTGGTGGGGCAATTGGTGAAAGAGTGGGGCTGGAGCGAAGAGCGTCTGGCGATGCTCGACAATCGCGCTAACTGGAAAATCGATCAGGTGCGCGAAGCGCATAACGAACTGCTCGATGCGATGATGCAGAGCTATCGTAACCTGATCCGTTTCGCGCGTCGCAACAACCTGAGCGTTTCGGCCAGCCCGCAGGATATCGGCGTGCTGACGCGTAAACTGTACGCGGCGTTTGAAGCGCTGCCGGGCAAGGTGACGCTGGTTAACCCGCAAATTTCCCCGGATCTTTCCGAACCGAATCTGACCTTTATCTATGTTCCGCCGGGACGTGCCAACCGTACGGGTTGGTATCTCTACAACCGCGCACCGAACATGGAATCCATCATCAGCCATCAGCCGCTGGAATATAACCGCTATCTCAATAAGCTGGTGGCCTGGGCGTGGTTCAACGGCCTGCTGACGTCACGTACACGCCTGTTTATTAAAGGCAATGAGATTGTTGACCTGGCGAAGCTGCAGGAGATGGTGGCCGATGTGTCGCACCACTTCCCGCTGCGCTTGCCGGCACCGACGCCGAAAGCCTTGTACAGCCCATGTGAAATTCGCCATCTGGCGATTATCGTCAACCTGGAATACGACCCGACGGCGGCCTTCCGCAATCAGGTGGTGCATTTTGATTTCCGTAAGCTGGACACGTTCAGCTTCGGCGAAGATCAGAAATGCCTGGTGGGCAGCGTTGACCTGCTGTATCGCAACTCGTGGAACGAGGTGCGTACGCTGCACTTCAACGGCGAGCAGGCGATGATCGAAGCGTTAAAAACTATTCTTGGCAAAATGCACCAGGATGCGGCGCCGCCGGACAGCGTCGAAGTGTTCTGTTATAGCCAGCATCTGCGCGGTTTAATCCGTACCCGCGTACAGCAACTGGTTTCTGAGTGCATTGAGCTGCGTCTTTCGAGTACTCGTCAGGAGACCGGTCGCTTCAAAGCGCTGCGCGTTTCCGGGCAAACGTGGGGGCTGTTCTTTGAACGCCTGAACGTCTCAGTGCAGAAGCTGGAAAACGCCATTGAATTCTACGGCGCTATCTCGCACAACAAGCTGCACGGCCTGTCTGTGCAGGTTGAGACCAACCATGTTGAATTGCCGCAGGTAGTTGATGGCTTTGCCAGCGAAGGGATTATCCAGTTCTTCTTTGAAGAGTCCGGTGAAGAGCAGGGCTTTAATATCTATATTCTGGATGAGAGCAACCGCGCCGAGGTGTATCACCACTGTGAAGGCAGCAAAGAAGAGCTGGTGCGCGATGTCAGCCGGTTCTACTCGTCATCACACGATCGCTTCACCTACGGCTCCAGCTTTATCAACTTCAACCTGCCGCAGTTCTATCAGATTGTGAAGGTTGATGGCCGTGCGCAGGTGATTCCATTCCGCAGCCAGGCGCTGACGCCGCCGCCGTCTCATCACGACAACGATAATACGCCGCTGTTACAGCAATATTTCTCGTAAATAAAGCCGGATACGGTACATAAACCGTTCTCCGGCCTTCCATCTTAACGGAAGCTGACCGTTTCGCCCGACTGCTGCGTCGCCGCCTGTTCCAGCAGATCCCAGAAGGTTTCGCCGCTGCGGTCGCAGATCCACTCATCGCCTTTCAGGTCAAAGTGATAGCCGCCCTGTTTTGTCGCCAGCCACACCTGGTGCAATGGTTCCTGACGGTTAATAATAATTTTGCTGCCGTTTTCAAAGCTAATGGTCAGTACGCCACCGTTGATTTCGCAGTCGATATCGCTGTCGCCGTCCCAGTTATCCAGGCGTTCTTCAATGGTGAGCCAAAGGGTGTCGGCCAGGCGATGAAATTCACTGTCGTTCATTGTCGTTTCCCGTTTTTTAGTGATTCGGCAGTATAGCGTGAAACAAATCACGTTGCAGTCAGGCGCTTAACGCTTGCTTTTGCGCCTCCTCCTGCGATGATAGAAAATAGAAAGCATTGAACTACAGGCATCCTGAGAATGAATAAGATTTTCCGACCGCTGGCGGTGTTACTTGCATTGTTTAGCCTTGCTGGCTGTGGCCTGAAAGGCCCACTCTATTTTCCTCCGGCTGATAAAACGGCGCCAACGCCGACCAAATCCGTCACACCTCCGGTGCAAAGCGATACTCCGGATCGCAATGACCGTGGTGATAACGGCGGCCCGACGCAGGTTAATTACTAATTAATACGTTCTGTTCCGCGCAACTGGAGTAGATGATGCAGTTTTCTAAAATGCATGGCCTCGGCAACGATTTCATGGTTGTCGACGCGGTAACGCAGAATGTTTTTTTCTCGCCAGAGCTGATTCGTCGCCTGGCGGATAGGCATCAGGGCGTGGGTTTTGACCAGCTATTGGTCGTCGAACCGCCTTACGATCCCGATCTGGATTTTCACTACCGCATCTTCAACGCCGATGGCAGCGAAGTCTCGCAGTGTGGCAACGGCGCGCGCTGCTTCGCGCGTTTTGTACGCCTGAAAGGTTTAACGAATAAACGTGAGATCCGCGTCAGTACGGCGAATGGCCGTATGGTATTAACCGTCACGGATGATGAACTGGTCCGGGTGAACATGGGGGAGCCCAATTTTGAGCCCTCGCAGGTCCCGTTTCGCGCTAACAAAGCGGAAAAGACCTATATTATGCGTGTAGCCGAACAGACAGTATTGTGCGGCGTGGTCTCCATGGGGAACCCGCACTGCGTGATTCAGGTTGATGACGTCGACACGGCGGCGGTAGAAACGCTGGGCCCGTTGATGGAAAGCCATGAACGTTTCCCTGAGCGCGCCAATATTGGTTTTATGCAGATTGTGAAGCGCGAACACATCCGCCTGCGCGTTTATGAACGCGGTGCGGGCGAAACGCAGGCCTGCGGAAGCGGAGCCTGTGCGGCGGTCGCCGTCGGTATTCAGCAAGGTTTGCTGGCGGAAGAGGTGCGCGTGGAATTACCGGGCGGACGTCTTGATATCGCCTGGAAAGGTCCGGGCCAACCGTTGTATATGACTGGCCCGGCGGCACATGTCTATGACGGATTTATTCACCTATGAAACAAGTCGGGGAAGAACAACAGGATGCAGCCACTGCGCTAAATGACCGCGCGGTGGCGGACTATCTGTTGCAACATCCTGAATTTTTTATTCGTAATGCCGCCGTTGTTGAGCAAATGCGTGTCCCGCATCCGGTGCGGGGCATGGTGTCACTGGTTGAGTGGCATATGGCGCGTTCGCGCAACTACATCGCGATGCTGGAAGAGAACATGGATCAGCTGGTGGATCAGGCGGCGGCCAACGAAGGGCTGTTTTACCGTCTGCTGCATCTGCAAAATCGGCTGGCCTGTGCTGAAAGTCTTGATGATCTGCTGCTGCGTTTCCACCGCTGGGCTCGTGAACTGGGGCTCGCGGGCGCATCGCTGCGTCTGTTTTCCGATCGCTGGCGACTCGGTGCGCCTTCAAAGTATACCCATCTCGTCCTCTCTCGGCAGGCTTTTGAACCGCTGCGGATACAGCGCCTGGGTCAGGAAAACCACTACCTTGGCACGCTGAATGGCCCTGAACTCCTGCTGCTGCTACCTGAAGCGAAAGCGGTGGGTTCGGTGGCGGTATCGATGATGGGCAGCGAGGGCGATCTGGGGGTCATTTTGTTCAGCAGTCGCGATCCGCACCACTATCAAGCCGGGCAGGGAACGCAGCTGCTACAGGAAATTGCCCTGATGCTACCAGGCCTGCTGGAACGATGGATTGAACGCGTATGACCGATACCTCGCTGACGCCCGCCGTGACGCGTTTCTTACGATATCTCGGCGTGGAGCGGCAGCTTAGCCCGATTACCTTATTGAATTATCAGCGTCAGCTTGATGCCGTTATTGAAATGGCCTGTGCGATGGGTCTGCAGAATTGGCAACAATGTGATGCTGCAATGGTGCGCAGTTTTGCCACCCGCAGCCGCCGTAAGGGGCTAGGGGCGGCAAGCCTGGCGCTACGCCTTTCCGCGCTGCGCAGTTTCTTTGACTGGATGGTGAGTCAGGGCGAACTACCGGCAAACCCGGCGAAAGGCGTTGCGGCGCCGAAAGCCCCGCGCCATCTGCCAAAGAATATCGACGTTGATGATGTGAACCGGCTGCTGGATATCGATCTCAACGATCCGCTGGCGGTACGCGATCGCGCGATGCTGGAAGTGATGTACGGGGCCGGCCTGCGTTTGTCTGAACTGGTTGGGCTGGATATCAAACATCTGGATCTCGATACCGGTG
>OJKA01000512.1_pt1 | contig 13619 bp, 16 predicted proteins | sample 1596451 | NCBI WGS metagenome assembly OJKA01 (sample SAMEA4350155, study PRJEB24818) | metagenome | biome: human; feature: gut; material: faeces | place: Denmark | collected 2013-09 | reverse complement strand
AGTTCATAATATATTATATCTAATATGGTTTTAATCAAGTAGCCAATTTTGGAATAACTTAATATACAAAAGTATGCTGTCGCAGACAGTGTGTATTACTAAAATAATCAAATAGAAAAGGACGTATAATGATGATTGAACTAAATAAAGAATACACGTATCAGGAGATATGTGAAGCAATGAATTGGAATGTTACTAATGGAGCATCTAAGAGAGCACAAATAAAAGAGATAGAAACAGAGTATGAGTTCTATCACCCTATTAATAATAAAACTAAGAAAGAGAAGAAGAGTTACATCTTTACTTCTAAGAGTGGAACTACATATAAAAGCAATCATGGTGGTGTAAGAGAGGGAGCAGGAAGAACCTTTAATTTAGAAGAAGAGTTCTTAACTGTTCTTTTTTACTATATTGACTACAACTACAATAATAACTCTACTTTCTTAACTGAACTCTATGATGAGATTTACTTTAACAATGATACTATCTGTAAGTTCTTTGGTATCTACGATCAAATATATAACCTCCCTGAGAGAGAGCAAAAAAATATAGATAAAATTAAATATGAGGAAATATGTACAATGCTTAGAGCCAGAATGAAATCAATTATCTTTAAGAAGATTGATGGAGTAGAGGGCGTTGCTCTATCTAAAGGTATCATTGTAGATGTGGGGACATGTAGAAGAGAGATGATTCAACATGATGAGTACTTAATGTCTTATGATATGTACGAGCAATGCTTCCTTAAAGAGAATAACTACATGCACACTGGACAAGTTGCTAAAGATGGTAGATGGGAAGAGATGATTGAATACATACTTCATAACTTCAAAAGGGAACTTGGAGATGCAATGAACTTTAGAGATATTAGAAAGTACAACAAGATCACAGTATCAACGGTTTCACACTTTCGAGAAGTCGTAACTCAGAGTGAGTATGAGGCAGCAGTAGATAAAATAAACCAATATGTTGTAGATAGTGTTATTAAGAGTTGCATTAAGAAAGCACAGAAGACAGGTGATAGTATTGATGTGTATAACAAGATAATAGATGTTTGTATAAGGAGAAGGAAGAATGAAGAATAAGTATATGGGATTAGAAGATAACAATACGTATATTAATTACTTATCATTGAAAGAAAGAATCATTGAAATGATTAATGATGATGACTCGAGTATGTACAACTTGAGGGTTCTTACATATCTACTAGAGTCAGATAGAAGCACTTTAGATAACTTAATTAAAAGAAGGGAGCAATAAAATGGCAGTAAAGAAAACAGCAACTAAAACAAGTTATAATACACCAAAAACATTACTACAGAAACTAGAGGAAGTGACTACACCACATATTGCTCGCTTCATTATCTATTACTATACTCCAGAAGATAGACGTAAACCTTGGGAAGAATATAGAGTATGTAGCGAACTTATGAAGAAGAATACTTATGATGAGTGTCTTATGTGGCTCACTAGAGAAGATGCTCAAAAGGGTATGCAAGCATATCAAAAACATATGAAGTTGTATAACATGACTCAACTTTATGATTCAATGTTACAGAAAGCAATGGACGGAGATGTTAGAGCCGCTTCTTGGGTGCAATCATTTACTGAATCAGATTATTTTGATGAATCAACAGATGAAATAGATTCATTCTTATCTGGTATCAACATCAAAGGATTAAACTAATGGCTATCAGTGCAGCAAACGCTGCTAAACTAAAGTGGCTATGGGCAGATGAGAATAGAGTTGAATGGATAGAAACTTTTATTAAGATTGCAGATAAGAGTGGTAATGTCGTTCCGTTTATTCTTACACCAGAACAGAGAGAGTTCTTAACTAACTTATCTAACAAGGATATAGTACTAAAGTCGAGACAGTTAGGTCTATCAGTTTGTATTATAGCAGAGTCCATAAGAGAGGTTGTTACTCGTGAGAACTGTACGTGTGCTTTAATATCTCATAATCAGAGTTCTTGTAATGCAGTATTCGATAAGTTGAAACAACAGTTTAACTCTCTTCCTGACTGGATTAAGCCAGATACAATACAAAATAATAGACAAGCGTTAACATTTGCTAATGGTTCTTCTATTGTGTGTTTAACAGCAGGTAACAAGGACTTGCTTCGTGTCTCTACTATTACTGGTGTATGTCATTGTTCAGAGATTGCTTTTTATAAAGATGCAGAGAGACACTTAAAATCACTATCACAGGCATGTTCAGCGTCATCTACGTTGATACTAGAATCAACTGCTAATGGTTTTAATAAGTTCTCAGAGTTGTATTACCAAGCACAGAGTAACGAGAACGACTTTACACCTCATTTCTTTAACTGGATAGATGGCAGAACTCTATTTCAGGAACAGTATGATATTGCAGTAGATAAGTGGATGAGTACTCACAGTGATATGCTTACAGAGGATGAATATGATGAAGAAGAGATACGACTTGCAGAGTTAGGAGCAACACCAGATCAACTTGTATGGAGACGTTCTAAGATTGCTACTGAGGGTATTGATACCTTTCATGTAGAGTTTCCTGCTACAGATGATGAGTGTTTCTTATCTACGGGTACTCAGTTATTTAATACTGATAGAATAAGTAAATTACTTAAATTAAAGGAAGTGCTTCCAATTAAACCTGATAATATTACTTGTAGAGATGAAGTTAAACGTTGGATTGTTAATGGATCAATGAGAGTGTATAAACTTCCAAGACATAAAGAACGTTATTGGATTGGTGTTGACGTATCTGAGGGTGTGGGATTAGATAGCAGTACTTTTATTATAATGAATAAAGATGGTGAAGAGATGGCTTCATTTAAGAACAATAAGATTAAACCTTATGAACTTGCTGATGTTCTTAATTGGGTTGGACGTTGGTATAACAAGGCACAGTTAATAGTAGAGAAAGCATCTGGTGGTCACTCAGTAATAGAGAGGTTAAGGATTAACTGTCAGTATCTTAATATGATGAAGTACAAAACATATGATGAGTACAATAAAATACAGTGGAAATGGGGATTCGATACTAACTCTAAGACCAAAGGTATCGCAGTACAAGATGCTATCGAATGGTTTGACAAAGGTATGATACAGATTAAAACAAGAGATTTACTAAACGAGATGAAAGTATTTGTGATTAATGAGAGTGGACAGATGGGAGCAGTATCGGGAGCACATGATGATCTGGTATCTGCACTGTGGCTTACTATCGAGGGTATTAAAGATAATCACTGGTATCTTTTCTAATATGTCTTTGAGTATGTCTTACCCCTAATCGTTGGAGCAAACTGTAGTATATGAAAAAATGAGAGGAGAAACACAATGACTTTAGAACAATATAAGCAAACATTTAATATGCCTGAATTGTGGTTTAAGGAAGAGGTTAATAAGCCATATCATATTACAAGAATTAGTAATGTGATCGCTAATAAAAATTACCTTAAAGGTAATCATAGAGTTAAAGAAAGAGAAGACGCAGTATACAAAGGAAGAGAGTTAATTACACGCAAGACAATCATTAACTATGCTAAGACAGTACTCGACTTCCATGATACATATATGTTAGGTAAGCCAATTACACTTACAGGTAATGAAGAGACAGTTAAGACGTTCAATGACATTTATAAGTTAGGACAATATTCTAATGTTGATTATCAAATACTTGATAGAGTACTCAAGTTTGGTGATGCTTATGAAGTAGTATTCATTGAAAATGGAGTTATTAAGAGTAAGGTACTTGATAGTGCTGATTGCTATCCAGTGTATACAGACCTTGGTGAGTATATAGCATTCATAGAGAGTTGGACTGATACTTTAAGTAGTGTGACCTATTGGAATGTATACTATCCTACCTACGTTGAGAGATGGAGTAACGAAGGTGGAGAGGAACATATGTATGATAGTAATATCAATGTATGTGGTCTGCCAGTGCATTATCATAACTATAGTGATGATGATTACTTATTCGGAGATGCTTTACTTACAGATATTAAACCCTTGTTAGATGAACTAGAAGACATATACAGTAAACTTGGAGATGCTATCTATGTTAATACACTTAATCCATTGCCTGTATCTACTGGTACACGATTAGATGCTGGTATCCCTGCTGATGCTACTGGTTATGTATTGAACTTAGAAGGTGGTGGTGACTTCAAGATCGTATCCACTACTATGGATTACAATAACATTAAGTTCTATATTCAATCATTAAAGACAATGATTAATGAAGTAGCATGTATTCCTGCTGTATTAAGTAACACAGAAGTATCTAATATCTCTGAAATGTCTATGAAGATGTTATTCCATCTTGCTGGTATTAAGGCACAGAGTAATGAGAAGTGGATGACTACAGGTATACAAGAGAGATTTGAGAAGTGGAAGACATTGTTACACATGCAAGGTATGACTGCTAATGACTATGTTAGTATTGAGTTCAACCTTAATATGCCTATGGACGACAGTGAAGTATATTCTAACCTTGAGAAGATGCGTGCTATGGGTGCTATCTCTATCCAAACTATCATGGATAACAGCGAATACATTAATGATACTGTAATAGAGAAAGAACGTCTTAAAGCAGAACAAGTAGTTGCTACAGGTGGTACTGATAGTACTATAGGTGCTGAGAAAGGAGTTAATGAATGAAGGTATTAGATAGATTAAAAATGGAACTGAACAATCAAGAATACTTGACAGAAGATCAGTACATTCAGTTGATTAATGAGAATGGTTTGAACAATGACGAGGAATATGATAAGCATACTATGTGTAGGGGGCTATGGCTAACGTGCATTGATGTGTTAGAAACAGTTTGTAATGACATTGACCTAATGACTGGTATAAGTACTGAGTTCTCTGATATGGGACAAGCATATGACTTTATGGAAGCGAGAATAGTTAACTTGAAAGATAAGATTGCAAGTATACCAGATGAAGATGAGGAATATAGTCCGTTTGCATTAATGTACACTAGAGGTGGCTCTAAAACTTATGGTGGTGTTATTAGCGGAATCAGTAAGAGTAAGATTGACGGGCTTAACTAGAATGGCTTACCGTGATTACTTGGGTAAAAGTGATTGTGAGAGTAAATGAGTTGATATTGAATGAAAGGTGTGTACTTGTTTAGGTATGCACCTTTAAGTTAGAAATAAGAATGTAAGAGAAGAAATAGGTACTAAAGACAAGAGCGTGTGCATGTGGGAGACAGCAAGGGAGAAGTGTGTGCTTATGGTGGACATATGTGAGTGAGATTAAGGAGACGGGTCAACGCAAATTCACGTTCATTATACAAGGGTTAAAGAAGGATTAGAGTTGGTGGATGAAATGAGGTGATGTGATGGTGGTTTTAAGTCAAAATTTTCACGCAAATATAACTATTTTTTTGTATTTGTTGTTATTGTCGCACTATTATAAAAATTATCTAATAATATTAATGGACAATACGCTATTGTATCAACTATTAAACTATAGACGCCTGAATTATGCATTCTAATGAAACAATTCAAAACATATAAGACGAAACTCAACTGAGATGTTTTTTACGTATGTGATGTTTAAATAATAAGCACGTCACATACTACAAAAGGGGTGCTCAGAATTGTGCACACCATATCATTGGACTAAACTCTCTCTTATGGTTCATAGAGCAACTTATTACTATTCAATGGATAAAGTGTCACTTAATGAAGTTGAGTGTCTGTATGAATCATATACAGGGTTGTTAGAGCAGCAGGTAATAGTGATTCAATTAAGATTATACATAAACTTTTCGCAGGACTACTAATCCAACGAATGCAAGAATGTTGTAACTACAATGAGTTGATGATGTTGAGTGTTAGTGTTGTGTATCAAAGAATATCGTTGTGCAATATGTATAGAGTACTGAACGGTTGTTTGGTGTAATATTTCACGAAGTTTGGGATGGTTATTGTGATATATTAGTGCAATATGTGTATTAAGATAGTGGTACATTGTATAGTGATAGTGTACAAAAATGATGGCATCAGATTGTACAAGGTGTACAGAACAAAAGTTTGAAATAATTTGGTGAAGTATTTTAGTGATGTGATGTTGAAATGCGGTGAGATGGTGATACGTTGGTGTGGTGATGTAAGCGTGTCGCCCCTTTTTTAAAATTTTTTCGTCCCTTAACACATAAAATCCCCACAGATAAAATTTTCATCCTATCTCACCTTATTTCCCTTATCTTCCTTACCTCGCAACATATCCACTAATAGAGAAACAACTTCTATCTCAGCATCACTCAACCCTGTAACATCAATATTCCTCTTATCTGTCATACCTAAAAGGTAGTCACAAGACACATGGTATATATGAGCCAACCTTACAAGCACTTCATAAGATGGGGAACGAGTACCAGATTCGTAAGATGACACAGCACTAATGGCTAAACCTATTCTATCAGCAACTTGTTTTTGAGTTAACTTCTTTTCAATCCTAAGAGATTTTAGTTTATCTCCCATATTCACCAACTGTATCACCTTCTTTCACGTATAGTGTACTAAATAGTATTTCTGTTTTGGTGTACATAATTTCACATATACAGAAACAAATATGTTGAAAATTAAGGGAATTAATGGTATAGTGAGTACAAGCATTATATTAGGAGGAGTTAGAATGGAATTAGTAAGGTGTCCAGAGTGTAATTCAGAAATTAGTAGCGACCTTAAAATGTGTACTAACTGTGGATTTAAACGTGACAATCAAGGTAAAAAACTAAGTAAGAAAGTTATTATTCCTATTATCATCTGTGTGACTATGGTCGTTATTGCATTTTTTATTGTCAATCAACCACGTGGATTAGAAAAAGAAGCAAAACAATCTCTTAAAGAGTTAGAGAGTATTGTCGGAGATGTAGAATTAAAAGACGCAGTGTGCATTACTAAAATGTACTATGGTGATGAAAAAGTTACGTACTGTTATTTACTCTGGTATAATAAAGATGGAGAATCAGATGTAGCATTCTTTAACTCAAGGGGTTATGTAGGAAATGGTTACAATGGAGGATATGAATCCGATGAAACTCAAGTACCTTTCAATAACATACAATCATTAACTGCACAAGAACAATATATGGAGTTTCTATTAGATGGAAGTCATTTGATTACAGAGGAACAAGCACAAGAGAACAAAGAAGGTTTAATTCCTTTAGATGTTGAGAAAATAAAGTAAGGAGTGGAGTGACATGGCTTTAATTAAATGTTCAGAATGTGGGAAGGATATATCTGATAGTAGTGACATATGTATTCATTGTGGATATGTATTAAGAAAGCAACTTAAATGTTACCAAAAGAAACCTTTCATTATTGGTACAATAGTTGTAGTATCAATACTATTGATTGTATTTATAGTGAGAAAAAATGGTGATGCTAAAATAGATAATAATGAAGTACCTTCTTATATATATGATTACATTCTTTCAAAGAGTACAGATGATTCATATAATGATTTTAGTACACTAGATGATTTTACTTTTGCTAATTGGAGCATAAGCAATGGTACAATAAATGATACAGTGTATGTGGAAGTGACAAATAATACAAATGGGAAATTCAGAGGTAGTGCCACTGCATACATCTATAAAGACAATGTTGTTGTTTCCAGTGCAACTATTTTATTCCCGAATGAAGGGATTCCACCTAATGATACAGTTACAGTACATGGTATATTTAATACAGTGAATGGTAATTATGACAATGTTACATTTGAAATAAATTATACTTATAATGTACAATAATAATTAGTTGAAAAAGAGTTATTACAAGAGGGTTACTGTGCGGGCAGTAGTCCTTTTTTGTGACTAAACAATGTAAGAAAGGAGCAATCACATGAAACAACAAGTACAATATAGAATTAATAAAACCGAATACCTTAATGAAGACAACTTAGATCAACTGTGGGAGAAGATTAAAGAGTATGTGTCTACTAACGGTGGTGGTGGCAATATAGATCTCACAAATTACGTTACAAAGGAAGATTTAGAGGAAGCCATCAATAAAATACCTGACGTAGATTTAACTGGTCTAGTAACCACAGAAGAACTTTTGCTCAAGTTATCAGAGTATTCTGAGACAAATCACAACCATGATGGAGTGTATCAACCTGTAGGTGATTATCTGACAGAAGATGATCTTACTCCTTACGCTAAGAAAACTGATATTCCCAATGTACCTACAAAGATCTCAGAGTTAGACAATGATTCTAACTATACTACTAAAACTTATGTAGATGATGCTATACTCAATGCCTCTTTGGGTGGCGAAGTTGATTTAAGCAATTACTATAAAAAGTCAGAAACATATAACAAGAATGAAGTAGATGCATTAATAACAACTGGTAGTGATGGTTTTAGTCCAGTGGCAAATGTTGAGCAAACAGAAACAGGTGCTACAATTACCATTACAGATAAAATAGGTACAACAATTGCAAGCGTTACTAATGGTGACAAGGGAGACAAAGGGGATAAGGGAGATCAAGGCGTAGCAGGCACTAATGGTGTATCACCAACCATCGTAGAGAACGAGGAAAACGACTCTAGTACTTATAAATTGGATATTGCTGATGTCAATGGTACATTTACAACCCCTAACCTTAAAGGTGCTGATGGCTCTGGTGGTGGCAGTGGTTCATCAACGTCTGGTGTTTACTCTTATGATGAAGTAGAGGTAGGTACGTGGGTTGATGGTTCACCACTGTACAGAAAAGTATTTACTAAAACAGATTTAACTATGGGATCTCTCACAACTGGTGTTACGCTTGACTTTGTTCCGTCGTTGGTAACTAGTACTAGAGTAATCTTATATATAGGAAGTTCGAACAGTGCTTTTCAGATAGAAGGTTCTTTCTTAGATAGTTACTTTAGTAGTGCTTCATCTACATCAGCACTAGCAACCAATATTAAGAACAATATGATTTACTCTCTTTATGGTAATGGTGTGTTCAGATATTACATTGGAACAGATAGAGGTATAGATTCAACTGCTGTTATGCACTTCATTTTAGAGTATACAAAAGATTAAAAAAACTGTTGACATGCTCTTTTATTTGTGATATACTATTCAAGCGATAGGACATGATCCTACGAAGCAAAAAGCAAAAAATCCTTATCTTATAAGGACTCTATGCCGGCGTGGCGGAATTGGCAGACGCACAGGACTTAAAATCCTGCGGGGTCAAACCCGTACCGGTTCAAGTCCGGTCGCCGGCATTCAGTTTAATTTGAATGTAGATTGTGGGCACGACAGCTATAACAATAGGTTGTAGATATTACAATTTGTTGCTTACATCATTGGTTTTACTCAAAAGGGCATGCCCAGATAGCTCAGTCGGTAGAGCAGAGGACTGAAAATCCTCGTGTCGCTGGTTCGATTCCGGCTCTGGGCATTGATAATTTAATATGCGGGTGTAGTTCAATGGTAGAACACTAGCCTTCCAAGCTAGATACGTGGGTTCGATTCCCATCACCCGCTTTTCATTTGTCTAACAAATGTGATATACAAAGCATGTCGGTCAGCAAAGCTGACAATAGAAAATATATGCGCGAGTGGCTCAGTGGTGGAGTATCGCCTTGCCAAGGCGAGGGTCGCGGGTTCGAATCCCGTCTCGCGCTTAATTAAAAAGTATCGCTAATCCTTGTAAATCAGGGATTAGCGATTTTTTAATGTTTGAAAACATGTGTATCGTAATCGTAAAGACCGCGTTCTGTCTTTTTGTCCCCTTGCTTGGCTTAGTCGATAGCAAGCTTTGATTTTATTTGATGTTCATACACTTATTTCCATTTGTGATTGACTTTCTAAATTAAGGAAAGTATAATTTAGTAAATTAATTCGGAATAAAAGAAGTTCCCTGTAGTTTACTAATATGAAGTAAATAATTTCGAGATTGGAGGTACATAAATGAATTATATATTGGAGCATGAAGATATATCAAACTATTTATTAGCTAGCAAATATGTAGATTTTGATAAAAAAAATATTCAGGACAAGGTTAAGGAATTGTTTGGTAGGGGTATAGACGAAGTTGAAACGGCTAGAATTGCTTTTGAATACGTTCGAGACGAATTTCCACATTCTTGGGATATCCAAAGTGAGAGAGTCACAAGAACAGCTTCAGAAGTGTTAGTGCATAAAGAAGGTGTCTGTTATTCAAAGTCAATGTTATTAGCAGCATTATTGAGATGCCAAGGTATTCCAACAGGTTTTTGTTATCAACGGGTATCTTTAGGCGACATTCCAGGAACAAGATACGCCATACACGCTCTTAATGCGGTGTTTCTTTCATCAATAAACAAATGGATTCGATTAGATACTCATAGAATTATAAATGGTGTAAGACCTCAATTTTCTATAGATAAAGAACAACTTGCATTTCCAATTCGTGCAGAATACGATGAAATTGATTATCCAACCATATATACAAATCATCTTGAAATCATAACGCAAACTTTAGAGAATAATACAAACTGTATTGAAATGATAGAATGCAAGCTGCCTACATCGTTATATTAGAGATTACAGATTCAGAGCTTAGCCAGAATCAATGAAAAGGTCAGACAACTATACTTATGGACTATATGATTAACTTGGATACCAATATCGAACTTTCCGATTATTTGGCTTATGATTTTGTTGCAGTAAACTATAAACACAAGATATTCCAAACAGCTTAATTGTGCAAGCTATGGTTTTTGAATGATAGATATAACTATTTTTAAATGTATCATTAGTAGAAAATACATATATTACACAGGTACAGAGTTCTATATATATATTTGACTTTTCATATTGGGAAAAGTATAATAAAGGAATTCATACACTGGTGTAAGAACGGGGAAACATTCGACTTTGTTGGGCCGGTGCAATTATATGAAAAGTATGGATTTGCAAAAGAAGCACAACAAGAAGTTATAATTCTTATGAGAAAAGAGCTATGAATTAGGAGGAATATTATGCATTTGTTTAATGCAAGTTCATTGGTTAATGAAGAAGGAATAAAAGAGCTATTAAGTACCTGGAATAATCCAGGAGAATTAAGAAATAAATTAATTGAAGCAAAGAAAATGCTTTTGAAATCATACAATTTTCGAGCATATAATATACCAGAGGATTTTACGACTACTTCTTATGTAATCGCAGCGAATCATCTAACGGATTCTGATGGTCCGCTTATAATAAGTTATTACTATGAACTTATGCATCAAGTTAAAGATACATATCCAGAGTTATTTGTTTTCGCCAAAAAAAATTGTTTTAATGGTGTTTCCATACCCAAAGAATTAGCACCGATATTAGAGTTCGAAAAAGTTTGCTCGGTTGATCGTGAAAGTTCTGAGGGATCAATGATGGCTATAAAAGCTGCTGTAAAGTGGTTTGAGGAGGGGGAAAAACCAAAGCATTTTTTGATATTCCCTCAAGGAACAATCTATGACATAAACAAAGATAGTTCAGAGGATATTGAACGAGGAGCGTTCTGGTTAGCTAAATTACTAGGGATTCCTGTTTTGCCAGCTTTTATTGAGCAAGCAGTGGAAGGGGCCGAGAATCGCTTTGTGTTTGGTAAACCAATTGTAATACCAAAAGACTGTAGAGATTTTGATGATCATAAAAAATTATGGTTAGAAAGTGTAATTGAAGCGCAGAATGAATTAGGAATTCTTACAGGGACTCCAGCAAGAGAAGCCATGCTTGATGAAGAACATCAAACGAGAAAAAGATTTAAACCAAAATAATAACGGGGTAAACTGAGATCATGGAAATTAATAAAGAAAAAATGATAGGTCAAGGTAATACTGCAGAGATATATAATATAGACGAAAAGAAAGTATTAAAGTTATTCAGAACTGGACTTCCGAAAGAAGTCGTGTAAAGGGAATATCAAAATGGGACTATCGTGCAGAATATATTGGATTGTGTCCCAAAACTATATGAAATGGTTGAGATAGACGGCAGACATGGAATTGTTTATGAAGAAATTAAGGGAACAGACCTGCTGAAAACGATGCTTGTTTCATTTGGAAAAATTAATCATTATTCAAAGAAATTAGCCCATTATCATCTGGATATACAAAAACCTGTTAATGATACACTGAATAGTGTAAAAGATAAATTAGAAGAAGATTTTAATCGGGTTGATGTGCTTCCAGAAGAATATAAAGTTATTATACGAAACTATTTAAAAGAATTACCAGATGGTAATACATTATGCCATTTTGATTTTCATCCAGGGAATATAATGATCGCTGATAATAAGGCGGTTTTTCTGGATTGGATGACGGCTTGTAGAGGAGATGCATGTGCTGATGTTGCTCGTACAGGTATTATGCTTAAGTATGGTGGAGTTGAACATGCACCTTGGATTATGAAAAAGTTAATTTCGATTTCTCAGCATCGTATATACAAGATATACATAAAAGAATATCTTATGATTTCGAATAGGAGTATAGAGGATATTAACAAATGGGAATTGCCAGTTGCAGCTGCAAGATTAAGCGAATGGATTCCAGAAGATGAAAAGCGGGTATTAGTTCAATTGGTAAAAGAACGTTGTGATGAATTTGTAAAAAGAGCGAGAACCTCACAGTAAGAGGTAACTCGCTCTTTCTTGCGTAGTTGTTGAGGAAAGGCGGAGGCCGTAGATATTGGCTGAAAATAAAGTATTGAAAACTTATTCTTGCCAATTTAGATTAATAAGATATAATTAATATAAATTGGCAAGAATTAATGAGAGTAGGTGAGTACATGGAAAGCGCAATTTCCTCAAAAAAGATTATCTTTAAATTTTTCACGTTACTCTTTGCGATTAATGTTTCATTTGGTATACTACCTGGTGGTATCATTCCAAGCTATGGATTGTTCGGAGAAGTAGCGTCATTCGCTGCTGAAGAAAACCAAGAGAGTGGTATTCAACCGAATACTAATAAAAGGAATCTAAATAAAAGAAATCTAAATAAAAGAAATCCAAATAAAAGTAAACAAAATAAAGGGAACTTAAAAAAACGAGTTACTTCACTAACCAATAAAAAGAAACAAAAAGCACAGTATGCATGGGTATTGTTGATCATAATTCTTTTTATTCATTATTTTAAGTTCCGGCTTATATATTCAGATGAGGTAACACCCGTTGGATTGAAAGTACGTATGAATGATTGAATCCTTTTTTATTATTAATCTGAAACTGTTCAGAGCTAAGCAGAATAAATTGGAATGCATGTTGAATGCTTGCATTCAGTAATGCTTTTTTGAATTATTCTATTTGGCGGATACGCCACATCGAGGAAAACTGTAGGTTTTTCGAGATTGGCTCTGAACAGTTACATTGTTATTGCATTAATTGGAAAAGGAGAACACTATGTTTAAAAAGGATTATGTTATGAGACTGATTCAAGAAGCAGTCAGAGCTATAGTAAAGTTGCTTTTTAATGTTGATACGGATAAAACAGAGGAACTCGTATTTAACGAAAATGAGAGGGAGACAACGTATGATGAACTTCTAAAACTCATCAATGACGGCAAAATAAATGAGGCAGAGAACAAATTACTAGACGAGTTAGATTCCGAGGATATGGAATGTTATAAAATGGCACTTATGTTTTACTC
>OJKA01000511.1_pt1 | contig 13620 bp, 17 predicted proteins | sample 1596451 | NCBI WGS metagenome assembly OJKA01 (sample SAMEA4350155, study PRJEB24818) | metagenome | biome: human; feature: gut; material: faeces | place: Denmark | collected 2013-09 | reverse complement strand
TTTTACAGGAACTGGTCAGCAATGCCGTGGCAGAGATACCTGTACCAAAGGACGGTAAAGACTTTGATCCCGCCATGCTGAAACAGGCAGTTGAAGAAGCTGTCAGCGAGGCGGTAGCTGCTATCCCGGTACCGCAGGACGGTAAAAGTGTCACAACTGAAGACGTCCAGCCGATGATTCAGGAGCTGGTTTCCGCATCCATGCCGGAGCTGCCAGATGTGAAATCGTTGGTTAATGAGGCGATTGCAGCTCTGCCCGCAGCAGAGCCGGGTAAAGATGGAGAAAATGGCCGGGACGCCCTGTCGCTGGAGATTCTACCTTTCATTGATGAGGGGAAAAGCTACCCACGTGGCAGCTATGCAACGTATAACGGCGGCTTGTGGCGCGCTTACGAGAAAACCCATGGTATGCGTGGCTGGGAGTGTCTTGTTGATGGTGTGGCGGGTATTGATATTCAGCAATCTGAGCAGCGTTGCTTCATCCTGACGGTTAACCGCACCAGTGGCGCCAGCGAAACCAAATCCTTTGACGTGCCAGTGATGATTTATCAGGGCGTATTCAAATCCGGTCAGGAATATCTGCCTGGCGACACAGTTACATGGGGCGGTTCGCTCTGGCACTGCGACGAGCAGACCCAGGACAAGCCGGGTGAGGCAGGTTCGAAAGGCTGGACCCTGGCTGCCAAGCGTGGCCGCGACGGGAGGGATAAAACGTGATTGAACTTGTGACACTGGAACAGGCCAGAGAACATTTGCGGATAGATGATGATGCCGGTGATGCTGATCTGACCCTAAAGATTCAGTCTGGCAGTGCAGCGCTTCTCTCATACATCCAGGGAAGTCGTGACAGGGTTGTTGATAATAGCGGGAAGCTTATAGAGGGTGAGCCCCTGAAACGCATGCAAACAGCTTTACTCGTTCTCCTGGGGTATCTCGATCGAAACCGAAACGGAGAAGAGGAAGAGAAACTCAAACAGGGTGAGCTTCCCTTTTCAGTGACGATGCTGATTTACGATCTCCGGTTACCGACAATTATTTAGGTGGTGCACATGGCTTGCTCAGGGTGCGCCGAACGGCGCGAGTGGATAAAAAAATGGGCGAAAATTGCATATGAACGAGCAACAGGTAAACGAGCTGATAACAGCTCTACGCGAACAGACAGAAGCACAGAGGGCGCTGACGGACGCGATAAACCGGCTGGCTGAATCCAATATGGCGTTATGCGATGTCATTATCCAGTCACTGGCTGAAGATGATGGGGTTGAAATTACGTCACTTAACGATTTTAAACCTCAGTATCTCAGCCAAAAAGCCAGGGGGTAGAATGCAGGCCGGGAAACTACGTCACCGGGTAACAGTCCAGGAGCCGGTGATGGTTCAGAACCCAGAGACTGGAGCTGTAAATAAGGCCTGGCGGGACGTTGCTACCGTATGGGCGGAAGTCTCCCCGTTGTCGGCTCGCGAGTTTATCGCAGCCCAGGCATCGCAGGGGGAAATCACCACCCGTATCACAATTCGCTTTCGACCGGGAATTACCCGGATGAATCGCATCCTGTTTCGCGGCGGGATATATAACATCGAGGGTGTGCTTCCTGATCCGAAAAGTGGTCGCGAATATCTCACGCTTCCCTGTTCAGAAGGGGTAAACGATGGCTGATGTTGTTGAAGTAAGTCTTACCGGGCTTGATTCCCTGCTTGGGAAAATGGAGGCAGTCTCAGATGTCACCCGTAACAAAGCGGGACGATTTGCGCTTCGTAAAGCCGCAAACCTAATCAGGGATCGTGCCCGGAGTAATGCTGCCCGGGTTGATGACCCCCTGACCAAAGAGGCCATCTATAAAAATATCGTTGCCAGCTTTGGCAGTCGTGAATTCCGGAGAACGGGTAACCTGACTTTCCGCGTTGGCGTTATGGGCGGTGCGCGACAGTATGCCCAGACAAAAGCCAACGTCAGAAAGGGGCGAGCTGGTGGAACCTACAAAACAGCAGGCGACAAAGGGAATCCAGGCGGCGATACCTGGTACTGGCGAATGCTTGAATTCGGAACAGAGCATGCAGCAGCACGACCTATCATCCGCCCCGCGATGAACGGTATCGATGGCCCTGTCATTAACGTATTTGCGGAAGAAATGGAAAAAGCTATCGATCGTGCGATCAGACAGGCCGTGAAAAAGGGGACCAAAGCATGATAGCGCCTGTTTTTAAAGTTTGTGCAGCCAGCCAGGAGGTTCGCTCCTTGCTGGGAGAATCTCCCGTAAGGCTGTACCCCTTCGGCAAGCATTTTGATGAAGTTGTCTATCCCTATGCGGTCTGGCAGAACATTGACGGTGATCCTCAAAATTACCTGAAGCAGCGCCCCGATATAGACCGCTTTTCTGTTCAGATTGACGTTTACGCCGACACAGATACAGAAGTCATCACGGTTGCGCGGGCGCTTCGTGATGTGATCGAAGGCAGCGCAATAATCACCAGGTGGGGTACGCAGGAACTGGAACCCAGTACTATGAAGTACCGTTATTCCTTCGACGTCGACTGGCTCGTCAAACGATAAAACTACCTTCCATAACACACCGGCGCCGCCGGTTTTTTTATACCCGGAGATAACTATGTCAGTAGTGACTCAAGGCACACAGTTGTACGTGCTCGCGAATGGTGTCGTGAGCGAAATTGAATGCATCACTGCATTTTCACCAGGTGGAAGCCCGGCAGATCAGATTGATGACACCAGCCTGAGCGAACGTAACACCCGAAAATATAAAAAGGGATTGCGTACACCGGGGCAGGCAACGGCCACACTTAACGCAGATCCTGCTAACGCCAGCCACCTGATGCTCAGCAATATGGCAGAGTCAAACGACCAGAGCGACGTAACGTTTGCTATCGGCTGGTCTGATGGAGAATCAGAGCCGACAGCGGGAACTGGTCCGGGTGCTGTAGATGGCCTGGTGCTTCCTCCCGATCGAACCTGGTACGTATTCAAGGGATACGTTTCCGACTTCCCGTTCGACTTTCAGGGAAACACGGTCGTGCAGACTTCTGCCACTATCCAGCGTTCCGGGCAGGGGGCATGGATTCCTAAAGCACAGTCCGGCAGCTAATCACTGGCGGGGGCGATCCCCCGCGTATCAACAAACATTATCGGGAAAGATAAATGAAACTGACACTCGACACCCTGAAAGAAACGGGAGCGTTTACCGGCCGCCCGGTGGAAAAAGAAATCACCTGGAAATCACAGGATGGTAATGAACATACAGCGACAACGTATATCCGTCCACTTGGCTATCACACTGCCACATCAGATGTTCTTGCTGGACTGGGCCGTATTGATGGGGTTGCTGGGCGTATTGCAGCGTCAATTTGCGATGAAAATGGGCATCAGGTGTTTACGGTTGCCGATGTTACCGGCGAGGCCGATCCAGACCGTGGCGCGCTGGATGGTGGCCTGACGGTGGCGCTGCTGCTGGCTATTCAGGAAGTTAACGATCTGGGAAAGACGGACTCAGCGCAGAAGACGAAATCTGGTGCGAACTAGTCCTTAACGGGATAGGTGGCCGCACTATCGCTGAGGCAAAAGAACGCCTCAGCTTTCGCGAGTTCCAGCAGTGGGTGCAGTACCGGCAGAAGTACGGCAATCTGAACCTGATGATGCGAACAGAGTGGGGTGCGGCACTGGTTTCTTCTGTGCTGGCAAACGTAAACCGTACCAAAAACACCCCTGCCTTCAGCATTGCTGATTTTGCGCCTCATATTGCCGCTGTTGAGCGGGAGGCAGCAAACGAGCCGATCAAACTTGAAGAGGCGATGCGTACATGGGGGTGATACATCAATTTCTCATGTTAAACTGTAACTTGAACTTCAAAGGGGATGTATACATGAGAAACTTAGGATGGTTGTTATCGTTAGGTGGTGTTGCGTTAGGCGTCTTTGCATTACTCATGGATGTAAGCGTTCCTGTCGGAGATGGTTCACGCGTCAACAACATTGGCCTGATGGCTGAGCGGCAGAATTATTTAATTGTTGCAGCAGTTTTGTTTATTGGTGGAATAGTGCTTGCAAATAAAACAAAGAGAAATATGCCTAGAAATAATTACAAAGCCTATGACCTATCAACCATAAACAAAGATGATTTCATCAAGGGTGACGGCAGTATTAATTTAGAGGAAGTCCGCAATTTTTCAATCTTCCTGCTTGAAAAACACTCTGGTAAATCGGTATCAGAAATTACTTTCATGAACATGCCTCTTATTGAGCGTATCGCAGGGGAAATGCCTATCCCTCTTGGGAAAAACTTCAAGAGCGAGCTTGGTCGAAGTCTAAAAGCAAACATATGAAAATCAGCCCGCTATGCGGGCTTTTTTATTTCTGGAGTTAATTATGGCTGGGAAGTCACTCGGGACTCTTACACTCGATCTTGTTGCCAAGGTTGGCGGTTTTGTTTCTGGCATGGATAAAGCAGAAAGAGCCTCTCAGCAGTGGGCTAAGCAAGTTCAGAAGGATGCTGCTGAAACTACCAAAGCTTTTGCCTCCATTGGTTCAGCAACAGTTGCTTTAGCTGGCGCTGTTGGTGTTGCTGGTTTTCAGCTTCTAAAATCTACCTCGAAACAAATAGCAGAGACAGACCGTTGGGCTAAATCACTAAATATTTCCACTCAAGAGTTATTATCATGGCAGTTCGCTGCTGAAAAGGCCGGTGTGTCCGGCGATCAAATGGCCGATATCTTCAAAGATATTGGTGACAAAATCGGCGATGCGGTCCTGAATAAGTCAGGTGAGGCCGTTGATGCCCTGAACGCTCTTGGATTATCCGCTGAAAAATTATCCAAAGTAAGTCCAGACAAACAACTTCTGGCGATTGGTGAATCGCTTGGTAAAATCAGCACAAACGCTGAAAAAACCACAGTACTAGAAAGCCTTGGCAATGACCTTTCGAAACTTCTTCCTCTGTTTGATAATAACAATGAGAAGCTTAAGCAGTTTTTAAGTCTCGCTAAAGATTACGGAGTTGCCCCAGACCCTGCATCAATAGACGATCTCGTTAAAGTGAATCAGATATTCGAGGATATTGAAGCACGGGTTCGAGGGTTAAAATTAGAACTTTCAGCAGGACTCGCCAAAGTAGACTTATCTCCTCTTACAGACTCACTTGATCAATTAAGGAAAGTTTTAACAGATCCAAAGGTTCTTCAGGGTATAACTAACTTAGTGTCTGAGGTGGCAGAGCTTACCGGATGGTTAGTAAAATCAGCTGCTGCGGCTGGACAATTAGCAGCAAGCACAGGTAACAGGATAGCCGCCATCGGTGGTAATATTGACCGAAAAAATCTTGATCAGGTAAAAGAAAGAATTGACTGGCTTCAAAAAAACATTGATGCAGGCAACTTTCCTAAATCTGAAAGTATTATTGGTAGTGTACTCGATTCAAATATTACTCTGGCAAATGCAAAAAAAGAGTTAGAAGATTTAATAAAATTAAAGGGTCAATTAGTTGCTGGTAGCCCAGCAAAACTGCCAATTCAACCTGCAACAGTAGGTGGGGGCTACGCGCTTGATAAAGACGAAACAAACGGCAAAACGAAGCCTGATTCAACCCTTAAAAAGCTTGAATCTTCGTTTAAATCGACGGAGACAAGTTATCTTCGTCAAATTGCTCTGATCGATACTACCGGAAAGAAAAGCGCAGAAGTCACAGAACAACAAAAGCTTCAGTTTGATATTGCGGACGGCAAGCTGGCTGGACTTAATGAAACTCAGAAGACTCGCCTGGAGCAGCTCGCATCTGAGGTTGATCGCCTCAATTCAGTTAAAAAGGCCAATGAGGAAAATATCAGGCTCGCCGAATATGTTGCGAACCTTCAGCGCGAAAATGCTAACGCTGCAAGCTACCTCGATGCGGATGTTATCGGCGCCGGGTTAGGGGATAAAGCACGCGAACGAATGCGTGAGCAACTCGATATTGAGCGTGAATTTAACGAGAAGCGTGAAGACCTGCAACGCAGATTCCAGAGTGGAGACATTAAGACCTCTACCGAATATGACCGCTATAACCAGGAACTCGATAAGGCACTTGCGGTACGGCTTGAAAAATATCGTTCCCATTATGAGGAGCTGGACAAAATTCAGGGCGACTGGCTCGCTGGTGCACAGGATGGGCTGGCAAACTGGATTGACACTTCCAGCGATTATTACAGTCAGGTATCGGGTCTTGTGGCCAACACCCTGGATGGATTGGTTGACAACATGGCGGATGCACTCAACGGGAATAAAGCGGACTGGGCGGACTGGGCTAACAGCGTGCTGAGCGAACTCCAAAAGGTTCTGCTTAGAGCCATCCTGGTGAACAGCCTCAGGTCTGCCGGTGATAGTGGGCTTCTCGGCTCGCTTGGTGGGATGTTTGGAGGCGCGTCTTCTGGTGGCAGTACGCCATCTGGTGCCTATGATTCAGCTGCTTCGGGTTTAACCCTGAACGCAAAAGGCGGGGTTTATGATTCCCCTGATCTGAGCAAATTCCGCAATGGTATTGTGAACAGCCCTACGATGTTCGCCTTCGCTAAAGGTGCTGGTTTGATGGGTGAAGCTGGGCCAGAGGCGATCATGCCGCTAACCAGAACCGCAGACGGCTCTCTCGGCGTGCGAATGGTAGATGATGCTGTCTCCTCCGTTAGCGCGGGAGGGAATAGCATTCAACAGACCATTCAGCAGCATTTCACCATTTCCGGTAATGGCGATGCCGCGCTTAAGCAGGCGATGCAGGAGGCTGCACGTCAAGGCGCAGTGGATGGTGCAAAGCGAGCACGCCAGGACATACTGAGTGATTTCCAGACCAACGGACAGGCCAGGAGGATGCTTGGAGTTTAATGGTAATTCTTGCGTTATTAATGAGCCGAAAGGCAGGAGTGAGTGATGCAGCGAAAAAAGAAAGGTATGAAAAGTACGAAAGATTATGCCATTACAGAAAAAACGACCTGCAAAAAACAGGTCGCGGTGATGCAAATCAAAAAAGACCGTATTGTATTTTCAGAAAATGGTGTCAGCTTTCTTTCTTTATCAGCGTTTTGACCATGGCCCCTATTTGAGCAAAAGCCAGCTGTGTTTCAGCCTCCCCCGCATTTTGTTCATAAACTCTATCGAGGTTTTTCAGAAGTTCATGCCCAAACCTAGGAATATGGTCATTGAGTGTTCGGGCTAATACCGCATAAGCGACGCTATGGACATTAATCAGAACTTTGTCGTCAGGAAGATCTGTTTCTACAGATAGAGATTTTTCAAATTTGTAATTCATAAATTGTCCTTTAAGAGGTAATCAGCCACCCCTCTACATGTCGGTACGCCAGTGTCCCACCACTGACGGGCTGAACCTCAACCATAGCCAGGTATGTAAATCAGTAACATCCTGATAAACGGTCAGTATTTACAACATCGGGAGCACTTATGGCTGCGCTTGAATGGCCTGCTGATGTATGCCCGTCGTCCCTGACGTGGCGACCGGAAAGTAACACCAAAACATTTCGCTCTCCCTTTAACGGTGCCTCACAGACCGTTCGTTTCCCCGGCACCCGCTGGATCTGCTCCCTGACGTTTAACAACCTTACCGACGATAAATCCCGGCGTATTGATGCGCTGGTGGCCGATCTCGATGGTGAATACGGCAGGGTGAAAATTCGCGACTGGGGACGCGAGGGGAGAACGCCCGCCGGAAATCCGGTGGTGCAGGATGCCAACCAGACGGGGACCCAGCTCAGCAGCAAAGGCTGGACACCCGGCAAGCTCGTGCTGCGCACCGGGGATTATCTCACCGTGAACGACGAGCTTAAGATGGTCACTGCTGATGTGACCAGTACTTCAACGGGTACCGCAATCATTCCAATTGCGCCTATGCTGCGTACCTCGCCGCCGGTTAACGGCAAAATTGAGGTGGCTAACCCCTACGGCATTTTTAAGCTGAAAGATAACCAGCAGGGCGCGGGTAACCGCGTTCCTGGCGTGTTTACCAGCTACACACTGGAATTTGAGGAGGCGTTTTAATGCTGTATTCCCCTTTTTCAGATTCGATGATCACCTGGCTTTCCCGTGACAGGGTTACTGCGGTTCTGGCGGCCAATGTCCAGTTTGAGTCCGGGATCGCTTACGTCCATTCCGGCACCGGCACGCTGGTTCTGGGCGGATATGTCTATTACGGCATGGGAACGATGGGCGCCATTGATGATGTCAATGAAACCAATACGACGAGCCCGACGCAGCTCAGGATGACGCTTTCCGGCCTGGACATGTCCCTGTTTGCCAAAACGCTTAACGAGCGCTGTGTGGGAAAACCGGCGGAACTGTATCTGGTGGCTATGGACGACAACGGCGTTGTTCAGGTTGCTGACCTGATTTTTAAGGGTCGGGTATCCGGTACCGGCGCGACGTCGGGGGAAAACAACGCCCTGCAATACACCGTCAGTAACATTTTTGAAGACTGGCAGCGACCGTTCCCTGACCGCTATACCGACGAATCGCATCAGGCCTCCCAGCCAGGCGATCGCATTTTTCGTTACGTCGCACAGATGGCAGAACGTTCAATTTACTGGGGCAGTAAAAAAGATGCGCCAGGATTTACCTATTCGTGAGGAAGCATGAAGCATCCAGACTGGCATAACAGATTAATCGCCGTGATAAGGGCCGCTGAAAAGCGGCCTTTTTTATGGGGCGAACATGACTGCTGCCTGTTCGCAGCTGACTGCGCTGAAGCGATGACCGGGGATAATTTTGCCGATGGCTGGCGCGGGACGTATGACAGCGAAACGGGTGCGAAAAAAGCGTTGCTGCGCGGTGGTGGCTCGCTGGAGAAAGTGCTGGCGAAGTACCTCGATGAGGTACCTGTGAAGATGGCCCAGCGCGGCGATATCGCGGTTGTCGAGAATGCCGGCACCCGATGCGCCGGGGTAATTTACGGCGGCGCTGTATGGGTGCCGGGGGAGGAAGGGCTGGTTTGTCTGAGGATTAAGCCACTGAGCGCCTGGAGGGTTCGCTGATGCCTGCTGCTATTCCGATTATCGCCACTGTTGCCGCTGGTGCAGCCGCTGCTAATGGCGCTTATGCCGTTGCAATTGCGATCACGATTGCAGCACAGGTGGCAACGCAGATGCTGACGAAGAAGCCCTCTATTGGTGCTTACCGTGATACCTCCGAAAGAAAGCAGGTCCTGCGCGCGGCTGCCAGCCCGAAAACGGTGGTATATGGCAGGACGGTATCAGCAGGTACGCTTTTCTTCTCCGAAGAGGAAAAAGGCGATCAGACTGATGGCGAATGGCTTCACCTTGCGATCACACTGGCGGGACACCCTCTCTCCGGTGTGGGAACCATCTATCTCGGTGATGACGATATTGGTTCGTACCCTGATAACGCCTCCTACGAAGTACATAACGACCGCGAGACCGCCGATCCGTTTATGCTTCAGAACTGCCCGTCCTGGAAAGAGGACATGATCGGCAAGGGCATTTCCTGGTTACGCGTGTCGCTGAAGTTTAACGCTGAAAAGTTCCCATCAGGCATTCCTAACATCAAGGTCGAGAAAACGGGGCGCAAGGTCTATGACCCGCGCACCGGCCGCACGGAATACAGCAACAACCTTGCGCTCTGCGTGCTGGACTATTACCGCAATTACCTGAAGGTGCCGGATGCGGATATCAACTGGGATCAGTTTCAGGAAGCCGCCAACATTTGCGACGAGACGGTAACGAACGGCGACGGAACCACGGAAAAACGTTACACCTTAAACGGTGAGTTCGACCTGAACGAAAACAAGGCCAGCATTCTTGAGGCGATGCTGGCTGCCGGAGCTGGCGAGCCAACATACATTGCGGGTAAGCACGGCATTCTGGTTGGTGCGTATTATGGCCCTGCAACCGAAGTGATCACCGAAAGTCAGCTGGCCGGCGATATCGAAATCATGCCGGAAGTATCGCAGTCTGAGCGCGTCAACACCATTAACGGTACCTTTATCGATCCTAAGCAGACCTACGCTGAGGCTGATTTCCCGGCGGTGTCTGTCAGCGAATGGGTTGCTGAAGATGGCGTTGAGATTTCACAGGACCTGAAGCTTCGTTTTGTCACCAGTGAGTTTCAGGCCCAGCGCCTGGCAGACATCAAGCTGAAGCGCACCCGCATTTCACGCACGATGAATCTCACACTGAACCTTAGCGGCTATCGCTACCGTCCTGGCATGTACGTGAAGGTGAATTTCCCGTCGCTCGGTATCATCAATGTCGAAATGCGCGTGACCGACTGGCGGTTCGGTGTGCAGAACGGGGTGCAGATCACCCTGAAACAGGAAACTGCTGATGTCTGGGGTGATGCGATAGGCAAGCCAATTGAGCGGCCGCCGTTCACGCAGCTGCCATCTGGTGGGGTGGCGCAGCCGCAGAACCTGAAATACACCGTTGAGGAAATTGGTCAGGTGGTTCAGGGCGTTCTGTCCTGGCAGAACATCGGGCAGTTTGTATACAACAAGGTTGTGATCCGCAAGGAGGGTCAGACGGTGCTCTCTGTTCAGGTTCCGGGTTCCTTTACCCGCCTGACAGGGCTTGTCCAGTCTACCTACACGGCTCACGTCACTGCGGTAAACCAGATGGGTGCAGAGTCGCCGGAGGCATATCTTGAATTCAGCATTCAGGCCCCGCCAGCGCCGTCACGGGTCGATATTGAGCAAAGCTATTTTGCCATCACGCTGTACCCGCGCCTGGCAGCAGTGACGAACGTATCAACGCAGTTTGATTTCTGGACGTCCGGAGAAACCAGGCTGCCGAATACCAGCACGTCAACGGTTGAAGGCAGGGCAACGCGTGCCGGGATCGGCACCACCTGGAGCAGCCATAACCTGAAGAACGGGCACACCTATTACTGGTATGTCCGCACGATCAACGCGTTTGGTACATCTGCGTTTGTTGAAGTGGCCGCGCTGTGCCAGACCGATACTTCGGGCCTGATTGACGTCATTGACGAGTCTGTCAGGAATTCTGACGCCATGAAAAACGTGGAGAAGGGCGTTGATACCAACCTTGAAGGTATTCTGCAAAACGCTTTGGCGAATAACGGCACGGTGGAACGCCAGTTCCAGCAACTGGGGGAAGTAAATGCCGAAATCATGACGGTCAGGACAACGATCGCCACGGTAGACAAGGCGTTAGCCCAGCTCACCACCAGTGTTAAGTCTCAGTTCGAAAGCGTTAACTCGCAAATCCTCGAACAGCAAACGGCCATCAGTGATAACACGAAAGCTATCGCTTCCCTCGATACGTATGTTCAGGCAGAGGTTGGAGACCTGACGACGGCGGTTAACCAGAAAATGAACGCCGAGGTGACGAGCAACGGTACAGGCAAGGCTTCATATACCCTGAACCTTGGCATTATCCGTAACGGCGTGAAGTACAACACCGGCTTTGGTATGTCCATTGAGCCTTCAGGTGGTTCTTACAAATCCACGGTTGTATTCGCTGCTGACCAGTTCGGCATCTACTCAGGAAGCGATCCCGGCAACTATGAGGCCGCCTTCTTTGTCTATAACGGACAGGTCTTTATCCGTGACGCGATGATCCAGGACGGCAGTATCACCAATGCGAAAATCGGCAGTTATATCCGCTCGACAAACTTCGCAGCCGGAGTTCGGGGCTGGAACATCGACAAGAACGGCGACTGTGAATTCCACGGCAAGCTCTACGCAGACAGCGGTGAGTTTTCGTTTAACGGGACCAATAACACGGTCGTTATCAACAATAACGGTATTACCGTCAATATTCCCGGCGGTGGCCGTATCGTCGTTGGTTCATGGTGATTTATGCCTTCAGGACTTTTAATCGATCTCAATGATGGCGGTAAACCGATGGAAATTACCGCCGGATTACGTTGCCCGACATATGGCGGGGCGATATCCGGCGGTATCGGTAACGTGAATACTGCGACAGTTGAGGGTTACGTGGCCGGTTCGAATGTCATTTTCATACCGACCCAGACGGTAATCAGCGACGAGGGGATATTCAAGCTGGACAGCGTCACTATCTCCGGCGCGAACGTCACGCAGAACTGGAGCGGCAATTCAAACCCCGGATTTCCCAATCCGCAGCGCGTGGCGTTCTCCGGCACGCTGTGGCAGATCCTGCCCGTAAGCCAGAACTCAAACGTTGGCCTACTCGTTCAGAACAGCACTGACTTTACGGCGATCACAACGGCGTCAAGGGTCGGGTACTGCATCTATAAAGCCAGGGTAACTGTAGGTACGTCCGGCTGGGTTACTCCGACCATTGCAGGATTTGATCGCAGCAAATACCTGGTTTGCTGTAAGTGGAACAGCCCTTACACGCTGGACTATGACGGAAACCGGCTGCTGTTTCTTAATGACGGATCAAACACGGAAGACCAGCCCATGAGCGGCACCGTTGATGTTGTCATCTTCGCCGGTGGCGTTTCGCCGGTGGCCGCGAATCCCGGATTCAATATCTATAACGCCGCAGGCCAGTGCACGTTCTCAACAGCGCGGCGCCCGTTCGTTTATCTCGGCGTTAATTTTGTGCCTTCCACCACAGCGCAGACCGTTCCCGGTGGCGGATATTTGCCCGTTGGCCGTTTTGGGCTGAGGGTCCCCAGCTTCGGTGGCGGTCGCATTTATCACTACCACTATGGGCTGGTCATGCAGAACGGGACCCTCAGGGTCGGAAGGGGAGTGTATGTCGGCTGGGCAGACAGGCAGCTGGCGAACGCCGGGGTTACGCCTATTTCACTCCCGGTCATTCCCGATATGTACGTTTAACGACTTCTAACTTACTGAACCTCGCTCCGGCGGGGTTTTTTATTGCTTCAAAGGAGCAACCATGTCCGCAGGAACACTGACTCTGACAAATAATTCAGCTGCGGTAACAGGCAGCGGTACCGCCTTTACCACCGAGCTGGCCGTCGGCGATTTTATTGTTGTGACGGTTGGCGGCATCCCTTATACGCTCGCCATCAAAACGGTGAACAGCAATACCTCCCTGACGCTGGTCAGTAACTATACCGGACCAACGCAGGGCGGCGCTGCATGGTATGCAGTGCCGCGCGTTGCGATGAACCTTGTTACTGCTGCGCTGGTGGCTCAAAGCGCAGAAGCCCTGCGCGGCCTGAACTATGACAAACAGAACTGGCAGCGGTTATTCAGTGCATCGGGAAATATAACCGTTACGCTCCCGGACAGTTCTTCATTCACCGGTCCGTCATGGCAGTACATGGTTAATACAGTTGCCACAAAAACGAACGGGGCGGTTCCTGTTAACCAGGGCGGGACCGGGTCAACAACGGCAGAAGGTGGTCGCGCAAACCTCGGTTTGGGAAACAGCGCTACACGAGACGTTGATAGCCAGTTTGCCCCGGTGTCATCGTACATAAACGGAGCTGCGGTTATGGCTCAGGTTCATCGCGATTACAGGTCACTCGCTTCGTACGATTTGATTACTCAATACCCGCTGGGCATGTCTTTCGGCATCCAACTGGGGGCGAATGCCTGGGGAGGTGGAAGTGGTGCAGATGTCTATACCGGCATGTTAACGCTGCGGGGATGGCATGATGCAACAGGGGGCGGCTACACGTCATGGCAGTTAGCCTCTACGTCGCAGGG
>OJKA01000505.1_pt1 | contig 13714 bp, 12 predicted proteins | sample 1596451 | NCBI WGS metagenome assembly OJKA01 (sample SAMEA4350155, study PRJEB24818) | metagenome | biome: human; feature: gut; material: faeces | place: Denmark | collected 2013-09 | reverse complement strand
TTCATGAAATCGCACGCGCGATCCGAAACCTTATCCGCACCGGCATTGTGACCGAAGTGGACCGGGACGGCTGGCTGTGCCGGGTGAAAACAGGCGACCTCGAAACCAACTGGATTAACTGGCTGACCTACCGCGCCGGTAAATCCCGCACCTGGTGGTGTCCGTCGCCGGGGGAGCAGGTGGTGCTGTTCAGCCTGGGCGGCAATCTGGAAACAGCGTTTGCGCTTCCGGCCATCTACTCCGACGCATGCCCGCCGCCGTCCGACTCTGAAAGCGCGGACGTGACCACATACGAGGATGGCGGCTGGTTCGAATACGACCCGGCCACCGGGCGTTGGATTATCCGGGGCGTTAAAGCCGTGCTTATCGAATCCTCGCAGCTTGTTTCCTGCAAAACAGAGGAGTTTGTGCTCGAGGCTGACACGACCCGTATTAACAGCAACGTGATCCTGAATGGCGACGTCACCCACGGCGGCGGAGCGATGACGTCAAACGGCATTGTGGCCGATAAGCATAAACACCCTGGCGACAGCGGCGGAACAACGGGAGATCCAATTTGACGCTCTATATCGGGATGAATCGCGATACCGGCCAGGCCATTACGGAAACGAACCACCTGCGCCAGTCCGTGCGGGATATTTTGCTGACGCCGCAGGGTAGCCGCCTTGCCCGTCGGGAATATGGTTCCCTGCTGTCCGTGTTGATTGACCAGCCGCAAAACCCGGCGCTGCGCCTGCAGATCATGTCTGCGGTGTACGTCGCGTTGCAGCGCTGGGAGCCGCGGCTGCAGCTCGACACCATCACGATTAACAGCAGCAGCATGGATGGTTCCATGGTGATTGAGCTGGCAGGCCAGCGCAATGACGGAGTGCCCGTGTCCCTTTCCGTATCGACAGGAGCAAGCAATGGCCGTTATTGACCTTTCCCAGCTGCCGCCGCCGCAGATTGTTGATGAGCCTGATTTTGAAACCCTGCTGACAGAGCGTAAGGCGGAGTTTGTCGCGCTCTATCCGGCAGAAGAGCAGGAAGCCGTGGCACGAACGCTAACGCTTGAGTCAGAACCGATCGTTAAAACGCTGCAGGAAAACGTGTACCGGGAGCTGCTGCTGCGCCAGCGGATTAACGAGGCGGCACGGGCCGTCATGGTGGCCTATTCCGGTAGTGATGACCTGGATAATTTAGGCGCAAACAATAACGTGCAGCGCCGGGTGATCACTCCCGCAGACGATACCACCACACCGCCCACTGTGGCGGAAATGGAGTCGGACGCGGATTATCGCCAGCGCATCCCGGCGGCCTTTGAGGGGATGAGCGTTGCCGGTCCCGTCGGCGCGTATGAATATCACGCCCTTAGTTCGGATGGCCGGGTGGCCGATGCCTCGGCGTTCAGTCCGTTCCCGGCGGAAGTGGTGGTGACGGTTCTGGCCCGCGACGGTGATGGTACCGCGCCGGATGATTTGCTGCAGGTGGTCGGGGATGCCCTGAATGATGAAGCCGTGCGCCCTGTAGCGGACCGGGTGAGCGTTCGCTCTGCTGAGATTATCCGCTATGAAATTGATGCAGTTTTGTATGTCTACCCCGGCCCGGCGAAGGAACCCATCCTCGCTGCCGCGAAAGAGCAGGGCACAGCATACATCAATGAGCAGCGCCGCCTGGGGCGAGATGTGCGGCTGTCTGCGATTTATGCCGCTCTGCATGTTCAGGGCGTGCAGCGGGTTGAGCTGATGCAGCCCTTGGCTGACATGGTGATAGATAAAACGCAGGCGTCCTATTGCACCGATTTTAAAGCAGAAATTGGTGGCTCTGATGAATAGCCTGTTATCGCCGGGATCGTCGTCGCTGGAGCGCAGACTGGCGCAGGCCTGTTCAGGTATCAGTGATTTAAGCGTGCCGTTGCGTGACCTCTGGAACCCATGGATGTGTCCGGTGAAATTCCTGCCATATCTGGCGTGGGCGTTCTCTGTGGACCGCTGGGAGGAAACCTGGTCAGAGAGGGAAAAGCGCCAGGCGGTCAGCGATGCGTTCTGGATCCACCAACGTAAGGGGACGGTGGCGGCGGTTCGCCGGGTCATTGAAAACCTCGGCTACAGCATGACGTTACAGGAGTGGTGGGAGGTGGCCGACCCCGCCGGGACGTTCCGCCTTGAGATTGACCTGAATGATATCGGTATTACCGAAACGATGATTAAGGAGCTGGAGCGGATTATTGGCGATGCGCGACCGGTCAGCCGCCATATTGCCCGCCTGTCACTGTCAGCGGGGACCACCGGTCCGGTGTATACCGGCGCCGCCTCGTACGGCGGGGAGGTCATCAGCGTGTATCCGCCGGAATATACGCCGGATGAGGCCGCCCGTTATGACGGTGGCGGTTTCCATTCCGGGTCGGTCACCTATACCGAAAACCAGCGGGGAGAAGACCCTCACCGCTATGACGGTCGCACTTTTCACGATGGCCGTGGCGTTTACGCAGGAGAATAACATGAGTGCAATTAACGAACAGACAAAATGGGAAGATGAGGTTTACCTGCTGGCGCGTGAAGACCGGGTGGAGGGCGGCATTTATGGTCCGTCAAACAAACAGGCCAGGCAACTGGCGAACCGTACCCGCTATTTAAAAACCGCCGTTGAGTCGCTGCAGGACTACCGGGATTACACCTTCTTCATGACCCCGGATGACCCGGACGGTACCCTTGCGGGGCTTGCCGGTACGCCGGAGGGGAAACTCTTTCGCGTGGTGGTGCCTGACAGTGAGGGGCAACTGCTGGCCTTTATCTATTACCAGAAGCGCAACGGCCAGGCGAACCGGCTGAATGCGCTGGCAAGTCAGCAGGCGATTACGTCCCTGCGCCAGCAGCTGGAGCAGGACACCGGCGCGGCGCTGGATGGCCTGACCGCATTGCAGTCCGGTCTCCAGTCGCTGACGGCCGCACTGATGCAGCTCGGTCTCGATGAGATGGCCGCGCAGGTGACCAGCATGGCCGCCTCGCAAAAAAGCCAGTCAGACCAGATTCAGGCGCTGATGCTGGCGTTTCAGTCCGGTATGCGGGCGCTGGCTCTGGTGGAGGCCACCCCCGAGGAGGTGGAGAGTCATCAGCTGAGTAACCTCTTTGCCTTTCAGGTGCTGGCCCGTCAGCTTCTCCCGCTCGATGGCTTCGACCCCTCAGCGGCAGGCAGCGGTACGGGAAACCGGGAGGCGCAGGCGAAATATCCGGGCGTGTTTGCCTTCGGTGAGCCGCGCGGTCTGATTCGCCTGGACGTGACCTCCGACAGCGGCGCACCGACCAGCAAGGACAACCCGGTTAACGGCACCTTAAAGGTGGACGTCGACGGGGAGATGTTCACGGCATACGTGTCCTTCAAGGTTCAGGGGGCCTCGTCGGCGGGATACCCGAAAAAGAACATGAAATTCGAGCTGTTTGCCGACGCGGCACATACCGAAAGCGTCAGCCTGAAAATCGGCGATGTGGTGCCGAAGGACAAATGGATTTTTAAGGCGAACTGGATTGACTCGACCCACCTGCGCAATGTGCTCTGCTACAACCTGTGGCAGAAGGTGATGGCGACCCGCAGCGGCTGGCCGCGCCGGGATATTGATAACAGCTACGTGGGTAAACTGGGGGCCAGCGCCATTGATACCGGTGCCATCGGCTGCCCGAAGGGGTACGCCTGCGTGCTGTATATCAACGGTGAGTTTTACGGGGTAGGGGATTTTCTCTACAACTCGTCCCGCAAGGATTACAACATCGCCAAAAACAGCCCGGAGCAAATCATGATTATCTGGGACGGGGCGATTAACATCCCGGCGCTCACGGATAACGGCACCTGGGTGATGGACTCACCCTCGAAACCCACGGCGGAAACGGCTGCCTGCCTCGACCGCTGGCGGGACTTCGCGCAGTCCGCGCAGGACGCGTTTACCGCCGCCGCCGGTACGCATCTGGATAAAAACAACGTGGTGGATTTCTACGTCTTCCTCAGCTTTATCTGCGCCCCGGACTGCGTGCAGAAGAACACCACGTTTATCACCTGGGACGGCACGAAATGGTTTTTCATGCCCTATGACCTGGACACCACGTTTGGTCTGCATTACGCCGGGACGTCCATTGCCTATCCGCCAGACCTGAATCTGTTTGATAACGGTCTCGCCATGCAGGTCAACCGCACCTTCTGGAAGAAAGTCCGTACCACCTTCCTGGCAGAAATGAATGCCCGCTATGCGGAGCTGCGGGATAACGGCCTGTTTTCACAGGGCGGCGTGCAGGAACTCGCCCGAGACCTGCTGGGACGCTACACCCCGGAACTGATGCAGGCTGAATATGAAAAATGGCCGAATGTGCCCTCCCTGAGCATCACCAGTCTGGACCAGATGATGGACTGGACCCGACAGCGTATTGCATACCTGGACACTTTTTTCAGCTACCACCAGTAAGGACCCACCATGACCACGATTTTAGTCAAAGATGCGCTGCGGACCTCCGTTGAGGCGGCTTCGGGCGGAAAACAGACGGTGCTGTATACCCCGAAGGGACAGCCGACCTTTGTGAATATTATCCCGAAGGTCAGTATCGAAAGCCTGAACCCGGCGCTGGGGATTTCCGGCGTACACCCGGCCTTTAAGCAGGGCGACAGGGAAATCCCGTATCTGTATGTCGGAACCTATCAGGGATGCGTGCTGAACGGTGAGGTCCTGAGTCTGCCCAGCGTGGATGCGAATGCCTGTAACGCAACCAGCGCCACCCTTTTCCCGTTACTGAAAGCGATGGGCAGCACCTGGCACGGCATGACGTCGGTCGAGTGGGCGCTGATGCAGGCGATGGCCGTGAAGAGCCGCTACAGTCCGCTGGGGGCTGATGTGTACGGCAAGTCCGCGCTGGACGCGACCCAGACCGGGCGCCGTATCGACGGCAAAGAGGCGGGCGATTTGTCCTCGCAGTCTCCGCGCATTTATACCGGCTCCGGTCCGGTCTCTTATCGCCAGGACAAAAAATACAACGGCATCAGCGACCTTGCCGGAAACGTCTGGGAGCGTACCTACGGCGCACGTGTGGTGGGTGGCGAAATCCAGCTCTACGGCACCGGCAATGAGGCCGCGCTCGCCGCCTCCGCAGTGTTCAGTGCACACGGCGCTGATGTGCCGGGCTGGTACGCCATCCATGCGGTGACCGGGGCCTTTATCACCCCGACACATACCGGGAACACCACCACGGCGGACTATGTGGCCACCACGCCCAACAGCGTGCGGGCGGTGACAAAGACCACCGGACTGGCTGACAACGAGTTTTATCACCCGGCCTGGGGCGGGACCTTCGTTCAGCCGCAGAACGCGCTGCCGGAAGCGGTAAAGAATCTTCTGGAGCTGTATGGCGTGTGGCCGTCCCTGACCGGGAAGGCGATTGTCCCGGCAGGGTCGACCGTCAACTACAACGCAGGCGCGACAAGCTGCATGCATCCGGTGCGCGGTAAGAACGATATTTTCCAGTTTGGCTTTGCCAACAATATCGAGGTGCTGAATTCCGAGATGGGGCTGCGCCCGGTGTATTACGCACCCCTGAGTTAATCACGAGGCCGCCCCGCTCCGGCGGGGAAGCCTGCTATTACGGACTGCCTTATGAGTAAAAAATTCAGCGCCATACTGACCGCGCAGGGGGCTGAACGGCTGGCCGCTGCGGCGGTGAAGGGTATCCCCCTGGGTATCACTCACATGGCTGTCGGCGACGGGGGCGGCGTCCTGCCGGTGCCGTCCCCGGACCAGACCGCCCTGATTAACGAGCAGTACCGCGCACCGTTAAACCGGCTGGTTATCGCCGACCAGGCGGCAAATGTTATCCGCGCCGAAATGATAATGCCGTCGCAGGCCGGGGGCTTCTGGATACGCGAGGCCGCGCTCTTTGACGAAACCGGTATCTGCCTGGCGGTGGCGAACCTGCCCGAATCCTACAAGCCGCTTCTGGCGGAAGGGTCGGGACGTTTTCAGGTGATTAATATCTGGCTGATGGTAAGCCAGACTGCCGATGTGCAGATGATTGCGGACCCGTCAGTCATCCTAGCGACGGTGGAAGAAGTCCGCCGGGCGGGGAACAACGCCAAAGATTATGCCGATGACATTGTTTCCACCCTGGAGAATGAGACGCGGGAGGCCATCGCCTCAGCGGTCAGCACCGCTATCCGTGATTTCTGGGAAGCGGAAAACCCTGTCGGCACGGTCCGGTTTTACAGCCAGCATGTGGACCCGAATGAACGCTACCCGTGGTCAACGTGGACGTATACCGGTGAGAACAGAACCATTCGCGTGGCAAAAGCGGACGGCTCGGACGTCGGCACCACCGGCGGCAGCGATACGGTCACCCTGCAGCGGGCGAATCTTCCCGCTGTGCAGATTGATGTAAGCGGGGAAACCAGCGAGCAGCCTGAGCAGAAGATGACGACCACGCGCGGTGGTATTCACCATCATGGTGGTGTGGCCGGTAAAGATGACCCGTGGGAAATCGGCGGGGATGTGCGGCAGCTCTTTAACCCGAAAGAGCTAGGGGTGACGGATGACGCCGGAGAGCACGACCACGAAGTCACGGTGCCGCCGCATAAACACACAACCAGCGGCAAAACCGCCAACCTCGGCGAAGGTAAATCGTTCAGCGTGGTGGAAGCCCACACCCTGCTGATGTGCTGGAGCCGCGTTGCCTGAGTCACCAGAAAAATTCCTGACCAAGTCAGCCCCGTAAAGGGGCTTTTTTTCTGCCTGCGGTTGTATCAACCACGGTACAACGGGCATCAACGGCTTGCGGTGAATGATTTCCATACCATGGGTGAACCCCTAAACAGGAGATTTATTCCATGGCGCAAGACTACCACCACGGCGTGCGCGTTGTAGAAGTTAACGGCGGCACCCGCTCTATCACGACGGTGAGCACGGCGATCGTGGGCATGGTGTGCACCGGCGATGATGCCGATGCTTCCATGTTCCCGCTCAATAAGCCGGTATTGCTTACCGACGTGCTGACCGCCAGCGGCAAAGCGGGCGAGTCCGGCACGCTGGCCCGCTCACTGGACGCTATCGCAGACCAGGCAAAACCCGTCACCGTAGTGGTGCGCGTAGCCCAGGGCGAAACCGAAGAGGAAACCACCGCTAACATCATCGGCGGCGTGACCGCTGAGGGTAAGAAAACCGGCATGAAGGCGTTACTTTCGGCGCAGTCGCAGCTGGGCGTGAAGCCGCGCATTCTCGGCGTGCCGGGGCATGATACGCAGGCCGTTTCCACTGAGCTACTGAGCGTGGCGCAGAGCTTGCGGGCCTTTGCGTATATGTCAGCTTACGGCTGTAAAACCGTGGCAGAGGCGATCACTTACCGCAATAACTTCAGCCAGCGTGAAGGAATGATTATCTGGCCTGATTTCATCAACTTTGACACGGTACTGCAGGCGGATGCGACCGCCTACGCCACCGCCCGTGCCCTTGGCCTGCGCGCCAAAATCGACGAGCAGACCGGCTGGCACAAAACCCTGTCTAACGTGGGCGTGAATGGTGTCACTGGACTATCTGCGGATGTGTTCTGGGATCTGCAGGACCCGGCAACCGATGCGGGGCTACTGAACCAGAACGACGTCACCACGTTGATCCGCAAAGACGGGCTTCGGTTCTGGGGTTCCCGCTGCCTCAGTGATGATCCGCTGTTCCAGTTTGAAAACTACACCCGCACCGCGCAGGTACTGGCTGACACAATGGCCGAGGGCCATATGTGGGCGGTGGATATGCCGCTTAACCCGTCGCTGGCCCGCGACATTATTGAAGGCATCCGCGCCAAAATGCGGAGCCTGGTGAATCAGGGTTACCTCATCGGCGGTGATTGCTGGATTGACGACAGCGTTAACGACAAAGACACCCTGAAGGCCGGGAAGCTCTGGATCGATTACGACTACACGCCAGTGCCGCCGCTGGAAAACCTGATGCTGCGCCAGCGCATCACTGACCGTTACCTGGTGGATTTCACCACCCGCGTAAGCGCATAAGGGGGACCCATGGCCTTACCACGCAAACTAAAACACCTGAACATCTTCAACGCCGGTAACAGCTGGATGGGCATTGCCGAATCCGTCACCCTGCCGAAATTTTCCCGCAAGCTGGAGAACTATCGCGGCGGCGGCATGCCCGGTTCCGTGGGTATCGATCTGGGGCTGGATGATGGGGCACTGGATACGGAAATGACCATCGGCGGCACTGAGGCGCTGCTTTTTAAACAGATGGGTAAAGCCACGGTTGACGGGGTGCAGATGCGCTTCACCGGCTCTATCCAGCGCGATGACACCGGTGAAGTGCAGGCCGTTGAGCTGGTTGTGCGCGGACGCCACAAAGAGGTGGATTCCGGCGAGTGGAGAACCGGCGAGAGCAATACCACCAAAGTCAGCAGCGTTAACAGTTACGCGAAGCTGACCATTAACGGCGAGGTGCTGTACGAGGTCGATGTGATCAACATGATTGAAATTGTTGATGGCGTTGACCTGATGGAAGAGCACCGAAACGCCATCGGCCTTTAATGCAGCACTGGCGCGGGATGCCGCGCCAGCCACACCATAACAGGAAAAGAACATGAGTGAGAAAACAGAAGCAACGGTGAAGCTGGATAGCCCGATCACGCGCGGTGATACCACGATTACGGAAATTGTGCTGCGTAAGCCGCAATCCGGCGCGCTGCGCGGTACGCGACTGCAGGCGGTGATGGAGATGGACGTGGCCTCTATGATGACCGTGATCCCCCGTATCTCCACACCGACGCTGACCCCGCAGGAAATGGCGGACCTTGACCCGGCAGACCTGGCCGCGATGTCGATCGAGGTTGTCCTTTTTTTGTTGCCGAAGTCGGCGTTTGCCGATTTGCCGACAGCCTGACGGTAGATGACCTGGTGGCGGATATAGCCACGATCTTTCACTGGCCGCCGTCCGTCACTGACGTTATGCCGCTTACAGAAGTGCTGGAGTGGCGGCACAGAGCGATAATGCGAAGCGGGGCCAGCGATGAGTGATAAAAACCTGCGTCTGCAGGTGGTTCTGAATGCGGTTGATAAACTCACCCGCCCTTTAAAAGTTGCGCAGGCTGGCTCTAAGGAGCTGGCCTCCGCCGTCCGGCAGACCCGCGAACAGCTTAAACGGCTGAACGATGCAGGGGGCCAGTTAAAATCCTTCGATCAGCTGTCACAGAGCCTGAGCCGAACCAGTAACGAACTGGACCAGGCGCGGCTGCGTGCGCAGATGATGACCCGTGAAATGTCAGCCCTGGAATCCCCCACGAAAAAGCAGACGGCGGCGCTTGAAACGCAATGGCGGGCCGTGTCACGTCTGGAGCAAAAGCAGGGGCAGGAAACGCGGCAGATGGCGGCGGCCAGGGCGGAGCTGAACCGCCTCGGCATATCTGCGGGCGGCGGTGCCCGTGAAACAGCCCGCATTACCCGCGAAACGGACCGCTATAACAAGCAGCTGGCAGAGCAGGAACGACGGCTGCGGGACGTGGGCGAGCGCCAGCGTAAGCTGAATGCAGTCAGGGCCAAAGCTGACAAGATGCGCGACGTGCGTAACAGCCTGGCGGGGAACGGGGCCGGGATGATGGCCGCCGGGGTGACAACGGGCGCGACGTTGCTGGCGCCCATTCGCGCCTACTCGGAATCAGAGAACGCGGCTAACCAGCTGGCAGGCTCTATGATGGGGCCGGGCGGAAAGGTGGCACCGGAGTTTGCGAAGCTAAACAAGCTGGCGATCGCCCTGGGTGACCGGCTGCCCGGCACCACGGCAGACTTTCAAAACATGATGACCATGTTACGCCGTCAGGGCATGTCGGCGCAGGTCATCCTGGGCGGGCTGGGTGAGTCGGCGGCGTATCTCGGCGTGCAGCTGCAGATGGCACCGACGGATGCCGCAGAGTTCGCCGCGAAACTGCAGGACGCCACGCAGACCACCGAAAAGGACATGATGAGCCTGATGGATGTGATCCAGCGGGGTTATTACGCGGGCGTTGACCCCGGCAATATGCTGCAGGGTTTTTCGAACATTGGTAGTGCAATGGATATTATCCGTCAGAAAGGATTGGAGGCAACGAAGGTATTTGCACCATTGCTTGTGATGGCGGATCAGATGGGGATGGCTGGCGAGTCAGCAGGGAATGCCTACCGTAAAATATTCCAGGCTGTCATGGATACCAAAAAAGTTAATAAAGCCAATGCCTCAATTAAAGGAGCAGGGGTCAAATTAGATTTTACTGATGGAAAAGGGGAATTTGGTGGATTGGATAAACTATTTTCCCAACTTGATAAGTTAAACAAATTAAATACAGAGCAAAGGCTTGCGACGCTTAAAGCGGTATTTGGTGACGATGCCGAAACGCTAAAGGTATTGAATAACATGATCACCAAAGGGATGTCTGGTTATCGTGAAACAGCAGCGAAGCTGGAGAATCAGGCAACCCTGCGCGAGCGCGTCGATGCGTCTCTTAATACCCTGGGCAACAAATGGGAGGCCGCTGGCGGCTCCTTTACCAACGCCATGGCGAGCATCGGTGAAACCGTCGCGCCGGTACTGAAAAATATTGCGGACTGGCTGGGTAATCTGGCGTCAGCGCTGGATGGTTTTGTTAAACGGCATCCGCAATTGACGGCGGCGCTGTTTAAGATTGCGGCCGTGTTTGCCGTCGTTGCGACCGCTGCGGGTGTGTTGTCGCTGGCGCTGGCGTCCATTTTGGGGCCGATGGCGGTAGTACGGGTGAGTGCCGGGGTTCTGGGAATTAAGTTTGCCTCTGCTTTTGGTCTGATTAAGCAAGTGATTGGCGGTGCAGGGCAGGCGATCCTGTGGCTGGGCAGGTTGATGATGGCTAACCCCATTCTGGCGATAATCGGCCTGATTGCGATGGGGGCCATTTATATCTGGCAGAACTGGGAAACGCTGGGGCCAAAATTCACCGCAATGTGGGACGCCATCTCGTCAGGGGTATCCAGGGTATGGGCTGTGATTAAGCAGACCATCAGCAGCAAATGGGATGAAATTCTGAGTGATGTTGCCGCGCTGCCCGCGAAGTTTAAAGCGGTGGGCGGCGCGATCATTGATGGCATCCTGAGCGGTATCAATGAGAAGTGGGAAATGCTCAAGAGCAAGCTGGCATCGGTGAAAAGTTACCTGCCGGACTGGATGACCGGCGGAGAGAAATCACCAGGCGCACCCCAGCAGAAAGGCGCGGGCGGTTTTTTCGCGGGAATGTATGACAGCGGCGGCTATATTCCACGCGGGCAGGTGGGCATTGCTGGCGAGAATGGCCCGGAACTGATTAACGGCCCGGCCTATGTGACCAGTCGCCGGAGGACGGCAGCGCTGGCGTCCATTGTCGCCGGAATGATGGGGGGAGTTCCTGCAGAGGCCGCACCTCTTCATCCAATGAGCCTGCCGGCAGCCTCCTATCGCCCTGCGGAAGAGAAACCGGCTGGCACGCGTCCGGTATTCCAGTTTGAAACCCAGGCACAAATCATTATCCAGGCGCTGCCGGGGCAGAGTGCGCAGGATATTGCGCGGGAGGTTGCGCGACAGCTCGATGAACGCGAGCGCCGCATGAGGGCTAAGGCCCGCAGCAACTTCAGCGATCAAGGGGGGTATGATTCATGATGATGGTTCTGGGTTTGTTTGTGTTTCAGCTGCGCACGGTTCCCTATCAGCAATTGCAGTATCAGCGGAACTGGCGGCACGTGACCAACAACCGCGTTAATCGCCGTCCGACAACGCAATTTTTGGGGCCAGATAACGATCAGCTGACGCTCTCAGGGGTCCTAATGCCGGAAGTGACCGGCGGCCGGTTGTCGCTGCTGGCGCTGGAGCTGATGGCGGAGCAGGGGAAGGCCTGGCCGCTGATCGAGGGGGGCGGGACCATCTACGGTATGTACGTGATTGAAAATCTGAGCCAGACGAAAACGGAATTTTTCGCCAGCGGTGAAGCGAGAAAAATAGAGTTTTCGCTGGGGCTGAAACGTGTTGATGAGTCGCTGTCCGAAATGTTCGGCAGCCTGAGTGACCAGCTTAGCAGCCTGCAGGACTCCGCAGCGGCAGCGGTAGGGAATATCAGAACCACGGTAGGAGGGTTACTGCAGTGAGCGAGATGACTGATTTACTCAACCTCAGCAAGACCCCGGCCTTTCGCATCGTGATTGAGGGTAAGGATGCCACGCAGACTCTGGATAAGCGCCTGCTGGGTATGACGCTGACCGACAACCGCGGATTCGAAGCTGACCAGCTTGATCTGGAGCTGGACGATGCGGACGGTCTGGTAATTATGCCGCGTCGTGGCGCGGTGATTTCTCTGGCGCTGGGATGGAAAGGCGCGCCGCTGTTTTCAAAAGGGAAGTTTACCGTTGATGAGATCGAACATAGCGGCAGCCCGGACCGACTGACAATCCGTGCCCGCAGCGCTGATTTCAGGGAGACGCTAAATGTACGGCGTGAAAAGTCCTGGCACAAAACGACGGTGGGTGAGGTGGTGAAGGAGATTGCTACGCGACACAACCTGAAGGTTGCTATCGGCAAAGATGTAGCGGAGCAGATGCTGGATCACCTGGACCAGACCAACGAAAGCGATGCCAGCTTTTTGATGAAGCTGGCGCGGCAGTATGGCGCGATTGCTTCGGTTAAGGACAGTAACCTGCTGTTTATCCGGCAGGGGCAGGGGAAAACGGCCAGCGGTAAAGCACTGCCGGTCATCACTATTACCCGCCGGGACGGCGACAGTCATCGATTCAGCCTGGCGGACAGGGGAGCGTACACCGGGGTGATTGCTCACTGGTTGCATACGCGCGAACCGGAGAAAAAAGAAACCACCAAAGTGAAGTGCTGCCGGAAGATGACAAAGCCAAAAGAGCCAGAAGCAAAGCAGGGGGATTATCTGATCGGGACGGATGAGAACGTGCTGGTACTGAACAGGACCTATGCGAACCGCAGTAATGCGGAACGCGCAGCAAAAATGAACTGGGAGCGGCTACAGCGTGGCGTGGCGTCATTTTCCCTTCAGCTGGCAGAGGGCCGCGCTGATCTCTATACGGAAATGACCGTGAAGGTCACCGGCTTTAAACAACCCATTGATGATGCGGAATGGACCATCACGACGTTAACGCACACGGTAAACCCGGATAGTGGATTTACGACCAGCATCGAGCTGGAAGTGAAAATTGATGATTTAGTAATGGACTGAGGTTTTCAAAAGAGAACTTAAAGTTCACAAAATGAAATAATGTTGTATCATTATTGCGATTTCAGCAAAAATGGCGGGGATGTAAAATGATGATTTGCCCATTATGTGGAAGTGCAGCCCATACTCGCAGCAGTTTCCAGGTCTCTTCAATGACCAAAGAACGTTACAACCAGTGCCAGAATATCAACTGCAGCCATACGTTCGTAACGCATGAGACTTTTGTTCGCTCAATTTCTACACCTAAAGAGGCCCATCCTGTGCAGCCTCACCCCACAAATTCAGGCCAGGCTGCGCTGGCTCTTTGAGGCTGTCGCCACTTTGTCGCCATGACTTAAAAAGAAGGCTTGTAACTCAATGATTTTAAAGGCCGTAAAATTCAGGCAACAAAAAACCCATCAACCTTGAACCTAAGTGGCGGGGTTGATGGGCTCCACAAAATGGGGACATCAAAGAAAAGCAGTGGCACTACTTATGACTGATGCCAGCAAAAAAAGTTCTGCGTATGCGCG
>OJKA01000503.1_pt1 | contig 13742 bp, 8 predicted proteins | sample 1596451 | NCBI WGS metagenome assembly OJKA01 (sample SAMEA4350155, study PRJEB24818) | metagenome | biome: human; feature: gut; material: faeces | place: Denmark | collected 2013-09 | reverse complement strand
ATACTCTCATTTAATTGGTCGAGTTATCACATTCGTATCCTATGATCTTACATCGGATTTATCTCTGAAAAATATTGCCTCTATACTGAATGTCAATACCAGTTATCTTTCTGCTACTTTCAAGAAAGAATGTGGAGAAACGCTTACAGATTATGTCCGCAGAAAGCGTATGGAAAACGCAGCTTATATTCTTGCTCATTCGGATAAACAAATTCAAGCTGTTGCAGAAGAATGTGGTATTATGGATCCGAATTATTTTATCAAACTTTTCAAGAAACAGTACGATGTGACTCCGACACAATATAGAAATCAAACTTATTGTCAAGAACGTAAATCGTAACACAGTAGGCATCGTTTCGACGGTGCCTTAACTTATTTCCAGATAAATTAGTATTCCCCACCTGCCGAAAAAATATTCAAAAAAGTATTAAACAACATCATTACCCGCTCAATTCCTCGCGTATTATGCATTAAACAATAAGCTTCAATAATATAATAAATACAAGTTAACCACGTAATATATAGTCACTATTGTGATGCTTTAATGACTGTGCTAAAAATGCCGCATCGGTTCAGGAATAGAAAACATTCGCCAAAATTATCCATGATAAGGAATTCATTGGATATAGGCCGCTATTCAAATTATCACAAAGGAATGAGATGTTTGATCGCCGTGAACATCATGCGTTATATGAAATGAATCAAATAAATAAATGGAGTGGATAAATTCATCTTCCGCTAACCTGCTTATTCATTTAATAAATTCACCTAAAAATCAAATAACCCATGAAAATCAACAAAGTGCTGTTTAGTCGTTTTATTGCCAGAAAGAAAAGACTGGCGCGTACAATAGTGAAAAAATGCCGGCAAATCGATATTCAGCGCCATTTGTGGAAAGCCGTGATCGCTGCCCCGATGTGCCTGCTGATCATTTACCTGGTCATTTTCAGCCAACCTCGTTACGTCAGTGAGTCTAAGGTTGCGGTGAAACGCCCCAATGACCTCGACAGCTCGAGCCTCAACTTCGGCCTGCTGCTGGGAGCATCCAATCCCTCTTCTGCAGAAGATTCGCTGTATCTGAAGGAATACATCAACTCGCCGGATATGCAGCAGGTGCTGGATAAGAAGCTCAATTTTCATGAGGCCTTTAGCCAGAGCGGCTGGGATTTTCTCTTCCATTTGCCCGCTCAAATCACCGCAGAACAGTACCTTGAGTATTACCGCTCCCGTTTGACCGTCGACTATGACGAGAAAAACGGGGCTGCTATCAATCCAGACACAGGGCTTTACGCCAGCATTCGCCCAAGCGTTTAACCAGGCGGTGCTCAAAGAGTCCGAGCGCTTTATCAACGAACTGTCGCATAAGATTGCCCGTGAGCAAATGCAGTTTGCCGAAGAGCAGCTACAGGAAACCAAAGCTCGCTTGAACGCCAGTAAAGGTCAGTTGCTGGCATATCAGAACAACAATAATGTGCTCGATCCTGCGGCCTCCGCCGAGGCGGCAACCACGCTGGTCAACGCGTTAATTGCGAAAAAAATTGAGATGGAAGCCGATCTGCGCAACCTGCTGACCTATTTACGCGAAGATGCCCCTCAGGTTGTCAGCACCAAGAACGCGATTAAATCCTTACAGGCGCAAATCGATGTTGAGCAAAATAAAATTACCGCACCTGATGGTAAAAAACTCAACAGCATGGCAGCTGATTTCGAAGACCTAAAAACTACGGTGAAGTTTGATACTGATTTGTATGCGCTTTCATTACAGGCGATCGAAAAAACGCGTCTGGAGAGCGCTCGAAAATTAAAAACCCTCTCAGTGATTAGCTCACCGCAGCTTCCACAAGAGTCCCGATTCCCCAACGTACCGTATCTCTTAGCCAGTTGGTTATTGGTGTGTTGTCTGCTCTTTGGCACGGCCAAATTATTGGTCGCCATTATTGAAGATCACAGAGACTGATTAACAGCCAATATTATTAACAGAGCCTATTATGAAATTAGTTAAAACGCTTCTTGTATTGAGCATCCTGCAATCCTGTCAGGTACTGGCGATAGATATTAATGCAGACCCGCAGCTCACCGGAGCCGCAGGATTACCACAATTGCTGGCAGCAAAAAGTCAGAACGCTAACAACGATGGCTTCGATAATACGCCGATACCCACCCCGGAGCAGCCTTTAAGCCGTATGTTTGGCGCCCAACTTTTCAACGGTTCGACGGCCGATAGCGGCAGCAGCATTGGTTTTAATCCGAGCTATATTATCGGCCTCGGCGACACCATACAGATTCGGTTATGGGGGGCGTTTAACTTTGACGGTGCGCTTCCCGTTGACCCAAAGGGTAACATCTTCGTGCCAAACGTTGGCCCGCTAAAGGTGACTGGCGTCAGTAACGGTCAGCTTAATAGCCTGGTGACGGCCAAAATAAAGGAAGTTTATCAATCGAACGTTAATGTTTATGCCTCTCTACTGCAGGCACAGCCGGTCAAAGTGTTTGTTACTGGCTATGTTAGAAATCCCGGGCTTTACGGCGGCGTCGCCTCCGATTCTCTGCTTTCATATTTAAGCAAAGCAGGCGGCGTTGATAACGATCGTGGCAGCTATGTCGATATCACGGTGAAGCGGGGTAAAAACGTGCGTTCACACGTCAATCTCTACGATTTCCTGCTCAACGGTTCGCTGAACCTGTCCCAGTTCTCCGACGGCGATACGATAGTTGTCGGTCCTCGACAGTACACCTTCAGCGTCGAGGGCGATGTCTATAACAGCTACGATTTTGAATTCCACGACGGCAGCATCCCTGTGTCTGAAGCACTGGAGTGGTCGCGACCAAAACCGGGAGCGACGCACTTTACGATCATTCGTCAACAGGGGGCGATGAAGCGAACCGAGTACTACCCGCTAAGCAGCGCCTCGGGAAAGATACTGCAGGATGGTGACAAGCTGATTATCAGCTCAGACCGCTACGCCGGAACGATCCAGGTGCGTATTGAAGGCGCCCATTCCGGCGAACATGCGGTGGTACTGCCATATGGTGCAACGATGAAGCAGGTGCTGGCTCAGCTCAAACCAAACAGCATGTCTCAGCTCAGCAGTATTCAGCTCTACCGCCATTCGGTTGCTGTACGTCAGAAGGAGATGCTCAATACCTCCTTACAAAAGCTGGAAGAAGCCTCACTTTCCTCACAATCGTCAACGCAGGAAGAGGCCCGTCTGCGCGTTCAGGAAGCTCAATTGGTGAGTCGTTTCGTCGCCAAAGCGCGCAACGTGGTACCTAAAGGGCAGGTTGTTCTTAATGAAAACAATCTCGATAGCGTGATTCTGGAAGATGGCGATGTCATCACCGTTCCGGAAAAAACATCGCTGGTGATGATCCACGGCTCCGTGCTGTTCCCCAATGCTATCTCCTGGGATAAGAAGCTTGATGTCGATGATTACATCGAGAAGTGCGGTGGTCTGACGCAAAAATCCGGGCAATCAAAAATTATTGTGATTCACCAGGACGGCGCAGCGGTCGATGCCGACGACGTGGATGACATCATTCCAGGCGATGAAATTATGGTTCTGCCGAAGTATGAAACCAAAAACCTGGAAGTCACCCGCGGTATTTCCACCATTCTTTACCAGATGGCCGTGGCGGCAAAAGTCATTCTGGAACTGTAATAACCATGGCGTGGCGGAGTATCCGCCACCATCAATACATTAATACGGAAGCCGTTCAGGATGATAGGCATCTATTCTTCGGGCATCTGGCAGATCCCTCACCTTCAGAGTTTTTTAGGTGAAGCATGCTGCAAGCTGTCCTCTTTATCAGCGATTCCTGGCGAAGTGGATGCCATTGCCGTTTGGGGCGAACGCCCCACTTCTCTGCGCCCAATTCAGCGAGCACAAAATGCTGGGCTACCGGTATTGCGCCTGGAAGATGGTTTTACACGTTCGCTAGGTCTGGGCGTTAACGCGGCACCTCCACTCGGGATGATCGTGGACGATTTGGGGATTTACTACGATGCTAGTCGCCCTAGCCGCCTGGAAGAGCTCATCAAACAAGAAGCTGAAAAGCCGAACTTAGTGCAAGAAGCGCAGCGCGCTGCTGCATTTATTGTCGAAAACGATCTTTCAAAATATAACCATGCCGCTTGTTTTGATGAAACCCATCACACGGACGTAACCCTGGTTGTCGATCAAACCTTCGGCGATATCTCCGTCACGCTAGGCGGTGCAACGGAACGGCAGTTCGCAGCGATGCTCTCATGCGCGAGAAAGGAGCATCCACATAGTGAGATTTGGATTAAAACGCATCCGGATGTGCTCACTGGCAAAAAAAACGGTTATTTTGAATCGTTGACCACCGATCCACGCATCAGGTTAATCACCAAAGATTTCAGCCCACAGTCCCTACTCCGTCAGGTGTCGCGTGTTTATACCGTCACCTCACAGTATGGCATTGAGGCATTGATGGCTGGAAAAAAGGTCGTTTGCTTTGGTTTGCCGTGGTATGCCGGATGGGGCTTAACCGATGATCGACACCCCCTTGCAGAGAAGATATCTACCCGCCGTGGCAATGCACCACTCAGCGCATTGATAGCCGCCGCCTGGTTACAATATACCCGTTATATCAACCCCTACACGGGTAACCCAGGCACTCTTTTCGATGTACTTGAGTATCTGAGCTTACAGCGTAAGCATTTGCTCACTCGCAGCGGGCATCTCTGGGTACCAGGTATGACGCTTTGGAAAAGGAGCATCGTTAAGCCTTTTTTAAAAACGTCTGGCAATGATGTCGATTTTTCCCATAAGGGGCATGAGGCCGACGCCTGCATCGTTTGGGGCGTTAAAGGCGAAATGCGTTGGCGACAAAAAGCATCCCATTTCGATATTCCTACCTGGCGCATGGAAGATGGCTTCCTGCGATCGTCCGGATTAGGTTCAGACTTGCTTCCACCGCTTTCGCTCGTTCTGGATAAAACCGGAATTTACTATGATGCCAGCAGACCCAGCGATCTCGAAAATTTACTCATCCATTCACAGCTAACGGCTCAACAGCGCCTACGGGCAGACTTATTACAAAGGCGTTTGATCGCAAGCAAACTGAGCAAATACAACCTGGGTGCTAACTGGAAAATTCCTACCGACGCCGAGGGAAAAAATAAACTGCTGGTCACTGGGCAGGTTGAGAATGATGCCTCTATCTCCTGTGGTACATCAGTTATCAACTCTAACCTGATGTTGCTACGTACCGTTCGGGAACGCTATCCCGGTGCATTCATTATCTATAAACCCCATCCGGATGTTCTGGTCGGTAATCGCCCAGGACACATTTCCGACAAGGAGATGACAACGCTTGCCGATTGCGTAGCACTGGATGCAGATATTATCGAATGCATACAGCAAGTTGATGAAGTTCATACCATGACATCGTTGTCAGGATTTGAAGCTCTGATGCATGGCAAAAAGGTCTTTTGCTACGGCATGCCTTTCTATGCGGGTTGGGGACTGACAACCGACGAGTACGTCTGCGAACGGCGGCAGCGCCAACTCAATATTAGCGATCTGATTTACCACGCGCTCATTAGCTATCCCACTTATATCCACCCAGAGACAAAACAGAGCATTTCACCAGAAATGGCTATGGATTGGCTGCTTGCACAAAAAAGGCAAGACATGGAAATGACGCGCGGCTCTGGCCAGTATCTGCAACGCCAGGGGCGAAAACTGCAGATGCTGATAAAGGCGATGAAGCACTAACATCGAGAAGGATTCTCTATGAACGGTAATACGATCAATACGCTACTCTCAGGAAAACGCTATCTGCTTTTGCAGGGGCCTATGGGACCGTTCTTCAATGATATGGCGGAATGGCTAGAATCTCAGGGGCGGGAAGCGGTGAACGTCGTGTTTAACGCAGGAGATCGCTTTTACTGTCGGAAACGAGAATATCTGACGTACACGCAAACTCCAGCACAGTTTCCACACTGGTTAAAAGAGACATGGCTCGAATATTCATTCGACACTATTCTTTGTTTTGGCGACTGTCGCCTGCTGCATCAGGCGGCGAAACGTTGGGCGCAAGCAAAAGGAGTGCGCTTTTTAGCATTTGAAGAAGGCTATCTGCGACCACACTTTATCACTTTGGAGAGCGGTGGAGTTAATGCCTATTCCTCGATTCCAAGGGATCCCGAATTCTATCGCCATCTGCCTGACCGCCCTGAACTTGAGGTACACAGTTTAAAACCATCAACCAGGTTACGTATCTGGCATGCGATATGGTACTACCTCGTGAGCTGGTATCACGAGGATGAGTTTCCTCAATACCGGCATCACAAAGTCTTTTCTCCTTGGTATGAAGGTAAATGCTGGATCCGTGCCGGCTGGCGTAAGCAGTGGTATCGATACAAAGAACGGCACATCATGGAACAGTTACAGACAGAACTGGATCAGCGCTATTTTCTGGCCATTTTGCAGGTTTACAACGATAGCCAAATCCGCAACCATAGCCCTTACAAGGATGTGCGTAACTATATAAATGATGTGATGTTTTCTTTTTCCAAAAAGGCAACGGCGGCAGACTTTCTTGTGTTCAAACACCATCCAATGGATCGTGGACATCGCCTATATGGACCATTAATCAAAAAGTTAGGCAAACAATATGGGGTAAGTGACCGCGTTATTTATGTACACGATATACCAATGCCTCAAATGCTATCACACGCCAAGGCTGTCATTACGATTAACAGCACTGCGGGAATATCTGCACTGATCCATAACAAGCCGCTAAAAGTGATGGGACGAGCGCTGTATGATATCAAAGGATTAACGTATCAAGGGCACTTAAATCAGTATTGGGGGGCGAATTTTAAACCTGATGCAAAATTGTTTAAGAAATTTAGCATATATTTGCGGGCAAATACGCAGATTAACGCGGTGTTTTATGGGAGAAAGTCACCTGAAATGGTGAAGTATCAAGTGACTCATCAGAACAGCATCACTGAAGGAAAATGGTTCTTACAATAGAAAGTTGAAAACTAATGCATTCACAAAACGATTAAAACATCAAGTGAACATCCTATTCTTTTTACCTTTAAATTTATCTAATACATAATCAAGACGTTCACTTGCATTAATCAATGAATTTAACCCATCTTCAAACTGTTCAATTGAAAGTGTATCCTCATCACGCTCGTAATAAAAAAACCTATCTCTTGATGAGAATTTATTAGTCATTTCTTTAGTCCAAGAGTGAACACATTCACCAGACCAAAAAATATTTTTTCTGATTTCTCTAGCAGGAACCCCCGCAAAAATAGAGTTTGAGTTTACTACTTTATTTGAAATAACGCTGGCAGCGCCTATAATACTACCAGAACCAACTATAACACCTTTAAGCAAAAGAGCATTTTGACCAATCCAAACATGATCTCCAACATATATACTTTTAGTAAAATTAACTCTTTCCCCACTAGTCATATCGTAGATCAAATGGGCATCGGCATTTCTAATAACAGTACCTAAAGAAAATAAACAATTATCCCCGATAAAAACATTCCTTGATTCTGATGAAACTATCAACGTCCCTTCATTAAAGTAATTATCTTTACCAATAAACACAGTACAGTCACTATTTATTGATATTTTTATTACGTAGGAGTTATTATTGGAACTCAAATACACCAAGCTATTATTTCCTTTAAATGTTAAATTTGAATTTAATAATCTCACTCCACTTTCGATAAACAATATGTTCCCTTTACCTAAAAATTTAACCGTTGAGTTTTCTATATCGTTGAACATACCGAAAATGACATTATTATTATCAATGACCATAGTATCACTTAGCCTTCACACAAAACAAAACCTTGTTATTTTTGAACTCCAAAGAAAGAATTTTACTAACACCTTCTCCATGAACATAAATATCACTTTTAGCACATAACTCTTTTACACGAATGATACCACGTGCATTAATCTTCATAAAAACACGCCAAACCCCGAGAGGTAAATCATCAATATAAAAACCATCATAATTAGGAGTGCAAAAGACCCCTCTTTTATATGAGATAGATGGATATCTAGACTCAGAGTATTCATCGACATTTCGCCCCCCTTTTGCCAATGCCAACCGAAATTCTTCAGAATCATTTCTTAACATCAATTCAACGGACAAGTCATCATATTCAGGGCAAGGGATACCGCTTATATATGCATCACCCGACAAAAAATACCTCCCGTCTTTAATATAAAAATCATTGAGGCAAGATATAGGTTCCAAATAATCAACACCTTCACTTATGCTACTTCTGTACTTAACTTCCGATGACAAAAACTTAGGAGCAATCCCCATCACAGTAAGGTTAAGAATTGATAGTGTTACAGGAATAATATGTCTATTAACTTGATTGTGTCTTTCAATTAAGTCAGAGTTTGCATATATACAATTAAAGTTATTAAAACGTTTTAATAAAATTAAATTTTTCTCAATTTCAGTTTTATACTGTGGATCATTCAAGGATGTTATTACATATATATTCTTTTCGACATTTGCTTTTTTTATTTGAGCTATTATTAATTCATCCAACTCATTTTGAATTTCTTTTGTATTATCACCACTTCCAACAATATGCTTAAAAGCATACAACCAATCCTGCTCAACATAAGTTCCAATATAGAATTGAGGTACTGTGGCTATAATATTTTTAAAGTCATATTTCATACCATAATATAAAGCAGCACTCCCACCTTTAGAACCACCAAGAATTGTGCAATCATTCTTTGATAGATTCAATTCAGAGAGAGTTTTCATTATTAATGAATAAACTATTGATTCAACATCCATAACACCATTTGCACACACATAATAAGACTCGCCACCTCTAAAAAAATCCTTAATCCATAATACATCAGCAGGACAATGTGAAAGGCTGTTTTGGTAATTGTAAGCAGGTTTGCCATCCCCTGTAAATCCAGAAAAAACAACAACTAAATGTTTAGTGTCGGAGCGACCAGGTTTTCTAATATAATAACAATCGCATCCATTTATATTTATAGTTTTTTCAACCATAGTAGACCCTACTATATAATGGCATAATAACTTAATTTAAAAGGGGGTTCCCCCCCCTGTACCATTCTACGAGAGGAAATCAAGATCTTAATATAGATAGGTTTTCTATATTATCAGATGTAATACTGACTGAACCTTCTCTTTTCCACTTAGCCCTTAAAAAACACTTATATGCTTCTTCCCAATCATCATTTATCTGAGCTAACTCAGCACGTAATTCCCATGCAGCAACAGTATCAATAGGCCTATTAGCTTTAAGCATCTGAAATGCCTCATCAAAAGCACCCAGATTTTTCAATACTAATGCTTTAGCATACACGGCATCAGGATCATTCAGGCCAATTGAATTCCACTCCGAAAGCGCTTCATTCCATTTCCCAAGTGACATGTACATATTGGCTCTTAACCTCATAGTGTTTATGTCAGGCGGAACCTCTGTAGGATAATGATCAAAGATAGACTCCATTCTTGAATAAAACCCCAGTAAATATAGCGACATCAGATACATACTTTTAAACTCAATTGGCAATGATGAGTAACCTAAGGATGCTTTATCTAGTTGTGTGATTACTTTTCGCCACTGCTTAGATGCAAAAGACACTCTCGCTATCTCAAAACGGCATTGGCAATCATCTTTAACTTTTGCCTCGTAAAGGAAAAGGCATTTGTAGGCAAGGTCAAGCTCTCCTAAATTACGATACGCCGCAGATTTTATAATTAATAATCTTGAAGCTATGTTGCTCTCATTTTGTAGCTCTTCCGCTTCCAAGTTGAGTAACTCTATTACCCCCTCCCAGTTTTTATGCGCATACATAGATAGTACGTTAATAGCTAGATTATTTGAATTATCAGTATTATCTTCACTAGAAATATAGTCCAATTCATCATAATTAAATTCATACGCCAAACACTCGCAATAACTTAAATTATCACAATGATCTTTTCCTAGAATACGCCATGTTCTAATCGCATCGGCCCACATATGCTTGGACATAAAAATAAGAGCTTTTACATTTAGTATGCATTTTTGTAATTCTATATTCCCTGTAATATTTAACTCACTAATTTTATTTTCAACATCCAAATACCGACGTTGCTTCATTATGGCGTATAAATAGCTAAATATCGCAAGGCAATTATTATTAGACCGTTTACAATACTCAGCCCATCTATACTCAGCAGAACTCCACACCATCAAATTAGTTGCAGAAAGAGCCCATACTTCAATGAATGAGAGTGAAACATTGGTATTTAAAGATAAGTAATCAGAAATAAACTCATCAGTCTGAGTATGTTTCCCATTTTCAGTCAATTGTAATAGATATTCACTTATCATTAATTCCTGCTGACTCTGGTCCAATAATAGCCATATATCCAAAGCATCAGAGAACTGACTCGCTGCAAGATACATTTCGCCCCTGAGTTTAATGATATTTAAATCGAGGAGAAAATCCTCAGATAGTTGAGAGAAACAAACTTCCATATCTGCATATAAACCAGAGAACAACAAAGCTTTTAAATATAAAATTTTAAACTCATTAGGTAACATAGAATATTCCGCACATGCTTTATTAAGCTGCGAAATTACCTTAGCCCATTTCTCATTCTGAAATGCAAGGTTAGCAATTTCATACCTACATTCTGGATCGTTCTTAACCTCATGTTCATAAAGAGCAAGACAATTATGAGCTTTATCAAACTCATTGAGTTGACGATAAGCGCAAGACTTAACGATTAAAATCCTAGCACTAAGAAGATCAATAGACTTCAAGTCTATACTTTCTTTATCTATATAATCAATAATACCTAACCAATTTTGACGTGCGTATAATGAAAGGACATTAACTATAGACAATTGGCTAGACGAAAAACCATCATAATTAATATGACTGATGTAATCATCCAGGAGGTCATATTGAAAACTATAAGCTAAGCACTCATAATAATTTAAATTCCATAATTTATTCGCGCCAATTTTTTCCCATTCATGAATAGCATGTAGCCATAAATGTTGTGACATAAATAAAAGAGCTTGTGTTTCAACTAAACAAGCACGTAATTTATCATCATTATTTCTTAATAATCCAGTTACCAACTGTTCAACGTCATACAACCGACCTTGATTTCTCAGTGATTCAAAATAACAAAAAATAGCTTGAGGATTTACTTCAGTACAGATATCAAGATACATCTCCCATCTAACTTCTGCTGAAGACCAAACTTTCGATGAAGACATAAGTAATGCATATTTTTCTAAAACCTGAAGTGAGTCAGAATTATCAGGTAGATATTTACTTAATGATTTATCCAGAAGTACATTCTTCCCCTGTTCAGATAAGGCCTGAAAATAAAAATCGATAGACTCAAATACTGACTCATCCAAATAACTATCACTTATCAAATCTAGGTGTTTCTTCCATCTCTTTTCTGCCAACAACCAATTTAATGAGCTAGTCGCTTTGATAGCTGCTTTTTTTAAATTAACTAGATATATATCTCTGTCAAAAGATGGACTATCTAAAGATTTTATGGCTTCATATGTCCTAGCACAGTTCTGATTGTCCCTTACTGGAAACATATCATTTATTCTTGATAATATTTCCTCGCTTGGAATACCTCTGTTAGATATGCAATTTGATAATTCTTGGAGTAAAGACTCCTGATTTGTAACAACAGGACCAAATCCATTTAGTCGGTAGTCAAAATATCCCTTCACATAATTATGCTCGGAAAAAAACTCATCTTCATCAAACTGATAATAAATCGTTTGCTTATCCTGAACTGCCATTTCAAATGCAACTGAGGAATAATCAGTAATCATTATTGAAGATTTTACAAATAATTCCTGTATTGAGCAATCATTGGATGTGATAACATCTATATACTCAGGGATATCAAATAGCTCTAAATATGGTCTAATATTAACATGAGGGAAAAAGGCAGCTTTAAATCCGGACTGTTCCAACAGAGTTTTAAGTTCATCAGAATGGAGTAATTTTTTCCAATAACTTGCAAACTTTGACTCCATAAAATTTGGATTAATTCCCCTAGAATCACCATCACCAAGAACGGGCCCAACAATATTGCTGCGCCATGTTGGCATTATTATTATAAGATTCTCTTTTCCTTCAGCGTTGTTTATGAGGTAATCGTGTCTAGGAAAACCAGTTAGAAACACCTCCTTGTTTGAAAAATTATATTTACTATTTTCGCAACATATCGATTCATATTCATGTGGCGACGCTGTGATAAAACAGTCGATATTATCTTTTGTATTCAACCAACTTGAAATATCATCTTTTGTAACACCATGCTGAAGAAAAACAAAGTGCCTTCCTAGTAACATTTTGGGGCCAAGAAGATTGGTTACGTAGTAATTAGCATGAGAGCTAATTACTTTTTTACACGTACCGAGAGCTAAGCGATGTTCCGGTGAGTCAAAATCAAGTAAATCAAAACCATCATTTTTCAATCTCATCCAATCATGAGACTCTTTACGTAAAGCAAAGTATATCTTTTGTTCTGGATGATTATCTCTAATATATTTATACAAATGTTCCGCATTATCATCAGCTTGCATATCACGATCCATAAGAATCCAAGAGTTATCATACTTTCTTTTAACCGAAAACTTTGGAATTTGCTTAATAAGACTACCTACAATATCTGATATTAGAACCGGACCCTTATATTGTTTTCCCCCTACTGATATAGATGTTGGAACATTATTAATATTTATTTCAATATTCTTTGCTTCATGGATTGATAGCCAAGCCCAACGCTCTTCAATTAACTCCTCCCCTACAAATTCATGTAATGTTATTTTTGAATATAATGGAATAGAATCCTGACCATCAACCAAAAATTGTTCATTGCAATTCTTATTACTGAAATACCTAACCCGAACCAATTCCTTTGCTGGATCATATCTATCAATATAAGATATTTGAAAATCTGGCATTTCATTTTTAAAAAATGATAGCATTGCCAGTTTATGATAGAACCATATACCAGCAAGGTTAAAACTCATAATTATATTACAATCAATATAGGAAAATATTTCCTTCATTTTACTAATGAAATATTCCTTTTCATATTCATTTAAGAAATGTGTTCTTTCGGGGCGATTGTCTAGATGTTTAACATACCATAAAACCTCATACAAAATAGTTTTTTGAATACGACTCGGAACAACCCCATAATTTTTTTTGTACATTCTAAGCGTATCTAAATACCCAAACTCTGGAACATTAATAAATCGTTCAGGTTTCGTCCATGATGTATCTAAAGTTGATGTTCCATCTTCTCTTTTTCTGTAAAAATACTCTGCACTCTTCATAAATAAAATACACCCATCATCTACATTAAGTAGATACTTGGATATAAAGTGTGCATCTTCGAAATTTGGTTTTACTCTACTATCAAATAACAATTGCTCAGAATTTATGATATCAACACTAAATAAAGCAGAACTAGCTGACAATTGTATCTCATTATCCGATTTATTGATATCGACAATAGAATCTCCATGCGCATATTTGTAATTTAATGGATGATGATGGTTCAATCGACAACTCTGCGGAAATAATAAAAAAATGGCAGCGTAAATATCCGGGTAACATTACATATGTTTGGCAAGAAAATGAAGGGCAATCTGCAGCAAGAAATACAGGATTGGAATATGTAAAAAC